>OFQN01000021.1_pt1 | contig 31384 bp, 28 predicted proteins | sample 1542801 | NCBI WGS metagenome assembly OFQN01 (sample SAMN05442515, study PRJEB24371) | freshwater metagenome | isolation source: Freshwater Lake | place: Canada: Niagara | collected 2012-08-09
AGCTAAGAATTGGCGGGCGACCAACTTTGACCCCTAGCTCATACCAAGGCTCTGCTAAAACTGCAGGAATGACATGGGCTGCATCGTTTTCAGACCATTGATAGGCCATGCCGATATAGGAAAGTGCGAGCATTGCCCGCCTTACCTCACCCTCACTTGCTAGGGCATCCATTTTGAAAGGTGGAAGTGATTTAACCCGGACCCTAAAATCTGAGCCCATTAAATACTTCGGTAAGTTTCGCGCCATCTCATCCCAAGCCCCATTTGCAGCAGAGAGTGATGCAACTGGATCGCTGTGTTGCATATAGCCAAATTCTTTAGAGAGGCCAAAGGCCTCTAAAGAAACAGCCTGAGCCATAATTATTTCTTGCCGGCTAAGCGCGCTTCGCGTCTCTTCTTCTGCTCTGCAGGATCTGGTACAGGAACTGCTGCTATCAAGCGCTGCGTGTAAGGATCTTTAGCGTTATTAAGGATCTGATCTCTCTCGCCCTCTTCAACTAAGAGGCCATTTTGCATAACTGCAATTCGGTGAGCCAAGATGTCAACAACTGCTAGATCATGGCTAATAAAGAGGCAGGCAAACTTCAATTTATCTTGCAGATCAAGTAATAGATCAAGGAAGCGTGCTTGGACTGAAACATCAAGAGCTGAAGTAGGCTCATCTGCAATTAAGAGATCAGGGGTTAGCGCAAGTGCTCTTGCAATTCCTACTCGCTGTCTCTGACCACCTGATAACTCGTGAGGAAAGCGGTTTCTATAGGAGCGAGGAAGTTCAACCTGCTCAAGTAAATCTTCCACCTTCTTATTTAGCTCATCACCTTGAGCTAGTTTTGCAAGGAATATTGGTTCGCCAATTGATTCACCGATTGGAAGGCGTGGGTTAAGAGATGAAGCTGGATCTTGGAAGACAATTCCGGTGTGGCGGCGAATAGTGAAGAGCTCTTTCTGTGAGGCCTTACTAATATCTTTGCCAACGATCTCAAGACTTCCTGACTTGATTGGAAGCAATCCAATAGCAGCTTTTCCAACTGTGGTCTTTCCAGAGCCTGATTCGCCTACTAGGCCAACAATTTCCCCAGGGAAGATATCTAGTGAGAAGTCCTTAACCGCTGTAAAGGCTGGAATTCTTCCTCGCTTTGGATATTCAATAGTGACATTACGCATCTTAAGTACTGGCTCAGCATCCCGTGCCACTTTAAGAACACGCTTTCTAGAGGAGCCAAGCTTTGGAACTGCAGCTAATAGCTCAGTTGTATAGGGATGCTTTGGACGATTAAAGATTTGATCAGAGCTGCCATGCTCAACTGTGAGTCCATCCTTCATAACTAAAATTTCATCTGCCATATCAGCAACAACGCCCATGTCATGGGTGATTAGAAGAATTGCTGAGTTAAGCCGGTCTTTAAGGCTTCGCATCAAATCTAAGATCTCTGCCTGAATTGTTACATCAAGAGCCGTAGTTGGTTCATCTGCTACCAAAAGACCTGGATCACAGGCAAGTGCTTGAGCAATCATCGCTCTCTGGCGCTGACCACCTGATAGTTGGTGAGGGGATTTATCAAATGATTGTTCAGGGCTTGGAATTTCAACCATCGTCAAGAGCTCAATGGCGCGAGTGCGAGCCTGCTTTGGCCCCATATCAAAGTGATTTCTTAGAGTCTCAACAATCTGGAACCCAATGGTGTAGACCGGGTTTAGCGCAGTCATCGGCTCTTGGAAAATATAAGCAACTTCTTTGCCGCGGAATTTGCGAAGCGTTGAACTCTTCACATTGATCATATCTACATCTTTGATTAAAACCTGGCCAGTACGCCTTGCATTTGAAGCTAGAAGATCCATTAGCCCAAGGGCAGTTGTAGATTTACCCGATCCTGACTCACCAACGATGGCAAGGACCTTGCCTGGGTGGAGCTCAAAGTTCATCTTGATGGCTGCGGGATACCAGACGCCATCAACCCAGAAATCGACCGAGAAATCTTTAACCTTTAGGATTGGTTCACTCATGGCTTACTCTCCATTCAGCAATCTGGTTAACATCGGTGGAAATCCGATTATTTTTCGCGCCCAAGGCTCGCGAGTTTACAGCAGTTTGGGATATCTCTTCTGTCTTGGGATGTTGATTACTACTCTCCTGGAATCCAAGTACAGCAGCGCTGAAAACTTCGCCTTTTGCGCTCTTATTCTCTTGATTGCTGCCTCGGTCTACCTTGGAATTCAAAGACCGGCTCTGGTCTTTACCAACCTTGGCCTGGCAGTTAGAAACCCCTTCACCACCAAGATCCTTGATTGGAAGCAGATTAGTGATGTTGATACTAAATTTGTTCTCAACATAAAAAGTGACCTTGGAATCATTAAATGCTGGGCTGCTGCTGGACCCTCTAGATCTCAACACCGAGCTATTCATCCCAGCGAGCTTAAAGGATTTCATCAGCAAGGTGGTGGAATTAAAGCTGCTGACTCGCCCAGGTCTGATTCTGGAGCGGCGGCTCAAATTGCTCGCCTTTATATGCAAGAGCGCGGAAGTTTCAAGCAGGGAGCTATCGCTAGCGAAATTAAAGTTAATAATCTGGCTAAATTCCTCTACATAGCTCTCGGTATTACTGTAATTATTTCTCATTTGATTGCCTATGCCTGATTTCTTGCAATCGCTCTGGCGTTCTGTTTTTCCTTCTTAGTAATCTTGCGCTTCTGCCTTGGATCAAAGGCGTCTCGCAGACCATCACCAATGAAGTTAATACTTAAAGCAATACTTACAATGAAGAATCCGGGATACCAGAAAAGAAATGGCCGAGTTGTGAAGGCATCCTGATATTGATTAATCAAAAGCCCAAGGGATACATCAGGAGGAACCACTCCAAAGCCAAGGTAGGAAAGAGCCGTCTCGAGCAAAATTGCGCCAGAGAGAAGCAAGGTAACTGAGACGATGATTACGCCAACAGCATTTGGAAGAATGTGCTTAAAGATAATTCTTCGAGTCGATGCCCCAGCAACTCTTGCCGCATCAACAAACTCTCGCTCACGCAGGGTTAAAAACTCTCCTCGCACCAGACGAGAAAGCCCTGTCCAGGCAAAGAGGCCAAGATAAACCGCAAGAATGATTGCGCCAAGATTTCCAAATTTTGCGCCAATAACTGATCCCACAATAACTGCTGGGATTGTGATGATGAAGTCGGTAAAGCGCATAAGAACGTTATCAACTACGCCTCTGTAATATCCAGCAACAGCTCCAACAACCGTTCCGATAATCGCTGCAAAGAATCCAATGATGAACATAACTTGAATAGAGCGCTGCGTGCCCTTCATAACTAGGGAGAAGTAATCTCGACCAATGTCATCCTGACCAAATGGGTGTTCCCCAAGGCCAATTCCCTCTCCCCCTAAAAACTTAGGAAGAAGGGAAATTGTTGGGCAGCCGATAGTGTCATTAGGGCAATCGCCAAAGCGAAGGTCTGGCAGATCATCTGGAGACCACTTCCACCAACCCTTAGTCTTAATCGGACCAAAGTTGGCATCAACTGCAGAGAAGACAAAGACAATAATGAATGTTAGGAAGATTAATGAGGCTACCGCCGCCTTATGCTTAAAGAAGCGACGACGAATAATCTGCCATTGAGTTAAGCCTTCAACTTCCTTATTGGCAATAGCATTTTCACCAGATTCAATAGTTAGCTCTTCAAGAGCCGCCTCTTTACTCTTTCTTCCTATCTTCACTTTCCACTCCCAACGCGAATTCTTGGGTCAAGGGCTGAGTAAAGAAGGTCTGCGATTAAGTTAGCCATAACAGCTAGCGTTGCCGTAATAAAGAAAACACCCATGAGTAGGTTTAGATCTTGGCTGGTAATTGCTCTATTAAAGAGAGTTCCCATTCCATACCAGCCAAAGACTCGCTCAGTAATGATGGCTCCACCAACAATTCCAGCAAAATCAACGACCATAATTGTGGTCAATGGGATCAAAGTATTTCGGAAAGCATGTCGCATAATCACAGTTCGCTCATTTAGCCCTTTAGCGCGAGCAGTTCTTATGTAATCCTGATTTAAAACCTCAAGCAGAGTTCCTCTTGAATACCTGATATAGCCAGCAAATGAAATCAAAGTAAGGGCAATTGTTGGCAAGAATAAGTGAACCAAAATATCTAGGGTTGAAATCCAGAACTCATTAGGAGTCAATAGCTCCTTTGCTTGACCCAGAGTCGGAATCGGCCTAAAGCTCACCGATCCCTCTTCCATATATGGCTTCCAGGTCTGCATGAACTTATCAACGATAATTAGATGTCCTGAGAACAGAGCGGTAATAACCGTTGTTCTAATAACTGGGCCACGATCAATTCGGGCAAAGGCCAGAGCCACTGCCACAGCAACGATAATTGTGATTAACGCATACCTAAGAAGTTGTGGAATTGATGATGAGGAATTAAGTGAGTTGGATAGAACAAAATAAGAGATCACAGTTAGTGGTGCCATGGTCAATGAGGCATAGAGCGCTGCCTTATTACCAAATCCTGTACTTAAGTAAGTTATGCCAAATGCAATACCAACCGCGAGAAGACCAATTAATACTGGGCCAAGTGCGGGATCAGTTAACCAATTGGCTTCATCGACAAAGGTGAGGAAGGCAAATGTTCCCACAAAGACAATTGCAAATACCTTCCAAAAGTTTCCACGCTTTGAACCAAGAAGTGAGGCCCAGAACAGGGAGCCAACCAGACCAATTCCAACTTTCCACGAGGTAGTTATCTGAGGATCGGATAAAAAAGTATTGAACTGAATTGCTAGGTACTGCTTTAAAAGAACTGCAACCCAGAAAATAGGTAGTGAGAAAAGAAGGAATGCAAAGAATGTCATTGAATAATCAAAACGTGAGTATTGACGAAGAGCTGTAACGATACCTAGAGAAATACCGACAAAGATGGCAAATATTGTTGCGAAAATAACTAGTCGAATAGTGATAGGCATTGCAGTTGCAATTTCACCCGATACTGGAAGACGAAGCCGGGTAAGGCCTAGATCTAGATTGCCGGTGAAAATTCCTAGAACGCCGCGAAGCCAGATGAAATATCTAAGTGGGGGCGGCACATCTAGGTTTAAAAACTCTTCGAGCTCTCTAATTTGCGCCTGAATCTCGGGATCATCGCTAAAGCGAAGCTCACCAATTGGATCTCCTGCAATCGCTGCAAGGTTATAGAGGATAAAGCTTGAACCAAAAAGGATTAGAAAGAGGACGCCGATTCGTCGAGCGATAAAAGCTAGCACGGCACTCTCCTTCCTACCTGGGGGCTCCTAGAGCCTACGAATATTACTAACTTAAGACAAAAATATAGCCTGTGGGCCTTAGGAATTTTCTTTAAAAATCCCTAAGGCCCAACAAGCCTTCAAAGTTGAGCGATTAGCTCTACTTCTTTTTTAGTACTTCCAATCCCAGAAGTTCCATTCCTTCACAGGAGATAGTGAGCTGGCCTTAACGCCCTTAAGGTCGTTGTCATAGGCAGTCACTGCTGGATGCTGGTATAGAGGTAATGTATAGGCCTTACCGAAGATTTCACGTTCAATCTTGATAAAGGCTGTGGTTAGAACTGAATCTGACATTGGTCGACCGAAAACATCATCCAAAATCGCATTGAGCCCTGGACCTGAGTTTGCTCCGCTGTAATTGTTGGAGCCATCAGAACGCCAGTTGGCGCGAATTGATCCTTGCGCTGTGCTGGTTGCAGCCCAGGCGAAGAATGTCGCGTCATACTTGGAATCGCGAAGCTTTGGTGACCAATCAACTTGAGTATCAAGGTTTACATCAAAGCCGCACTTAGCAAGGTTTGCCTTAAGCAATAGCGCTTGCGCTGCACGACGTGCATTGTTTCCAGGTACTAGGAAGTTCACCTTTAGCGGATTCTTCACAGCGTTCTTCTGATACTTCTGAACGAGTGAGAGAGAGCGGCTATTTAGTGAAGCTTGTGTTCCAACATAGTATGAAGATCCATTAGCAGCAATAACTTTTGCATACTTGCTATCTTCATGTGATGGAACTGTAACTGAGCGAAGTGGTGGAATCTCTGAGTTAATTGTTGCAATCAACTTCTCGACAATTTCTTGACGAGGAACGCAGAGTAGGAAGGCGCGACGTAGGTCGGTTGCCTTCTGTCCATTTCCGGCAAATAGACCGGTGTATGGAGTTCCACCTGAGAAGTAAGCACCGCTGCGAAGATCTACGTGCTCATAAGCTCCACCGAGACCACCAATTGTGGTTACTCCAGCAAGCTTCTTCAGAGCAGCGACTCCATCAGCAGTCTGCTGACCTGAGTAGAGAGAGACTTCACCATTACCAAGGGCCTGAACCACTGGGTTTCCATCAGCTACGAACTTCTGGATGATGTTCTTGATATCTCCTGAGACCTTAGGTCCGGAGTTATAAAGTGGATTTGCCTTAAGGGTTACTGATTGACCCTTAACTGCGCTAACGACGTTGAAGCCACCGTTTCCAACCCATAGAAGAGGGTTAGTAGTTGCAGCGTTTACATCTGGGCTGTTATAGGAAGTTGACCAGATAGTTCCAATCTTCTTTAGAAGATCAGTGTCTTTAGCCTTATATGCGGCATACCAACGATCACGTGCAGCGTTGCTTGCAGAGACGCTCTGTAGATCAGTCTTACCTTCAGCAGCTAGCGTCCAAGCATGTACTGGACGTGCGCCGATAACAGATAGCCACCAATCTGGGAACTTCTGCTTGTACTTAAAGGTAACTGACATTTCATCAGCGCTTACTACTGGATCGCCTGTCTGGTATAGAGAGTATGTGCTTGAAGAGAGACCAGCAGCATTAAATGCCATCTTATCTCCAGCAGCCCAATCACCTAGACCTGCAGCCTTTGCATAATCGCGGCTATAAATCATATGAGATGAGAGAAGGTCAATTCCAGTAATTGGAGTTCCATCTGACCAAACTCTTCCTGGAGCTACGGTGTACTGAACCCGGAAATCAGTGGCCTTATTTGAAGTTACTTTATAAGAACCAAATGTGGTGTTCTGTACCCAAGTTCTTGAGGAATCGTAATATCCAAATCCCATACCAGTTAGATAACCGATAGTGGAGTTTGTTACCAAGTTAAAACCTACAACAGCTGAGTTAAAGCCTGATAGCGGGTTTGGTTCATGGAGAATTACAGTTCCATTCTTAGCCGCATTTGCCGGCGGTGTTACGGTTGAAGCAGCAAGCAGGATCGAAAGAGATCCAACAATTGCCACTCTTAACTTCTTGTTTTTCAAGATAACCTCCTAAAAGGTCTTTGTTTGCGGGGATAGTCATTAGTAAAGAGTCGACCGCTTTACCATTAACTAGCCCTCGAGGGTTGGCAAAGTCTGCCTTATTGGGCTAATTCTGACAATTGCTTATAAGAGGGCTAGGTAACAAAATCTTTACAATTTACTGCTATCCAAGCGGCCATCTCAGGCTCAAAGCAAGCAACCATGGTGCCCCTGGCAGATCCAGCTTGATAGAGGCCGTAGATCCCTGGAAGTTATTTGAGATGAGTTTTGCGCGGCTCAGGCTTTGATTCATCTCAATCTGAGTTTGAGCAATATTTTGTCATCTTGAGAATTCTTCTAGGCATTGATGAGAAGATTGAGATATGAGTAATGTGGAGAACTTTCGTCCGCGTAATGGATACTTTCTCTCCTTCTGGGCTTTTTTCACGATTAGTACTCTGACTTATATAAATATCCTAGATTATGGATTTACAGGAGGGCTACCAAGTATTACCTGGGGCCTCTTTGCCTGCTCCTTCTTCTACCTAATCTTTATCCATCCCAAAGTAAGTTACAGCGATCAAGGTTTGATAATCGTTAATCCGATGAAGGAGATCACTTTAGGTTGGCATGAGATTTCAGAGATTGATGCCAAATACACAATGTATGTGATTCATAAACCAAGTAATCTAAAAATCCATGCCTTTGCTGCCCAAGCGCCGGGTAGATATCACGCCAGAAATATTCATCCAACTGAGATAAGAGGGATAAGGCTTGGAGATAGCGGCAGTATCAAAGCTGGCGAGAGCCCTCGGAGTAACTCTGGGGTGGCGATAGCAATGGCTAGAAATTACTTTGAGAACTTTAACCAAGTAGGAAATATTCCAGGGTTAGAATTCTCAACTAAATACAACTATAGAGGCGCCGCTACTTCCGCATCCTTATTTCTAATCGCTTTAATTACTCAATTTGCAAGCTTTTAGGCCAAATCACTGCGATTAGCCATCGCCCGAGCGTTAGCTTTTTCTTTACGACTCAATCTACGACGCTGCCTTGGATCAAATGCATCTCGCAGGCCATCTCCAATGAAATTGATACAGAGCGCAATGATGATGATAAATATGCCGGGATACCAGAAGAGCCAGGGTCTAGTAGTAAAGGCATCTTGGTAATTAGAGATCAATAGCCCTAGAGAGACATCAGGTGAAGTGACTCCAAAGCCTAGATAGCTAAGCGCTGTTTCCAAAAGGATCGCACCAGACATCAAGAGAGTGACCGAAACAATGATTACTCCAACCGCGTTGGGAAGGATATGTTTAAAGATTATTCGGCGATTACTAGCGCCAGCCACTCTTGAGGCGTCAACAAACTCACGCTCTCGCAAGGTTAAAAACTCACCTCTGACCAGTCGCGAAAGACCCGTCCACGAGAAGAGTCCCAACAAGAGGGCTAGAAAGGCTGCGCCCTTATTGCCGAAGTGGAAACCAATAACCGAACCGATAATGATTACTGGAACAGTAATAATGAAGTCAACTAAACGCATCAAGATGGCATCAATCCAGCCGCGGAAATATCCGGCAATGGAGCCAATAACTGTGCCGAGCGTGGCAGCGATTGCGCCAATTATGAACATAACTAGAAGCGAGCGTTGAGCTCCGCGCATCACTAGAGCTAGGTAATCGCGACCAATATCATCTTGGCCAAATGGATGAGGCCCAAGGGCGATTCCATCCCCATCAAAAAATGGCACCGCATCAATAGTTGGGCAGCCAATTGAATCCCCTACGCAATCTGCGCCATAACGTAGCTCTGGCATATCTTCAAAACCATACTTCCACCAACCAGGGATAACGATTGGATCTTTCTCATCTCCAAGGCGCCAATCTAGTGAGGTGTAGACCACAGCAATTAAAGTAAATAGAACAACAACAGAGATCATCGCCGCTCTATGGCGAATGAAGCGGCGGAGAACAATCTGGCCTTGGCTTAAACCCTCGGTCTCCTTATTAAGGATGGCATTCTCATTAGCATCATTAACGATTTCAACTTCCTGCCTCTTACGCGCCATCACTTACCAGCCCCTACCCGGATTCGAGGATCTAAAGCTGAATAGAGAAGATCAGCAATTAGATTTGCCAAAATAGCTAGAGTTGAAAGAAATAGAATAACCCCCATCAAGAGATTTAAATCAAAGGAGTTAATAGCTTTATTAAAGAGAGTTCCCATCCCCTGCCAAGCAAAGACTCGCTCAGTAATGATTGCCCCGCCAACGATTCCAGCCACATCACCCACCATGATGGTAGTTAAAGGAATCATGGTATTTCTAAAGGCATGGCGCATAATCACAGTGCGCTCGGTTAATCCCTTGGCACGGGCTGTTCTGATGTAATCCTGATTTAAAACATCAAGCAGGGTTCCGCGTGAAAAACGAACGTATCCAGCAAATGAGATCAAGGTCAAAGCCAGAGTAGGAAGGACTAAATGCATGGCGAAATCCAGCACTCTTACCCAGAAAGAGACTTCCGTTAACCAGATCGTTGATTGACCAATAGTTGCCACAGGTCGGTAATTAACATCATCGCTTTCAACATATGGTCTCCAGGCCTGCATCATCTGATCAACTAAAATTAAAGCTCCAATTAATACAGAAGTTATAACGCTGGTGCGAATAACTGGGCCACGATCTATCCGGGCAAAGATAAATGAGACTGAGACCGCTGAAATTAAGAGCGCGGCAAGAAGAATCAAAATACCTACTCTAGGACGATTTGAGTCAAGTAGTGATTGAATTGGGAAGTAGATAATCACGCCGATTAGCGCAAGTAAGAGATTGCTTTTAAGAGCAGCTCGATCTGATAGGCCAACAGAGAGATAAGTGACTGCATAAGCAATTCCAATACTAAAAATAAAGATAGTGATTGGCCCTAAGCGTGGATATGAGAGCCACTCGGTGGCGCTAATGAAACTTAAGAAGATTGAGTTTGCGACAAAGACGCCAGAAAAGACCATAAGGACTCTTCTGCGACTTCCACTAATTATCGTGGCCCAGAAGAGACCTACCAGGGCGCTAAAAAATATTATCCAAGGCGGCGATATCTTTGCCGTTACTAAAAAGTCGTTGAAATCAATAGCTAAATATTGTTTCAAAAGAACAGCTACCCAGAAAATTGGTAGTGAGAATAGCAAGAAGGCAAAGAATGTCATTCCATAATCAAAGCGTGAGTATTGACGAAGAGCTGAGGTGATTCCAAGGGCAATACCAAGAACAATTGCCACAATCGTTGCTACCGCAACTAAACGTATCGTGGTTGGAATCGCTCCGGCAATTGCTTCAATCACAGGCTCTTGCTCTCTAGTTAGCCCAAAGTTGGCATTACCAGTAAATATTCCCAGCACGCCTCTAAGCCAGATGAAGTATCGCAAAGGAGGTGGAAGATCTAATCGAAGTTCTCGCGTGAGGGCTAAAATCAAATACTCTTTATTCTCAGCGGTGCTAGTTCTCAAATCACCTAGTGGATCAGTAGAAATTGCAGAGAGGTTGTATAGCAAGAAGCTTGATCCAAAGAGAATTACAACCAGGGCTCCAAGACGGCGCAGGATATAGGAAAACAAATCCAGCCTCCTTAACTCTCTTATTCTTAAAGCTCTTGTTTACATGTTTCAAGTGGCACCTGGAATTTTAACCAGGTGCCACTTGAATTACTGCTATTTACTCACCTTTTTCGAGGTGAGCTTTGGCTCAAATTAAGGTTTTACCCTTACTTTGAGTACTTCCACTCCCAATAGTTCCAGACCAACTGTGGTGATAGTGGGTTTGGCTTGACGTTCTGCAGCTTCTTATTTACTGCAGTTACGCCTGGGTGCTGGAAGATAGGAAGGGATACTGCATCCTTCATCAGCTCTTTCTCAACGATTACGTATTGAGCAAGCTTATCTTTTTCAGAGAGCAAGGTGCTGCGGAGTAGCTCTACAGCCTTGTCAACAGTCTTGTTCTTGTAACCAACAAGGTTATTGCCGCCATCTGAGTAGAAGATGTCAGAGTTACCCTCTTGAGTAATTGCTGACTTCACCCATGCAAAGAATGATGCGTCATACTCGCTTGAATCAAGATAGCTTGACCATCCAGATCTTCCAGGAGCATTGAGATCAAATCCAGCGCGAGCTAGAGCAGCCTTTGCAATTTGAGCCTCAGAAGCACGGCGAGCGTTGGAAGGTTGTCCCCATAGGAGATTAACTTTCACATCGGTTGCGGAGTGCTTGCGGACTAATGCAAGAGCTTCTTTTTCGCGATCAGATTGGCTTCCCTTGGTGTATTTAGAGACTCCGCTGTTTTTAACCATCTCTTCGTAGCCAGGCTCACCTGGTAGAAGCAGAATGGAGTCCATGCGAACAGCCTTGGAATTAATTGGCTTAATCAACTTATCTACGATTTCATCTCGTGGATATGCCATCAAGAATGCAGTTCTTAGATCTCTAGCCTTCTGGCTATCGCCAGCAAATGGGCCGGTGTAAGGCTCAGCGATTCCGTTAGCAGTTCCCAGGCGTAGATCAATGTGTTCATAAACAGCTTGATCTCCACCAATGATCTTGGCGGTTGGGATTTCAGAGAGAATCTTTACCGAGTCAGCAGTTGGCTGGCCCTGATAAATATCAACTTCCTGGTTACGAAGTGCTTGCGCAGCTGCAGTTCCATCACCGACGACGCGGAAGACAACGGTCTTCACGCCACTGGTCTTAGGTCCTGAAGGGTTGCTTACATGCTTCTTATTTAATACCAAGGTCACAGATTGACCAGGCACAGCGCTCTTGATGATGTAGCCACCATTACCAACAAGAAGTAGTGGGTTAGTTGAATCATCGACCTTAGTGATGTTGTATGCCTTTGACCAGATGTCTCCAGCTGCCTTCATCAACTTAGTGTTGTAATCATAAAATGCCTTTTCAAACTTTGCCTTAGCAGCAATGTTTGCAGCAGCGCTCTGTAGTCCTTCTTTGCCTTCAGCTAGGTGAACTAGCGTATGGACAGCAGATGGACCAGGGCCTGTGACATCCCAATCTGGAATCTTGGCATCATATTCAATTGTTACCGACATCTTGTCAGCAGAGAGTGTTGGAAGACCAACATGGTGAGTGTCGTACTTTCCACCGTAGCAGAGAGCATCGAAAGCAGGTCTAACTTCATTATCTGTTGGATCACCAAGTTTTGCGGTGAATGAATATGAGCTGGAGCAAACAACGTGGCTCAGAAGAAGATCTACACCAGTAATCGGTGTTCCATCTGACCAAATTTTGCCCTTGTTTACGGTGTACTGAACTTTAAATGGCTTCTGACTTACGATTTTATATGAACCAAAGAGTTTGTTTTCAACAAGCTTTGGTGAATTATCGTAGTAGTTGAAACCAAAGCCCTGCATATATGCAACCTCAGTATTGAAAGTGAGGTTCATATTTGTAACGCTTGGGTTCAAGCCGGTTAGCTGATTGCTGGTAACAAGTACCACAGTTGAACGAGTTGCAGAGTTCGCTGGTGAGAGCGTTGAAACCGCAAGACCCGCCGCAGCTGCAGTAGCGATTGCTACCTTGGCAATGCGAGTTAATTTCATTTCTTCTCCTAGTGATAGAAATTAAGGACTAGGTATGGAAAGTCGACTTCCCCCACACCCGCATCCTTAGGGTGGGGTTAGTCTGCCCGTTATAGGGCTCTTTAATCAATTAAAAAAGGTATCTGTTTCGTTATATGAAACGAGCCTTTACAGGCTCAATCACCCCTAATTGGAGCCTCGAGCCGCCTCGATCTTGGCTGTGGTCAGCCTTGGGGCTGCAAAAATGAATAGGGCCAGGCCTAAAAAGGCCGAGAGAAAATATGGGCTCCTTAGGGCAAATTCTCTATCTCCCGTTAGCTCCACAAGATCTACTAAGGCTCCCCCGAGCAGAGTTCCAATTGGGATGCTTCCCCAAGCAAAGAATCGATAGACGCTATTAACTCTTCCAAGAAGATGGCTAGGGATGATGCTCTGTCGAAGTGAAACCGTAATGACATTCCAGAGCACTGCAAAGACTGTGGAGATGGCAGTAAGAAGATAGAAAAGATGCCAAGAAGAAGATAATCCAATTATCAAAGTAATGATTGGGCCACTAATAAGAGTTAGATAGAGAGAGGGACCGCTACCTAACTTCTTTGAAATCTTTGGTCCAAGTATTCCCCCAAGGCTTCCCCCAACTGCTCCTGCTGTTCCAAGTACGGCAAATATAAATAGTGATGTCTCTAATATCTCTTGGGCAAATAAAATAAATACCGCTGTTGTTAAAGCTCCAATTGCATTTAGCGCGCCAAGAATTAATGCCATGGGTCTAAGAAGTTCATGGCTCCAGAGCCAGGTAAATCCCTCTTTAATTTCCGCTCTAAAATTTAGCTTCTCACTTTTTTTCTCGGTATCAACTTTTTTTAGCGAAGGTATTAAAGTTGCAATCAGGCCAGCTGAGATAAAGAAAGCGGCAGAGTCAATATAAAAGGGAAGAAAGATTGCAATTCCTAGTAGGAAGCTTCCAAGTGGAGGTCCCACAAAGCTATTAGTTACATATTCAACTGACCAGAGCTTGCCATTGGCGCTCTCTAAGTTCTTTTTTTCAACTACCGAGGGAAGAAGGGTTTGAGCGCTGTTATCACGGAGCACTTCAGCAAAGCCAAATAAAAGCGCTGTAACAATTAGCACTAGATATAGAGTCCAATTAGTTTCAAGATCAGTAAGGGATGAAACCTCATTTAACTTAGGCAGTGAATCTGACTCCAGGGTGACCACAATTGCGACAAGAAGTGCCAAGCACCCCCGAGCGATATCCATTGCGACAATGATTTTGCCGCGATTGAAACGGTCAGTTATTACCCCCGCTGGAAGGGTAAAGATCAACCAAGGAAGCCTGGAAGCCACGGCTACCAGAGCAATAAGAAAGGGTGAACGAGTAACTGCTGAAGCTAGCCAGGGATAGGCAATAGCTGCTATTCCATCTCCAAGGTTGCTAATTGCATGTGCGCTAAAGAGGCGCCAGTAATTCTTGCCCAGCGCTACCTTCTCTTTAGCCTTTAATCTCACTTGAAAACCCTACCCCAGCTAATTGTGATCGCTAATCAATGGTTGAATTGAGCGCTATGTCTTTCTCATTTGAAGTAATTAAAGAGATACCAGAAGAACTTGGTAGAGCTGGAGTTATTTCAACTCCACATGGACAAATAGCAACCCCTGCCTTTATTCCAGTGGGAACTAAAGCAAGTGTTAAATCCCTTGCCCCAGAGGCGCTTTCAGATCTTGGCGCACAGGCCGTTCTTGCAAATGCCTATCACCTATATCTCCAGCCCGGCTCTGAGACGTTAGATCAAGCAGGTGGCCTTGGAAAGTTTATGAATTGGGATAAGCCAACTTTTACAGATAGTGGCGGCTTTCAAGTTATGTCACTTGGGGCGGGATTTAAAAAAGTTATAGATATGAGCCTTGGTTCACTTGATTCAGATGAGGCAATGGCAGAGAGTAAAGAGCGCTTGGCACATGTTGATGATGAAGGAGTTACATTTAAATCTCACCTTGATGGCTCTATGCATCGCTTTACACCTGAGATCTCCATGCAAGTTCAACATCAAATCGGTGCCGATATTATTTTTGCCTTTGATGAGCTAACTACTCTTCATAACACTAGAAAATATCAAGAACAATCACTAGAGCGCACTAGGCTCTGGGCGATTCGCTGCCTAGATGAACATAAGCGATTAACCGATCAGCGAAGTGAAAAGCCCTATCAAGCCCTCTTTGGAGTTTTGCAAGGCGCTCAATATGAAGATTTAAGAAGAAAAGCTGCTAAAGATTTATCAGAGATGAATTCTGCAGGAATTTCATTTGATGGCTTTGGAATCGGTGGCGCCTTAGATAAAGCATCTCTTGGCCAAATTGTCTCTTGGATGAGCTCTGAGCTACCTAGAGATAAGCCCCGTCACTTACTTGGAATTGGCGAGCCAGCTGATCTCTTTGCCGGAGTAGAAAATGGCGCCGATACCTTTGATTGCGTTGCTCCCTCTAGGGAGGCTAGAACCAGCGCGGTTTATAGCGAAAATGGTCGCTTCAATGTTTCATCTGCTTCTTATAAAAGGGACTTCTCCCCAATTGATAAAGATTGCAGCTGCTATACCTGTAGCAACTTCACAAGGGCTTATCTAAACCATCTCTTTAGAGCAAAAGAGATGTTGGCCTCAACTCTTGCAACCATTCATAACTTGGCATTTACAGTAAGGCTAGTTGATCGAATGCGCCAGGCAATTCTTGATGAATCTTTCTTAGAGTTTAAAACTGAGTTTCTCGCCAGGTATCAAGCAAAAGCCTTGGATTAATTAGAAGTTACTTCAGCCTCACGTTTTTTCACATAGGCAATTACTGGATAGGTAATTGGCAGAAGTGCTACCTCAACTAAAGTCTTATAGAGATAACCAACCACTAGGTAATTTAAGAACTCATCAAAACTCAAACGACCTAGGGATGCAATCATGGTAAATACGATGGTGTCTACCAACTCACCAACTGCTGTTGACCCAATTAACCTGGCCCATAATTTCTTCTCATTGGTAATCTTCTTAATTCTCACCAGAGTCCATGAGTTTGCTAATTGGCCAAGAAGGAAGGCGGTAATACTTGCGATAACAATCTGAGGAACAAAGCCAAGAATTGATTCAAAGGCGCCCTGATTTGGCCATTCAGAGGCAGCAGGAGCAATTTGGACTAACCAGAAGGTAAGACCAGCTAACGCGCCAAGGCCAAAGCCGGTATAGATAACACGCCTTGCTGCCTTAAAGCCATAAACCTCGGTAAGAATATCTCCCAAAATATAGACCAGAGGAAATAAGAAGGCTCCCCCATCGGTCTTTATGACGCCAAAATCAATGAATTTTGTCGCCCCGATATTAGAGATCAATAAAAGCGCGCAGAAAATAGCTGCAATTATTGGATAGAGGCTGCGATGATAGAGATTTTGTGCGCTCATAACTCAATGCTATCTAATTTTTTCATTTGGGATTTCTGCTGAGAGATCACCAATTCGCTTGATGTGTTTATAGCTAAAAATGGAAATCAATGTAGCTATAGAGCCTCCAATTAGAAATGGAAGGCGAAGACCGCCTCTTGCTATTACTCCCCCTAAAAGAGCGCCAATGGGCATTAGCCCCCAGACAATTGTTCGCCTTGCGCCATGAATACGTCCATAAAGCTCTGGTGGAATTAGTGATTGATAGAGAGACATCAACAAGATATTCCAAACCGAGATGGTAAAGCCGATTAGAACGCTTACCGCAACAAAGAAGTAAGCATTTGGAGATAATCCAATGAATATGACAAGTAAAGATGCAAAGAAGACATTTATAGCAAGCGCTCTACCGCGACCAAGATATCTAGAGGCCATTGGCGCAGCAATTGATCCAATGAGCGCTCCAACTCCCCCAATTGCCAAAACGACTCCAAAGAGCGCTGGGGGGACATTTAGCTCTTTTAAAATAAATAGTGGCGCAATCGCATTTGAGAGTGAGTAAAAAAATCCAAGCAAAGTAGTAATAACTACGATGCTAAATATCTGCTTATCTTGATAGAGATAATTAAGAGCAAACTTTATATCTCCCTTAAGTCCGAGTCTCTCCTGCTCAATCTCGCCTTTCTTTCTTGCATTTATCTCATTTTCAAAAGGAAAGAGAAGGATTAATAGCCCTGCCAAAATGAATCCAGTAGTTGAGAAGAAAAAAGGAAGCGCAATAGAGATGGCATAAATCAAGCCACCAAGTGGCGCTCCTGCAAATTGGGAGACAATTACCTCTGAAATCTGGAGCCTTGAATTACCCCGCTCATAATTAGATTTATCAAGAATTTGAGGCAATACCGCCTGCGAGGTGGTATCAACTAGGACTTCGCAGATTCCAAAGAAGAAGACTGAGATCAGCAGTAGCCAGATATTGATGAAATCTTGAGAGACTGCAAAGGCGATAAAGAGAGCAATCACAGCTCTTAGGCTGTTTCCTATGACCAATGCCTTACGCCGATCTACTCGATCAACTAGTGCTCCGATAGGAATAGCAAAAAATAGCCAGGGCAATAATCCAAGTGCAGTTAACGCTCCAATTAAGACCGGATCTTGGGTTAGTGAAACTGCAAGAAGTGGGGCGGCAAGACGGAGAACTCCATCAACTAGATTGGTTATAAGGCTGGCAGACCAGATTCGAGTGAAATCATGTCCGAGCGGAAGACTCTGACTCATATGCTCGAGTTTAGACTACCGAGTTAGTAATTGCCTCATTCTCTCTATCTCTGCGCTCTGTGACTCCACAATATTCTTGCCAAGTAGCGCTGCTTCTTCATTTGCTGAATCAATAACCATATCTGCCATTTGGATTGCTCCTTGATGATGTTTAATCATTCCTTCAAGAAATAGGCGATCAAATTCAGCTCCACTAGCGCCTTTCAATTGAGCCATCTCATCATCTGTAAGCATTCCCTCATCCATCATATGTCCAGCATGCGAACCGCTCTTTGATGAACCCCAACTCTTCATCTGTTCAATCTCAGGACCTTGCGCTGCTTTTATCTCATTTGCTAAAGCAAGAATTTCAGGATTAGTTGATTTTCCTAGAGCAGTATCTGCCATCTCTATTGCTTGCTCGTGATGAGGAATCATCATGGCAGCAAACATCTGATCATCTGCGCTAAATGAAGTATTAGAACTATCGCCGGTAGCACACCCACTTAACAGGGCAGCAAGGATAAGGAGGGTAAGTTTTCTCATAGCGCGATAGTAATATAACGTTGTGATTCCTGCAGATTTAAGCATTGAGGTAGCAACCCTTGATGATGCAAATGAACTTGCCGAAATAATGAGTTTGGCTGATCAATTCTTTACCCCAGGGGCTGAATCTGTAGGCCAAACTGAGGCTGAGGAGATTCTCAATGGGTATATCGATTCAGTTGAGGCGCGCAAAGTAATAGATAGAGCAAGTGGCAAGGCCCAAGCTTTTATCACCGTGCATAACGATAATTCTCGAAAGAGAATCTACGGCGATACTTGGCAGAGACCTGGCGCCAACCTTGAGGCGGCAAGTCTTGAGGTAACGCTAGGAATTGCTCAAGGTATAAGTAGAGATTTTGATCTATGGATTGGAACCAATTCCAAAGATTTGGGTTATATCCAAGCTCTAACTAATCGAGGATTTAACCTACTTCGCACCTATCACGGCCTAAAAGCTGAGATCACTAATCACCCCTATCCCAAGCTTGAAAGCGGCTTAGAGATGCGATTGATTAATGAAGATGAAAAGAAGATTTGGTGGACCACTCATCAAGACTCATTTAGTAAACACTTCGGCTTTGTGCCACGCCCCTATGAGGAATGGAAGGCGATGATTGATAAGGCAGTTGGAATCGATCTAAATGCTCGCTGGGTCCTTTATCTCGAAGGGCAAGCAGTTGGTTTTATTGAGTGCAGCGATATTAAAAAAGATGTAGGAGCAGGATTTGTTGATGGCATTGGCGTTATTCAAAGCCAACAAGGAAATGGTTATGGAGAGTTAATGCTGCGCTGGGCCTTTGCCTACTACTCATCCATTTCTCGTAAATCACTTGAGCTAAACGTTGATACCGGCAATGAATCAGGAGCACTTAGGCTCTATGAAAAACTTGGTTTTAAAGCAAAGAGTTCTTGGCAGCATTATGAAAATAAAACTTGGGTGAAGCTTTAACGACTAGCTGCTACTGCTTGCTCCAGATGAGCCTTAATATGTTTGGACATGTAAGCAAGGTAATCGATTAATTTAATTGGCTCACCATTTGCCTTTACCCCCAGGCGCTCTAATTTATCGGCAGGAAGGCCAGTGAGCAGATCTAAATTATTTCTCCGAAGGGCCGCAAAAGTCTCAACGCTTGTTTTCGCATCTCGGTCTTTTTTAATAGCAGCGAAAGCATCTTCATCCCAAGCAGAGAATTGGTAGTTATCACTCGTTAGTATCATTCGCACTCGAAGCGATAGTGAAATCTCAGTATCACAGATATGAGCGAGACACTGCGATGCGCTCCAGCCACCATCACTTGGGACGTTATCAAGTCTTGATGAGAAGGCGCCATAGAATTCTTGAACTCTTGCAACATCATCTAGATAAGTAGCAAAGACCTCTTTAGACATTTCTTACTCCTAATCTAGATCGCGACGGAGAGTTGTTCTCATCGCGATGAGTGAAAATAGCGCCGCATAGCCCAAGAGTACAAGGGTTGCCGGCCCTGGGCTTAAGTAATTTTCTATGCTGAAATTAAAGTCATTTTCTCCAAAATCAACATCGACAAGACCTGTAATGGCCCCGGCTGGAAGATACTTTCCAATTGATTCCACAAATGCAACTACTAGACCTTCAACAATTAGAGTCCAGATAACTGCACCTGTTACAGCTGCGATCTGATTCTTTACTAAAGCTCCAAGTCCAACCCCCACAATTCCCAGAACTAGCCCTGAGATAGCTGATGCCCTAAAGACCTTAAATAGCAGCTCTGCTGGAACTGGAGCATGGGGTTCAAAGAAGGTTAGTGCGATAAACCCTGAAGTTATCGCAAAGAGAAAAGAGAAGAGCTGAATCACAAGCCCAGCAAGGCTTGCTGCAATCAACTTTGCAACTAAGACTGTGCTTCGCTTAGGAGTAACTAGAAATGTTCCAACTGCTGTGCCATGGCGATATTCATTAGTCATAATTAAAATTCCAAGAATCAAAGCAAATAAATATCCACCAGCAGCATTGGCAAAGACAGCATTGATTCCCTCTTGGGTTTCAGTTCCTGAGAAAGCGCCTCTTCCTGGCCCGTTATCTGAATTGAGAACCAAAATCGGTGCAACTGTGCCAAGGGCTGCAAATAACCCGCTCCAAAGGAGCAAGAGCCAATTAGCTCTTAAGTAAATTAATTTACGAAGCTCTGATTTGAGTAAGGCGCTCATGCACTCTTCCTTAAAGTTAACTCTAGGAAAGCTTCCTCTAGAGATTTTCCTTTACAGATCTCTTTTATAGTGCCCTGCGCAACCAATACTCCCTTATTAATAATCAGAACATCATTAACAGTATTTTGCATCTCTGCCAATTGATGAGAAGAGACAAGAATTGTTCTTCCCTCACCCGCTAACTTCTGGAGAAATTCACGGAGCCAGACAATTCCAAGTGGATCAAGGCCATTTGCCGGTTCATCAAGAATTAAAATCTCAGGATCTCCAAGCATCGCTATTGCAAGTGAGAGACGCTGCTTCATGCCGAGTGAAAATCCTTTAGTTCTCTTATTTGCAGCGCTTGCTAGATCAACTAGCTCTAAAACCTCATCAATGCGTGAGAAGTTGATATCTGATGCGCTTGCCATAATTTTCAAGTTCTGCTTTGCAGTTAGCCCTGGATGAAAGCCTCTGCTATCTAGTACTGCTCCCACCTTGTGAATTGGATCTTGTAGCTGGCTATATGAGCCGCCATTGATCTCAGCGCTTCCCCCAGTTGGATTGACTAGACCTAGAAGGCAGCGCAGCGCAGTGCTCTTTCCCGCGCCATTAGGACCTAAAAAGCCGGTGACCCGGCCAGATTGAACTTGGGCTGAGAAGTTAGATACCGCTAAAACGTCCTTGTAGCGCTTACTTAAATCTTTAAATTCAATTTTTACACTAGACATATCGCAGAGCCTATACCCTTAACTTTATGAACCAGAGCACACATCGCTCCCCTGTGTATGCAAGAGGCGGCATCGTTGCTGCAAGTCAACCACTTGCAGTCTCTGCTGGTATCGAGATTCTTACTAAAGGTGGATCTGCAGGTGATGCTGCAATTGCAACTAGTGCGGTCCTAGCAGTTGTTGAACCTGGCGCATCTCATCTTGGCGGAGATGCATTTGTTATTTCTCATAACGCAGCAAGAAAGAAGAATTTAGCATTTAATGGAAGTGGCGAGGCTGCCCATAGCGCTAGCGCTGATCAATTCAAAGATGAAATCGATCATCATGGATATAAGAGCGCCACTGTTCCAGGCCTTGTCTCAACTTGGTTTGAAATACATAAGGAGTTTGGCCTTTTATCGATGGATCAAATTTTGGCCCCAGCTATTGATTATGCAAGAAATGGCTTTGCTGCCAATACTGGATTTGTTAAGCGAATTGCAGGGCATCTTAAGATGTTTCCAGATACTCAAGTTTTTCAAAGCCTAGGTCTTGATACCAACCTAAAAATCGGTGATTTAGTAATCCAAAGAGATTTAGCAGATTCACTAGAAGCCATTGCCGAGCAGGGGCAGGAGGCCTTCTATCAAGGAGAGATCGCCAGAAAATTAGTTGAAGCAAGTAATGGCTGGTTTAGCCTTAGAGATCTTGCAGATCATAGAACTCGAGTTCTACCGCCATTAAGCGTTAAATATCGCGATTACATGATTCACGGCCAGCCCCCACCAAGTCAAGGAATGATTCTGCTGGAGGAGTTATTAATTGCAGAAGGTTTTGATCTAGCAAATATCAGCGCAGCAGATCGAATTCACTTAATGGTTGAGGCGAAAAAGATTGCCTTTGCAGATCGCTATCAACTGCTCGGAGATCCAGAACATATCGATATAAACCTTGATGAGCTCTTCTCAGCTGCAAGTATCAATAAGAGACGAAGCCAGATAGATCTAGCTAAAGCAAATTTGAAGGAGCCTTCTATATCTAGCGAGGGAAGTGATACCACCTATTTTCTAGTAGCAGATCGGGATGGCAATGCTCTCTCTTGGATTCAAAGCGTCTTTCATGGCTTTGGCGCTTCATGGGTAATTCCTGGCACTGGCATCCTGCTTAATAATCGCTTAACTGGATTCTCACTTGATCCAAAGTCACCAAACTTTATTGCCCCTGGAAAGCGCCCTGCTCACACTCTCAATGCATGGTCAGCAACAAGATCAGATGGCTCACTTGCCTTTATGGGAGGAACTCCTGGGGCAAATATTCAAGTGCAGAGTAATTTCCAATTAATTGTTAATGCAATTGATCTCAAGATGAATCCACAAGAAAATGCTGAAGCTCCTCGCTGGCAACATTTAAATAAAGCAGGTGGATCATCACTCGATGAGAGATATGAAGGGGTGCTGCAGATTGAAAATAGAGTAGAAAGAGAGATTCAACAATCCCTGAAAGAAAAAGGGCATAGCGTTGAGGAGCTATCTGCCTATGGCCATGGCTCTGCAGTTCAATTGCTTGAAGTCTTGCCAAATGGAACCTTTATCGCAGGTTCTGACCCGAGGTGCGAGGGTCACGCAGCAGGAATCTAGGCCTTCTCTATACTTAGCTCTATGAAATTATTTGATGGCGATGACTTAGGTGGACCATTTGATCTATTTGCTGGGCTTCCACTTCATCCTTTAGCCTCACATGCCCCAGTTGTTTTAGTGCCACTAGTGGCCTTTGCAGCTCTTGCTATGTCTTATTGGCCAAGTTTTTCAAGAAGATATGGCCTTCCAGTTCTGGTTCTTGCAGTAATTTCACAACTATCTTTGTTTCTTGCCAAAGCAAGTGGAGAATCTTTTCAAGAAAGAATCAACAAGGAAGTTGAACGACATGAGAGCTATGGCGAAATTGCGCCATTTACATTCATTCCACTTTTAATTCTGCTATTCATTCGATATCGGATGGATAAAACAGGCGCTGGTATTGGCTCGCCTCTTGTAAGAAGGCTAGTTTCAATTCTTCTAGCCCTTGCTGCAATCTTGGCTCTGGTCTATATCTTCTTAACTGGCCACTCAGGAGCAGAATCGGTTTGGGGCTGGCTAGCTAAAAATTAAATCTTTGAGCGCTTTAAGGTTTTAAAGATAAGCAAGCTAATCAGAGCACTGACCACAGATCCCATAATGACTGAAAAGATTGCTAAATTCACAATCTCGGGGCTATCAAAAGCCAAGCGAGCAATAAATATAGCAACGGTAAATCCAATTCCTGCGGCGCTTCCTGTGGCAATTAGATCTAGATTCCTAGCACCTTGTGGGTATTCGGCAATCTTTATTTTTCTTGCCGCCATGGTTGCAAGGAGCACGCCTAGCGGTTTGCCAATTACTAGACCGAGGAAGATTCCCCATGCAATAACTGAGTTAAGTGCGCTATTAATTGACTGGCTTGAAATCTCAACTCCAGTATTTGCAAAAGCAAAAATTGGCACGATTACATAGCTACTAATCGGATGAAATTTATGCTCCAAGTATTCAATAACCGATACGGATCCATCTTCACCATCAATTAGATTTGATTTGGTCCGTGCAATATTCGGGGTGAGCAAACCCAAAATAACTCCAGCAATTGTTGGATGTATCCCGAATCTGTATGCGCAATACCAGAGTGATAAGGCTAGCGGCAGATAGACCAATGCAGATTGACTTCCAAGCTTTCTAAATCCCAAGATGGCAAAGATTGTAAGGAGGCCTGCAAGGCCCCAGGAGAGATTTACACCTGTTGAGTAAACCAGGGCAATAATTAATATCGCGCCAATATCATCAATTACAGCAAGTGCTAGTAGAAATGATCGAAGCGAGGCGATTGCGCTACTTCCAACTAGAGCAAGAAGTCCAACGGCAAGTGCAATATCGGTAGCGACCGGAACTGCCCAACCATTTGGTTCCACTCCCCCAGCAATTGCAAGATAAATAATTGCAGGCAAGCTCATCCCACCAATTGCTGCAAATAGTGGAGCTGCTGCTGCTTTAAAGGATGCAAGATGGCCTGAAGTTAGCTCTCGCTTGATCTCAAGGCCTACGACAAAGAAGAAGAGGCTCATAAGTAAATAATTGATGCTCTTTAATATGGTGAAATCTAATTCAAGGCTTGATGGCCCTATTTGGAATTTAAAATCTAGAAAAGCAAAATAAGTATCGGCAAGACCAGAGTTTGCTGCAATTAAGCCAAAGGCTGAAGCGATAAGAATTAGCGTGCCGCTAGATGACTCTCTATGGAGAAAGTCTCTCAAAGGGGCAATTACGCGCTTCATTATCTAAAAGATATCACCTTGAGGTAGCGATGCTTGCTGCTCTATCGGCGCTTAATATCTCCTTGACCATAGGAACAACCTTGGTGGCATAGAGCTCAATTGAATTCATCAATTTAGAGTGCGCCATAGGTCCATTTGAATATTTGAAATCAAATCTCTCAGCTCCTATGGATTTCATCGCATAGGCAATCTTTCTTGCTACCTGCTCAGGTGTTCCAACATAGAAGGAGCCATATTTCACTTCATTGATGAAATGCTCTTTTGTGACCTGACCCCAGCCGCGCTCTCTGCCAATGCGTCCAAACATCACTTGATAATGTGGCCAGAGCTCCTCGATTGCAATCTCTTGTGAAGCGGCGATATGACCAGGTGAGTGGATAGAGATAGGGCGAATTGGATGACCAAATTCATTCATTGAACTTCGATAAAGATCTGCAAATGGAGCAAAGCGAGCAGGGTCACCGCCAATGATGGCAATTGCTAATTTGGCATTAAGTCTTGCAGCTCTTACAACCGACTCAGGAGTTCCACCAACTCCAACTCGAAGTGGAATGCTGCCGCGCTCAGTCTTTGGATAAATCTCCTGATTAATTAGCGGTGCTCGCATCGTTCCTGACCAGGTCACTGCGTGCTCTTTTAAGATCTCAACTAATAGCTCAAGTTTTTCTTCAAATAGCGCGCCATAATCAGATAGTTCATAGCCAAAGAGTGGAAATGATTCGATAAATGATCCTCGCCCTGCAGTAATTTCTGCTCTTCCATTTGAGAGCGCATCAATTGTGGCAAATCTCTGATAAACCCGAACTGGATCATCGCTTGATAAAACCGTAACCCCCGTGCCAAGTGTTATCTGCTTTGTTCTAGTAGCAATTCCAGCAAGAACGGTATCTGGTGATGAAACAGCAAAATCATCCCTGTGATGCTCACCAATACTGAAATGATCTAGGCCTAATTGATCTGCCAGGACTGCCTGCTCAACCACATTTCTAATCGTGGCTGCTGCAGAGATAGGCGCTCCAGAATCATCGTTTTGAGTATCACCGAAGGTATCAAGGCCAAATTTGAGATTATCTAAATCCATAGAGCAAAATCTATCAGGGTCAATACAATTGCGCGCATGATAGAGCGCATTCTCTATATTGGCTTTGATCAATTACATGCCAAATACGGTGTTTTAAAGAGCGCTGATGCCAAGAAGGATGTAATTGCGCTGATTCAAAGCGAGCCAATGACTACCGGTAAGAATTGGCATCTTGAGCGGCTCTACTTCTTAATTTCAAGTGCTAGACATTTTGCTCAAGAGCTAAGAGAAAAAGGATTTAAAGTCGAATATATAAAAGCAAGTAGCACAACTGCAGGTCTTGATGAACTTAAAAAGAAATATAAAGGCGCTGAGATATTTGCAGCGGAGCCTTCATCGCATCGCCTCTTTCAATCTTTAAGTGAATGTGGCGTTACTTTTGTACAAAATGATTTCTTTCTCACTTCTCGATCACTCTTTGCCAAATGGGCCGATGAACAGAAGAGCTACTTGATGGAGAACTTCTATCGCAAACAGAGAGTTCGTCTAAATATCTTGATGGATAAAGCAAAGCCGCTAGGTGGGGCATGGAACTTTGATAAGGAAAATCGCCTCCCGCCGCCAAAGAACTACACATGGCCCAAATATCTAACCCACTCCCCAGATCAAATAGATCTAGAGGTAGCTAAAGAGCTAGGACATAGCCCATCTACTAATTGGGCTACAACAAGAGCTGGCGCTTTGAAACAACTTGATAACTTTCTTAAAAATCACTTCGCAAACTTTGGCCCCTATGAAGATGCCATCACCGATGAGAACTGGGCGCTGCATCACTCACTGCTTAGCCCTTACTTAAATAATGGTCTACTCCACCCTGAGGAAGTTATTAAGGCAGCGCTTAAGAGATTTGAAAAGGGAGATATTCCAATTGCCTCTGCAGAGGCCTTTATCAGGCAGATCATTGGCTGGCGGGAGTATGTCAATGGCATGTACTGGTATTTGGGAAGTGAGTATCGCCAAAAAAATGGTTTGCACGCAAAGCGAGAGCTGCCACAATTATTTAGAGATCCAAGTAAGACCAATATGAACTGTATGAAAAACACCATTACCGATATCAGTAATCGCGCCTGGGTTCATCACATTCCACGCTTAATGATCTTAAGTAACTTTGCCCTAATTGCTGGCATTAATCCCCAGCAATTCTTGCAATGGATGAGAGAGGTTTTTATTGATGCCACAGATTGGGTAATGGTTCCCAATGTAATTGGTATGGGAGTACATGCCGATGGTGGAATTATGATGACCAAACCTTATGCAGCAGGCGGGGCATATATTTCAAGAATGAGCACCCATTGCAAAGGTTGTTTCTTTGATCCAAAGAAGCGCACCGGTGATGATGCCTGCCCATTTACAACACTCTATTGGGACTTTTTAGATAGACATCGCGAAGAGTTTAAAGGCAATCACCGGATTGCTCAGCAACTATTTGGCCTTAATCGACTTAAAGATCTAGATGAGGTGAGATCTAGAGCAAAGGATGTTCTTAAGAAACTGGAGCAAGGAAAACTTTAACGAGGGCAGCTGCAGATCAGCTCTTTACTGATTCCAGCAAGAGCCTCGACGATATGCTCGCCGCAACCTTCCCAAGTCCACTTGCCACAAGAGCGACATTTGACTGCGCTACACATAAAAAGAGTTCCTCTCCATAAATAATTTTAAATATAGGGACATAGTCTATTTGGACTTATCCGTTGCTAATCTCATAGCTCCAAAGATCTAGATCATCAAGATTTACCGGTTTAAACCCCTTGGCCTCAAGGGCGCTAGCAATTTGTGCTCGATGCTCAGTTGCATGGTGGATGCTTTGGGAGAGAATGGTGGAGCGCCATCTTTTAACAAGGTTTCCTGAGTAGTTCTTAAATTCAAGTAGCTCATCATCTAGCTTTGCAGACTCTAGAAGAGCAGCATCAATAGCTGCGGCCTGCTTGGCAAGTGCTTCCAAATCAGCAATTTTCTCTATCTCTTGAATTGCCTCTCCAGGGACCTCAGGGTGTTTACCAGTTATGCGAAATGCATATGCATCTGCTGAATCAACGATGTGATGAGTTATTTCAGCGACAAACCACTCAGGATTTGTGGCAAAAGACTTTAGAGCATCTTCAGGAAGAGTTGCTAGATGCTCAATTGTTAATTGATTAGCCCAGGCCATATGTTTCAATAAGCGCTCTAAACCGATACTCATGAAATCTATCCTCTCCTAAACTTTGGGAAGAATGCTGGAATTGATTTTTGAAACTCGATACTTTCAGGAAATTTCTCTCTTAAGATCTGATCTTCATATCTAGCTTTATAGAGCAACAAGGCTGTTAACAAGAAGGCGGTAATCAAAACGCTCCCGCTCTGCTTCCAGAGATAAGCAGCGAGTGTGAGAAGAAATAGCGCAGAATAAATTGGGTGTCTTAGATAAGAGTAGATACCGCTAGTTACAAGCTCTGCCCCCTCTTTACTCTCCGGGAGTGGAGTCAGGGCGCTACCTAGATCCTTAAAGCTTTTAAATAAGATAAATACTGCCAAGAGAGCAAGAATAATTGCTATCGATATCTCTAGTCTTGAAGCGCTATTAGATGATTCAGAGAGCGCCAGGGATGCAAGGAGAAGAAATTGCATCGCCACTAGCAACTTGCCCTTCATGATAAAAGTCTAACTATCCGAGAGAGTTATTTCGCTCTCTTAGCTCTTGGCGCACTTCTCTTGCTTCGAGTCTGATCGTTTCCAACTCTCTTGCGCTTTCGACCGCCCTTTGGCCTTGGCCCGCCGCCTCGCTCTGGAGCTTTTGATACGACCTTTTCTTTAGCCTCTGGAGTTGGAACTCCACTTGGAGTTCTTGCCCCAGCAATCTTTACCAACTTCTCATCCATTGGAGTAACTGCCATAACCCAAGTTTCAACTCCAGCTCTTAAAGCTATTCCAGCCATAGTTCTCTGCTCTTGATGGGTGGCAAGTGATATGACTTTTCCAGATTCTCCAGCTCTAGCAGTTCGCCCAGATCTATGTAGATAATCTTTATGATCTGCAGGAAGATCAATATGAACGACTAAATCAATTCCATCAACATGGATTCCTCGAGCAGCAACATCGGTTGCAATCAAGACTGCGCTCTCTGAATCTTTAAATCTTGCAAGAGTTCTAGTTCTAACTGCCTGTGATTTTCCGCCATGGAGAGTTCCGACTTTAACGCCAACATGGGCAAGATTTGAAGCCAACTTATCAGCGCCTCTCTTAGTTCTAACAAATAGCAGAGTCTTTCCCTCTCTAGCTGCGATCTGATTGATGATATTTGATTTATCACCCTGGCGATAGACAAAGACATAATGCTCTGCTTTATCTTTTGTTCCTTCAATTTCTTTTATGGAGTGAGATCTAGGCTCTGTTAGATATTGCTTTACTAAACCATCAACGCCTCTATCAAGGGTTGCAGAGAAGAGAAGGCGCTGTCCACCTTTTTTAGTCTGATTTAAAATCTCTTTAACAGCAGGAAGAAAACCCATATCAGCCATTTGATCTGCTTCATCCAAAACAGTGATCTCAAGGTGATCAAAGCGAATATCTTTTCGATCAAGTAGATCTATTAAACGACCTGGAGTTGCAACAACGATAGAGATAGATTTCTTCAAAGCATTAACCTGTTTGCCATATGGCATTCCGCCAGCAATGACTACGCATTCATGGCCAACTGATCGTGCAAGGGGGCGAAGGACCTCATCTATCTGTTGAGCTAGCTCTCTAGTTGGAGCAAGGACAAGTGCTAGCGGTTGATGAGCCTTTGCTCTCATGCCATAAATGTTATGAAGCAGAGCAAGACCAAAGGCGAGAGTTTTTCCAGAGCCAGTCTGGCCTCGGCCCAAGATGTCATGGCCAGCAATCGCATCGGGAATTGTTGCTGCTTGAATCGGAAAGGGGTTGGTTATGCCTTGCGCATCAAGGGCTTTAATAAGGGCAGGATTTAGCCCAAGGGACTTAAAAGTAATCTCTTTTGTTGCAGGTTTAACGGACATAAAAAATACAGACCAATCATCTAGACATGTATGTCTCTAGTGACTTGTCGTATGAACGAAAAGATAAGACCTACATATAAGCCGGCGCTAGGCCTGACTTTGAGTTTTCTCGACGCAAGACGCATCAAGACAGAGCTAAGAGTATCTCAAAGCCTCACTTTTTATCTAATCTAGCCCTATGGAAGATCTCTTAAATGGCGAATCAGTCAATAAACGTCCAATCCTGCGCCTGAGATGCAATCTGGATGATTTAAATTTATCGGAAAGTAATTGGCAATCAGAGTTTGAAGTAGAAAGTTTTAAGAGAAATAAAGATGAATCAAGATATCTAGATCTAAATAATCAAATCTTCAAGGGCCATCCTGATCAGAGCGATTGGGATCTCTCTAAACTTCTTGCCAAAATGGGCGAAGTCTGGTTCCGCCCCGATCGTCTTATATTCATGAAAAAAGATGGAAGAGATTTGGGATTTTTCTGGCTTAAAGAACATCAATTAATTGGAGAGAGAGTCTGCGAGATTTTTGTAATTGGCATTATTCCTAGTTTGCAAGGAGAGGGGCTAGGAAAGAAAATACTTGCCCTTGCTCTTAGGCAGATGATCTCAGATGGATTTAACCAGGCTTGGGTCTATACCGATGAATCAAATGAGCGAGCTTTAAAACTTTATCGAAGCTTTGGTTTTGAAATTGATTTAGTCACTGAGCTTTGACAGCTGGCGCAAACTCCAAATACCTCTAGGTTATGGCTGACATCTTGATAGCCATGCTTCTTTGCAATCTTGCTGGTAACAACTTCTACCGCCTCTAGATCAAATTCCTGAGTGGCTCCGCATATTCGGCAGATTAAATGGTGGTGATGGCCACTATCTTGACCACACCTTCTATAGAGACGCTCGCCGCTAGGACTAATTAAGGCATCAACTTTTCCCTCCTGGCTTAATCTCTCAAGACGGCGATAGATAGTGGCAAGGCCGATAGAACTTCCCTGCTCGTTTAAGATTTTATGAATCTGTTGGGCGCTTAAGAATTGCTCTAGCTCATTTATTACTTCAATCAGGCGAGATTCACGGCTACTCTTGCGGCGAAGAGCCTTAGGTGGTGAAACTCGTTTCATACTGGCATTATCGCAACATTGAGCTAATTCCGCGAGGCAGTAGGCTTAAAAACAGAGAAGTCCGGCAATTATTAAGGAGCGGTGATATCTCAACTCTAGAACTTGGACTAATACTGGCCCTGCTATCAGCTGCTGCAACGCTTTTGGGCTGGATATTGATTGCCTTGAAAAAAAATCCTTCAGAGCGCTTCATCGCTATCACGCTATTGCTAGTTGCTGGAGCGATGCTGACTGTCAGCGCTCTCTCATTAATTCCATCAGCTCTTGATAGCGGTCTTAGCATCATGCAGGTATTACTCACCACCTGCCTTGGTTTTGCTTTAGTTATTGTCCTATCTAGCATTAAGTTTGATAGAGCAGGGGCTAAGGTAAAAAACCCTGCACTTCTTATCACTATCGCCTTATCGCTTCACAATCTTCCAGAAGGGGCAGCCCCTATTGGAGCCACCTTAGTTGATATTCAAACCGGGCTTACTACCTCAGTTGTATTAGCGCTTCATAACATTCCTGAGGGAATAGCAATAAGTGCAACAGCGCTCCTTGCTGGCTATAGCCGCAAGATGGCTCTACTTCTAACCCTTGCTGCCACCTTAGCTGAGGCTCTAGGAGCCTTTGCTGTTTATTTCAGCGGCTCTCTCTTGCTCTCTGATCGCTCTATCGGGCTTCTTCTCAGCGGAGTTGCAGGAATCATGATTGCAATATGTGCCAAGGAGTTAATTCCCTATTCACTCAAAACTCTTGGTAGCAGAAGAAATTAAGCAGATGATTAAGCCCTTAAGAAGCGCCCTATAAGCCGGACACATTCCATTTACGCTCAAAATAAAGGCTTTGCCCTCACTTTTGCCCTCAAACATCTACAAAGTAAAACAAAGCACTCCAGAAGAGTTGCCCTATACGCCAGAAGTGCGATGCTTTTGTTCTATTGCTTGCCCCACGTATGT
>OFQN01000026.1_pt1 | contig 28360 bp, 26 predicted proteins | sample 1542801 | NCBI WGS metagenome assembly OFQN01 (sample SAMN05442515, study PRJEB24371) | freshwater metagenome | isolation source: Freshwater Lake | place: Canada: Niagara | collected 2012-08-09
CTAGGCGCAGATAATGTGGCAGGAATATTATTAATACTTATGCCAGTAATCGCATCTGATTCATCTGACCAGCTAACTAAGGTGCCAACAAGTACAGCATCATTTGTAGCAGTTTTAACTATTAATACATTACGTAATCTAATTTCAGCACTTTGTGCTTCAACACCATCTGTTACTTGCTTAAAATTTCTAGTAACTGCATTTTGACCAGAACCACAACTTGTAACAGCTGTTGAAATAATTAAAAGTGCTATAAGTCTTTTTAAAGTGGTGGCCATGGTTAAAGGTTATCTAAAGGTGTGAAATAACCTAAAAATAAGGGGCAATCTATGGGGGTGAATTGGGTCGCAAAATGCTGGTATTATTAGCCCCTATCGAAAGGCCTTTTCCTCTTATGACATTTAAAGTTGGCGAAACCGTTGTCTATCCACATCACGGAGCAGCACAGATTCAGGCAATTGAGAAGCGCATAATCAAAGGTGAAGAGAAGGTATATCTAGTTTTAAAGGTCGCCCAAGGTGATCTAACAGTTCGCGTTCCAGCTGAGAACATTGATTTAGTAGGTGTTCGAGATGTTGTAGACAGCGCCGGTCTTGATCGAGTATTTAACGTATTACGCCAGCCATATACAGAGGAGCCAACTAACTGGTCTCGTCGTTATAAAGCAAATGTAGAAAAACTAGCCTCTGGTGATGTTATTAAGGTGGCAGAAGTTGTTAGAGATTTATATCGCCGCGATTTAGATCGTGGATTATCCGCTGGTGAGAAGCGAATGCTTGCAAAGGCAAAGCAGATTTTAGTTTCTGAATTAGCACTAGCTGAGCGAACTGATGAAGAAAAAGCAGCGACCTTACTAGATGAGGTACTCGCCTCTTAATTGGCAGTAACTAACTGTCATGATTAATAAAACTGCGGCAATAATTGCAGCAGCAGGTGCTGGAAATAGATTAGCTGCCACACTTCCTAAAGCACTTGTTAAATTAGTTGATAAAACCTTAGTTGAACATGCAGTAGCAGCCTTATCACCAGTTGCTGAGCTAATTATTATTACCGCACCCGCTGGTTTTGAAGATCAATTCTCAAATCTCTTAGGTGATCAGGTGAAAGTTATTACCGGTGGCGTATTACGCAGTGACAGTATTCGAATTGCGCTAAGTCATATTCCAGAAAATTATGAGTATGTATTAGTCCATGATGGCGCCCGCGCCCTTGCAACAACTGATCTTGCTAATTCGGTTTTAACTCAGTTATTAAAAGGTGAGCAAGCAGTAATTCCAGCACTTGATGTAATTGACACAATAAAAGAAGTTGATAGTAATAACTATGTTAGAAATACTTTAAATAGATCATCCCTTAGGGCTGTGCAGACTCCACAAGGTTTTACTAGATCTGTCTTAGCACGAGCACATGAGGCATCAGAGGATGCAACAGATGATGCAGCTTTAGTTGAAGCACTAGGCATTGCAGTAAAGGTAGTACCGGGTGAGATTAGAGCACTTAAGATAACTACAAAATCAGATTTGGCAGCTGCTACTCAAGTACTTCTACCAAATACCCAAAAACAAATACGAGTTGGTATTGGAACTGATACTCACGCATTTAGTGAGGATAAAAATAGAAAACTATCCCTAGCTGGTTTAATTTGGGAAAATGAAATTGGTTTAGATGGTCACTCAGATGCTGATGTGGCATCTCATGCTATTTGTGACGCGCTCTTATCTGCTGCAGATCTTGGTGATTTAGGAAGTAACTTTGGCGTTGGCGATGCTAAATATGCTGGCGTAAGTGGTAGCCAGTTACTAAGTGAGACGCTTACAAAAATAACCTCTGCAGGTTTTGTTATCGAGAATGTATCTGTGCAGATTATTGGTAATAGACCAAAGATTGCCCCAAGACGTGGTGAAGCAATAACGGCATTATCTAAAGCATTAGGAGGCGCTTTGGTCTCAGTATCTGCGACCTCAACAGATAATTTGGGCTTTACCGGTGAAGGTAAAGGCTTATCAGCGATAGCAACAGCGTTAATAGTTAGTGCGTAAAGGTAAAATTAAATAATGAGCGCACTTAATTTATATGACACAAAAAGCAGAGTTATCGCACCATTTAAACCTTTAAAAAAAGGTGAGGTTGGAATTTATCTATGTGGCGCCACTGTGCAAGCTCCACCTCATATTGGTCATATTAGAAGTGGTGTTAACTTTGATATTCTGCGTCGCTGGCTAATCACTTCAGGTTTTAATGTAACTTTTGTTAGAAATGTAACTGATATTGATGACAAGATTTTACATAAAGCTGTTCATGAAGAGATTCCTTGGTGGCAAGTTGCAATGAAATATGAGCGAGCATTTACTGATGCCTATAACGCATTAAATGTATTACCTCCTACTTATGAGCCAAGAGCTACCGGGCATATCACGCAGATGATTGAGTTAATGCAAAAACTAATTGAAAATAATTCTGCTTACGCTCCAGGCAACGGTGATGTTTATCTTGAAGTAAGAAAGCTAAAAGAGTATTTAACTTTATCTAATCAAAAACTAGATGATCTGCAATCTAGTGAGGACGCAGATTCAACATTTAAAAAAGATCCAAAGGATTTTGCATTATGGAAAGCTGCTAAAAAAGGTGATCCAGCATGGCCAACTCCTTGGGGTGCTGGCAGGCCTGGTTGGCATCTTGAGTGTTCAGCGATGGCGCATGCATACCTTGGTGAGGCTTTTGATATTCATGGCGGCGGATTAGATTTAATTTTTCCACACCATGAAAATGAGATTGCTCAATCAAATGCTGCTGGTTATAAATTTGCAAATACTTGGATGCATAATGCTTGGGTAACAACAAGTGGTGAAAAAATGAGTAAATCATTAGGAAATTCACTACAAGTTGTTGAAATATTAAAAAAAGTACGTGGCATTGAACTTCGTTGGTATCTTGGCAGTGCGCATTATCGAAGCATGCTGGAGTTTTCCTTTGAAGCACTTAATGAATCTGCAACCGCTTTTAAGCGAATTGAGGCATTTTTAAGTAGGGCAGAAAGTGTTATTGGAAAAGAGATTGAAATAGTAATTGCGGATGAGTTTGCTAACGCAATGAATGATGATTTAGCAGTGCCTCAGGGTTTAGCTTTTATTGCAGAGAGTATGCGAATTGGTAATTCAGCAGGGGATGATAAGAAAGTATTAGCAAAAACAGCTGGTGAAATTAGAGGAGCACTTTCAATATTAGGTTGTGATCCAAAGGATGCCGCCTTTGCAAAAGATAAATCAAATGATGCAGCAATGGATGGACTTATTAAATTAGCGCTAGCACAGCGTGAAGCAGCTCGGGAGCGAAAAGATTTCAAAGCAGCGGATGAAATACGTGATCAGATAGCATCCCTTGGTATTACAGTAGAAGACACAACTAATGGTCCAAGGTGGAGTTATTGATGAAGCCAGGTAAAGCGCGTAAGGATCGTCCAAAGGGACCAAAATCTTTTTCAAGAAGTGGTGGCAAAAGAGTTGAACGCTCTGCTGTAGCGCGCCCTGAGAAAAGAGATAATCGTATAAAAGATAAACGTGATGATCGAAGGCCAGAAAAACGTGATGATAGAAGATCTGAAAAAAGAGATGACCGAAAAGGTTTTAAAAAACCGGTAAGGGTAAATGATCGAGAATTAAAACGTGAAGATAGAAGACCAGAGCGAAGTGAAAAAAGATTTGATCGAAAACAATTTTCGCAAGATGCAGTTGCCGGTAAGAACAGCGTGGTTGAGGCACTTAGGGCAAAGGTGCCGGCTAAAGAGTTAATTGTGGCGATGAAAGTTGAGATCGATGAAAAAATCTCAGAAGCAATCAGACTTGCTAAAAATTCAGATCTTCCAATTAAAGAGATGCCAAGGCGAGCTCTTGAAGATTTAACTGGAAGTGCTAATCATCAAGGTATCGCGCTCGTTATAAAGCCATTTAATTACACAGAGTTTTCAAAGCTGCTCGCAAATGCTAAAAAACCAATGATGTTAATAGGACTTGATGGGATAACAGATCCGCATAATCTTGGCGCTGTTGTTAGATCAGCTGCTGCATTTAACGCAGATGGAGTAGTTATTCCAGAGCGGCGCAATGCAGCAATGACTGGCTCTGCCTGGAAGGCATCAGCTGGCGCAGCAGCGCGTATGCCAATCTCACAAGTTACTAATCTAGTTAGATCAATTGAAGATGCTAAAAAAGCTGGATGTTTTGTTGTTGGTTTAGATGCTGAGGCCGATACCAGTTTGGCAAAGATGAATCTAGCTAGTGAATCAATTTTTATTATTGTAGGTAGTGAAGGTAAGGGATTATCTAGATTAGTTAGAGAAAAGTGTGATCTAGTGGTTTCAATCCCAATGCAATCCTCAGTTGAATCTTTAAATGCCAGCGTGGCAACTGCAATAGTTATGTACCAGGTTGCGGCAGAAAGAAGTAAGTAAATGCAATACACCCGCTTTATTGCCTTAGGTGATTCAATGACTGAGGGTATGAATGATGAGGTGATAAATGGAAAGTATCGAGGTTGGGCTGATCGGGTAGCTGATGGTTTGGCAAAGAACGAAGCAGGTTTTACATATTTAAATTTAGCAATTAGAGGAAAATTACTTAATCAAGTAGTAACAGATCAAATACCAAGTGCGCTTAAATTTATTGAAGGCAGGCAGACTCTAGTTTCATTTCATGCCGGAGCAAATGATGTATTGCGCCCAACTTATGACCCACAATTTTCACTTGCCCAGTATGAGAAAGGTATTAAAGAGTTAACTGATGCTGGCGCTACTGTGATTATCTTTACCGTAGTAGATAAGGTTGAAGGAAAGGGAAAAATTGCCAAGCTTTGGCATGAAAGATTTAGTGCCTTTAACGATCATGTGAGAATAGTTGCAAGTAAGTATCCAACAATTTTATTTGAAGGTAAAAAGGCAGAGTTTTTAAATACTCAAAGTTTTTTATCCTCTGATAGATTACATATGAATTCAGAAGGTCATAGAAGATTAGCTAATGCAGTTTTAGAAGGTTTAGGTTATGAGTTTGATCCAAATTGGAACAGTAATATCCCGCTTGATAATGGAAAAAAAATAACTATAAAACCTTTATCTAATATCGCTTGGGTAGTTACTTTCTTAATTCCGTGGATTTGGCGCAGGCTGCGAGGAAAATCCTCTGGTGATGGTAGAAAAGCGAAGCATTCTGAGCCAATTATTTGGCCTGCACGCTGAGTTAGCCTTCTGATTACCACCCGTTAACCTTTATAAAGCAAACTACGCATGTGAGTCAACATTTAATTGCTACTAATCCCCGTGAGAGGTTAATTGATCGAGAGATCAGTTGGCTTGCATTTAATGAGCGTGTATTAGAACTAGCTGAAGATGAAAGTAATCCGTTACTTGAGCGTTGTCGTTATCTTGCGATTTTCTCTTCAAATCTAGATGACTTTTTTATGATTCGAGTGGCCACACTTAAGCGAAAATTAGAAACCGGAGTCACTAAGAAAAATACCGCAGGTTATTCACCAATTGAGCTAATGGAAGAAATATCTAAAAAAACTAAAGAATTAATCTCACGTCAATCAAAATGTTTTCATAATGACCTTATGCCAAAACTAGCTCAAAACGGTATTGAAATTACAGATTGGGAAAGTTTAGATAACGCAGAAAAAGAGTACATAAATAAGATCTTCACAAAAAAGATTTTTCCAGTACTTACTCCTCTAGCAGTTGATCCCTCTCATCCATTCCCATATATCTCAGGGCTTTCACTTAATTTAGCGGTACTTGTAAGACAACCAGATACAAAAGAGGAGTTATTTGCCAGAGTTAAGGTTCCGGCTTCATTACCAAGATTTATTGAAACAGCTGAGTTTACCGGAGCTAAATTTATACCCCTAGAAAAAGTAATTATTGCTAATTTACATCAATTATTTCCAGGTATGGAGATTGAGGATTATTACACCTTCCGAATTACCAGAAATGCCGATTTGGAGTTAGATGAGGATGAATCAGAGAATCTTTTAGAGTCAATGGAACAAGAATTACTTCGCCGTAAATTTGGTCCACCAGTTCGTCTTGAGGTGGCAAGTGATATTGATTCTGATCTACTTAATAAACTAAAGGTTGAATTATCGATTAAAGAAGAAGATATTTCCCGTTATAAAGAGCCACTTGATTTAACTGGACTAAATCAAATCGCAGATTTAGACCGCCCCGAATTAAAGTTTGCACCGTTTAGAAACCAGGTTGCCCAAGAATTTAGAGAAATTGATTTAGATTCAAATGATGAATTTTTTGCAGCAATTAGGCGACATGAAATACTTCTACATCACCCATATGACTCATTTAACTCATCAGTTGTAAGGTTTTTAGAGGCAGCAGCAACTGATCCACATGTGCTGGCAATTAAACAAACTTTGTATCGAACCTCCGGTGATTCACCAATTGTTAATGCCTTAATTGAAGCTGCTGAGGCAGGTAAGCAAGTATTAGCTGTCATTGAAATCCGGGCTCGCTTTGATGAGCAGGCAAATGTTAGATGGGCTAGAAAATTAGAAGATGTTGGTGTTCATGTTGTCTATGGACTAGTTGGTTTTAAAACTCATGCCAAATTATCTTTAATTGTTCGAGAAGAAGGAAATGCAGTTCGAAGATACTCACATGTTGGTACAGGTAATTACAATCCAAAAACTGCCCGTATGTATGAGGACCTCGGATTACTTAGCGCAGATGATCAGTTAGGTGAAGACTTAAATAAACTATTTAATCAACTTTCTGGTTTTGCACCGCAATACTCATATGACCGCTTACTAGTAGCACCTCGCACAATTCGCTCCGGTCTACTTGAGCGAATTAATCGAGAGATCGAGAATAAAAAAGCTGGCAAACATGCATTCATTAGGCTAAAACTAAATTCACTACTAGATGAAGAGTTTGTAGAAGCACTTTATGCAGCATCAATTGCCGGTGTTGAGATTGATTTAGTTGTGCGCGGAATTTGTTCACTATTACCAGGCATTCCAGGAGTTTCAGAAAATATAAGGGTCAGATCAGTTTTAGGTAGATTTCTTGAGCATTCTAGAATTTTTCATTTTGCCAATGGCGGAGATGATGAGATTTATATTGGTAGCGCAGATTTGATGGATAGAAACTTGAATCGAAGAGTTGAATCATTAGTTCGAATTACTAGGGCAGAGCATAAGAAGACTTTAATCAAAGCCTTTGATTTATATGTTTCATCAACTACCTCCGGCTGGCACTTATTGCCAACTGGTAAATGGTTAAGGGTTGCTCAAAATCCAGATGCATCACCTATGAATGATCTACAAGCAGTGATGATTGATTCTTACCGAGTTAACCAATGAGCTCAACAATCTTAGCTGCCGGTGCGGTTGTCTGGCGCAAGAATGAAAAGAAAAAAATAGAGGTAGTAATAATTCATCGACCAAAATATGATGATTGGACTTTTCCTAAAGGTAAAACAGAGATTGGTGAGCCATTAATATCTTGCGCTCACCGTGAAGTTTTAGAGGAAACTAATATTGAAAGTGCCTTTGGCCCTTACTTAGGTGAGGTTGAATACTCAACTACAGATGGTAAAAAGAAAGTATCTTTCTGGTCAGCAAAAGCAATTAAGGAAAAAGAATTTAAAGCAAATGCGGAAGTTGATCAAATAAAGTGGGTCGAAGTTACAAAAGTTAAGAGTTTGCTAACTCTTGATACGGATAAGAAAATTCTTGAAAAATTTATTAATATAGAACTAGACACTAAACCGTTTATATTACTTAGGCATGCCAAAGCAATAACTAGGGATGAGTGGCAAGGTGAAGATGATGATCGACCTCTTGATTCCTATGGTCAAAATCAAGCTAAAAGATTATTAGCAATTTATCAAGTGTTTAATCTTGAAGAAATTCACAGCTCAGATGCTGTTCGTTGCTATGACACTGTTAATCCAATTACTAAAGGATTAAATTTAAAATTTGAAGTCACAGGAAAACTTAGTGAAGATACCTATAAAAAAGATAAAGAGAAAGCATTTGATTACGCCAAAGAGTTAATTAAATCTAATCTAAGTGTTCTAATTTGTAGTCATAATCCAATTTTGCCTAAAATGCTTAATAAGTTAACAAAAAAATCAGAGGTTGACGCTGATGAGGATAAGTTATCTCCTGGTGATGGCTGGGTAATTCACCGTATTGGTAAGGAAATAATTCAAATTGATCGAATTGATGCACCTAGCTTTTAAGCTTCCATCCAATCCATCCACTTAAGAACAACACCTTCTCGAAGAGCCCAAGGGCATATTTCTAATTCTTTAATATCAAGATTTCTCATCACGCTCTCAGCAACAAATGCTCCAGCAACAATTTGTGATGCTCTATTTTCAGATACCCCGGGTAACTTTGCTCTTGTAGATTCATCCATTTCTGAAAGTTTTGCAGATATTTTTCTTATAGCTTCAACTGAAATATTTTTTCCAGAACCATCAAACCAATCACCAGATAGGCGAGCTAAAGTTCTAAGAGTTTTACTAGTTGCAATAGCGCGGTCAGTATCTTGATGCTTAACCAATGATGGAAGTATCTGCTCTAATTTATTTTCAATATGATCACGCAAAGCTCTTATACTTTTATCAGTATATGGATCACCTTTTAGGAAATTTTTGGTTAACCGAGCTGCCCCTAGTGGCAGTGAGGTAGCAATCTCAGGAGATTCATCAACTCCAACTGCCATTTCAAGTGAGCCACCACCAATATCAATTACTAATAGTCGCCCACTAGACCAACCAAACCAGCGCCTTGCTGCTAGAAAAGTTAACTTAGCTTCTTCCTCGCCTGATAAAACTTGTAAATCAATTTTAAAATCTTTATTAATTGAGTTAATTATTTCTTCACCATTACTTGCTTCTCTAAGAGCTGATGTTGCAAATGGTAGAAGTTCTTGAGTTTGCACAGAGGCTGACTGCTCAATAGCTCTTTTAATGCTACTTCGTAACTTTTCAATACCTTCATCAGAGACTAAATTATCTTCAGAAATGTATTGAGTTAATTTGAGTTCTTCTTTGTAGTTAAAGGTTGGGTTTGGCCTAGCACCAGGGGATGTATCAACAATTTGTAAGTGCACAGTATTTGATCCGACATCTAATACACCAAGGCGCATACGGGCAACCTACTAGATTTACTCACCAATTCCTTGTGTGCTCTACCGTGATTTATTCATGGCATAATTACGCCCTCAACCCGCCTCTCTAGCTCAGTGGTAGAGCAGCCGCCTTGTAAGCGGCAGGTCGTCAGTTCAATCCTGACGGGGGGCTCCATCTTTATCTACTTATTTTTTATTACCAATCAAAGTAGAGTTTAATTATGAAATCTAACGACTTTGATGTTGTCATAATTGGTTCAGGATTTGGTGGCTCAGTTGCAGCCCTAAGGCTGACTGAAAAAGGTTACAAAGTCGCTGTCTTAGAAGCAGGACGAAGGTTTTCTGATAAAGATTTTCCTAAAACTTCTTGGCGATTATCTAGATTTTTATATCTACCGCGTCTTGGCCTGCGTGGTATTCAGCGAATACATGTATTACCTGATGTTTTAGTTTTAGCCGGCGCAGGTGTTGGTGGTGGCTCACTTGTTTATGCAAATACTTTATATAAACCACCAGCTTCCTACTTTGAAGATAAACAATGGAAGCACATCACAGATTGGGATGCTGAGTTAACTCCTTGGTATGACCAGGCATCTCGCATGTTAGGTGTTGCGCAAAATCCATACTTTTCACCATCTGATAAAGCGATGAAAGAAGTGGCAGATCAAATGGGAGTTGGCCACACATTTAAATTAGCTCCCCTTGGTGTTTATTTTGGCGATGGTGCTGGTTTGAAATCTAAAGATCCATTTTTTGGTGGAGTTGGCCCAGATAGAAGTGGTTGCTTGCAATGCGGTGCTTGTATGACTGGATGCAGACATAATGCAAAAAACACATTACCTAAAAATTACTTAGGCCTTGCTGAAAAAGCAGGAGCTAAAGTATTTCCAGAACATACTGCAATTAAGACAGAGCAATTACCTGATGGTAGTTGGAAGATTACTGCTCGTAAAAGCTCTGCCTGGTTTGGGGGAAAGCGAAGCTTTACCGCCTCCCATGTTGTAGTTGCAGCTGGCACATATAACACCCAGAAGTTATTACATAAAATGAAATTAGATCAGGTTTTGCCAAAGATAAGTGATCAGTTAGGTAAGTTATCTAGAACAAATAGTGAAGCACTAACTGGAAGCATTATGCCTAAGGGTGGTACTGATTTTAGTAAGGGTTCAGCGATTACCTCTTCATTTTTTCCAGATGATCACACCCATGTTGAGCCAGTTAGATACGGTAAAGGTAGCAATTTTATGGGAATGCTGCAGACGGTAATGACAGATGGTGTAAATATTAAGGATCGTAGAAAACAATGGCTTCGACAGATTATTACTAAACCATCACTTGCTTTAAAGATAATGGATGTTAGAAAGTGGAGTGAGCGAACAGTTGTTGCCCTAATTATGCAAAATGTTGATTCAGCAATTAGCGTGCAAGCAAAGCGTGGCTTATTTGGTTACCGGCTAACATCAAAGAATGATTCCTTAACGCCGAATGCCACATATATCCCGGCTGCTAATGAGGTTGCTCGTCGAGTAGCAGAAAATAATGGCGGTATAGCTGGTGGTCATATTGGCGACTTAGTTAACGCACCATTTACTGCTCACTTTGTCGGTGGTTGCGTAATTGGTGATTCAACTGCAACCGGTGTGATTGATCCATATCATCGTGTTTATAACTACCCAAGTATGCATGTTGTCGATGGCGCATCCGTTACCGCAAATCTTGGTGTTAATCCATCACTAACTATTACTGCCCAAGCAGAACGTGCATTTTCAATGTGGCCAAATAAAGGTGAGATAGATATGAGGCCAGCACAGAATTCACCATATAAAAAAGTTAATGCAGTTATGCCAATCACACCATTTGTGCCAAAGGGCGCAGTTGGTGAGTTAAGAGTTTCTTAAGATCTTTGCTTGTCTTTTTGCTCGCCTATTTGGCATCTTAGTAATTGGAAAATCTAATGTTTTATAAAAATCTTTAATTACTTCCTGCATTAATTTAGTTTTCTCATGCACAACACCATGAGAGGTGCCTGGAATAACTGCAAGTCTGCCATTAGGAATCACTTCATACATTTCAAATGTCATTTTGCTAGTAAATGGCTCATCATCAGCTGCTAAAACTAGAACTGGGCATTTAATCTTTTTTAATTGAGATAGTTTAATTTTTGGCTCAGTTGCCCAGACTTTAAATGCTCGAGCTTTAATCTCAAGTAATAACTTAGGATCTTGTTTTGTCATCTTTACAAAATTAGTGATCTCTTCATCACTTGCTTCAACTTTGCTTAAATCAAAGGATAAATCAGCATCGTAGGTGTAGTTCATGCCAATACCTACTAGAGATTTAATTAACTTTGGATATTTTATTGCAGCAAGTAAACCAATATTGCCACCATCGCTATAACCAATAATATGGACCGGTTTTTTAACAACAGTTTTAATAAAGTTAACAAGTTCTTTAACTTGAAAATCAAAGTGCATATAGCCAGATCTAACTTTGGTATAGCCATGTGCGCTTCGATCATATGCGTATGGTTCATGAGTTTTAGCAACAGCTGGAAGTATTTCTTTTTCCCACTTAGCGCTGTGGCTTAGTCCGCCGTGAAGTAAAATAACCGGCTCACCATTTTTTTTCCACTTAAGTGACCAGAGTTGATGTCCATCTACTTCAATAAATTTAGCAAATACTGGCTTTGCCATATTTAATATGAATCCATAATGTGGCGATTACCGCGATCAAAAGTTAGATAATTCCAGGTCCAATCTGCCATTGTGCCAATTTTATTTCGCCCACCTAATAGATAAAACAGATGTAGCCATAGCCAAATTAGCCAAGCAAGGGCGCCGGCAATCTTTATTCCTTTAACCTGCACAATTGCTTTATTTCGACCAATTGTTGCCATTGATCCTTTATCTAAATACTTAAAAGAGGCGAGAGCTTTATGTTGGGTTAAGCGTTTAATCTGTTTTGCTATAAATTTTCCTTGCTGAATTGCAACAGGTGCCACCATTGGCAGTGGTTTTCCATCTTTGCCTAATGCCCCAGCGATATCACCTAATGCCCAAACATTTGGATAATTTTTCACCTGCATACTTGGCTCAACTACAACTCTATTTCCAGCGGTAGGAAGATTTAATTGCGCCATCGCATCAGCGCCTTTAACACCAGCGGCCCAGATTGTTATTTCAGAAGGCAAGTTGCTTTGATTACTTAATACTATATTTCTATGTTCGACGGCTTTTACCGGTGAATTAAGAATTACTTTAACCCCTAATTTTTCTAAATCTTTTTTTGTCCGCTCAGATAAAGAAGGCGCAAATGTTGGTAGTAGTCGTGGACCTGCCTCAATTAAGTTGATATCAATATGAGCAGCAGCATGTGCTTGATCAGATTTAAGTGGTCCTCTAATTAATTCTGCGATCGCACCTGCCATCTCAACTCCAGTTGGCCCGCCCCCAACTACTGAGACAGTAAACCTGGTGTTATCTTCAAACCTACAAAGATCTTCAAACCTTCGCATAATCTCAGCTCTAATTGTTAGCGCCTCATGAACAGATTTCATTCCAAGTGTGAATTCTTTAACGCCAGGAATTCCAAAATCTGCCGTAGTTGAACCGAGTGCGATTACTAAGTGATCAAATTTTAATATCTCACTGCTATCTAGCTTTACCTCTTTGTTTTTATGATCAATTGAAATTGGTGAACCCATTCGAAACTTAACATCAGTTTTACGAAGTGCTCCTCGTATGGGATAGGCCACATGATCAGCAGCTAAGCCTGCAGTTGAAACTTGATAAAGAAGTGGCAGAAAGGTTTGAAAGTTATGTCGATCAACCACAGTTACATCAGCAGTTTTAGCCATGGCACGGGCTGCAGTTAAGCCACCAAATCCGCCACCTAAAATTACTACTTTTGGTTTAATCATGAGGGTAAGTCTACAGTTGTCATCATGAGTGATGTGCGCAAAATATTAGTGACTGGGGCCTCAGGCTATGTTGGCGGACGGTTAGTTACTTCATTATTAGAAGATAACGCCCAAGTTCGTGTATTTGTACGCGATGCAAATAAGGCACAAAGTCATTCTTGGGCTTCAAAAGTGGAAATTGCAGTTGGAAATGCCTCTGATTATCAATCAACAGTAAAAGCATTAACTGGTATTCATACCGCTTTTTATTTACTACATTCAATTAATTCAGGAACAAATTTCGACAAAATTGAATCTGAGATGGCGCGTGGTTTTGCAAAGGCCGCACAAGAAGCAAATGTTCAGCAAATAATTTATTTAGGTGGCATAAATAATGATGCAAAAACTAGTAAGCATCTAAAATCTCGAGCAAATACTGGTAAAGAGCTAGCCACAACAAATGTTGCTGTCCTTGAGCTTCGAGCTGGAATTATTATTGGCTCAGGCTCAGCCTCCTTTGAAATGCTTCGCCATTTAACTCATCGCCTACCAATTATGACCACACCTAAATGGGTTATGAATCGAACCCATCCAATAGCTATCAGAGATGTGCTTTGGTATTTAAAAAATGCTGCAAAGTTAGAAAAACCAGTCTCAGCAGTCTTTGATATTGGTGGGCCTGAAGTTTTAACTTATGCAGACATGATGCAAAAATTTGCTAAATTATCTGGACTTAGAAAGCGATTAATAATAAAAATTCCGGTACTGACTCCAAATCTTTCAAGTCTTTGGATTGGCTTTGTTACACCAGTACCAACATCACTAGCTAGGCCATTAGTGGGCTCATTAATTAGTGAGGTAGTAGCAGATCCTGCAAAATCAATTGATAAATTAATTCCACCACCTCCTCAAGGTTTAATTGATGTTGAAAATGCAATTAATCTTGCTTTAACTAAGGTTTCAACTAATTCAGTGGATACCCGCTGGTCTGATGCCACACTGCCAACTGCGCCTTGGCAAAAAGCCCAGAGTGATCCTGATTGGGCTGGAGAAGCTTTATATAAAGACACCAGAGAAAGAGTTACCGACGCATCAATTGAAAGTTTATGGAAAGCGATTGAGGAAATTGGTGGAGATAATGGTTGGTATGGCTCTGATTTTCTTTGGTATTTACGTGGCCTAATGGATCGCATGATTGGTGGCGTTGGATTAAGAAGAGGGCGACGAGATCCAATTCATTTAAGAGTAGGTGATTCATTAGATTTTTGGCGAGTTGAGTCACTAGAGCATGAAAAATCTTTAAAACTCTATGCCGAAATGATTATTCCAGGCAAAGCATGGCTTGAGTTTAGAGTTCGAAAAATGGCAAACGGTAAGAGTGAAATTATCCAGGAAGCAAGTTACTCACCGCGCGGCCTAGGTGGGCAGCTTTATTGGTTTGCAGTAATGCCACTTCATATCTTCGTCTTTCCAACCATGATACGAAACTTAATTAGAAGCGCTAATCGAAAAGATTATGCAGCGGCAAATCCTTTACCTTCTTCTAATCTTTAGTTAAATAGATAGATTCCGCCACGCTAAAGCGGTAATCAAAGACTTTTGTCACCCCTTTCTTTTAAGATACTCCTATGTCTGAATCTTTCGCACCCCTTAATGAACAAGCAGCCAATGGGCTTAGTAAGCTTGAAATTGAGATGCTTGATTTTGAGCGAACCTGGTGGCGATATGCCGGTGTTAAAGAAAGCTCAATAAAAGAGTTATTTAATTTAACTCCACCTGCTTACTATCAATTATTAAATAATTTAATTGATCGAAACGAAGCATTAATTGCAGAGCCAATATTGGTGAAGCGTCTGCGTCGTCTGCGAGATAGCCGAACCGCTCAGCGATCTAGTAGCAAACTCGGCTTCTCCCTCTAACTAAGCACCGCTTTACCCAGACCTGCGCTCATTTGGCGCATTGGGAATAAATCCTCTAGATTTACCCTTAGCACTCTAGGGGTGTGAGTGATAAATACACCTGATCGAAAACTTTTAGCAAAACCACAGCAATAAAAATAGAGGGAGAAAATAAAATGGCAAAAATGATTGCCTTCAATGAAGAGGCTCGTCGCGGATTAGAGCGCGGCATGAATGTATTAGCTGATGCGGTCAAGGTAACCCTTGGGCCCCGCGGTCGAAATGTTGTTCTTGAGAAAAAATGGGGAGCGCCAACAATTACTAATGATGGTGTCTCAATTGCGAAAGAGATTGAATTAGATGATCCATGGGAAAAAATCGGTGCAGATTTAGTTAAAGAGGTAGCAAAGAAGACTGATGATGTAGCAGGAGATGGCACAACTACTGCAACAGTTCTTGCTCAAGCAATGGTGCGTGAGGGATTACGCAACGTAGCAGCTGGTTCAAATCCAATGTCACTAAAGCGCGGTATTGAAAAAGCAGTTGAAGCAATATCTGATGAACTATTAAAGATGGCAAAGCCAGTTGAGACTAAAGAGCAGATTGCCGCAACTGCATCTATTTCAGCAGCTGATACAACAATTGGTGAAATGATCGCAGAGGCAATGGATAAGGTTGGTAAAGAGGGCGTAATTACTGTTGAAGAAAGTAATACCTTCGGCCTTGAACTTGAGCTAACTGAGGGTATGCGTTTTGATAAAGGATATATCTCAGCATATTTTGTAACTGACACTGATCGTATGGAAACAGTTATGGAAGATGCTTATATTCTGATTGCAAACTCAAAGATTACAAATATTAAAGATCTAGTTCCAGTACTTGAGAAGGTAATGCAAACTGGTAAGCCGCTAGTAATTATTGCTGAAGATGTTGAAGGTGAAGCACTTTCTACATTAGTAGTAAATAAGATCCGCGGCACATTTAAATCAGTTGCAGTTAAAGCTCCAGGTTTTGGTGATCGTCGTAAGGCGATGCTGCAAGATATTGCAATTTTAACTGGCGCTACTGTGATCTCAGAAGAGGTTGGTCTGAAATTAGATCAAACCACACTTGAACTTCTTGGAACTGCTCGAAAGATTGTAATTGCTAAAGAGGAGACCACCATTGTTGAAGGTGGCGGAGATGCTGAGCAAATTAAGGGCCGAGTTAATCAAATCAGATCTGAGATTGAAAAAAGTGATTCAGATTATGACCGCGAGAAACTACAAGAGCGTCTTGCAAAATTAGCTGGCGGTGTTGCAGTTATTAAAGCTGGCGCTGCAACTGAAGTTGAACTAAAAGAGCGCAAGCACAGAATCGAAGATGCAGTGCGTAATGCTAAAGCAGCAGTAGAAGAAGGAATTGTTGCTGGCGGCGGCGTTGCATTACTACAAGCTTCAAAAGTTGCTTTTGGTAAGTTAAAACTGACAGGGGATGAAGCAACAGGTGCCAAGATTGTTGAGTACGCAGTTGAGTCACCGCTTAAGCAGATTGCAATTAATGCTGGCCTTGAAGGTGGCGTAATTGTTGAGAAGGTGCGCGGACTTGAAACCGGTTTTGGATTAAATGCTGCAACTGGTGAATATGTTGACATGATTAAAACTGGAATTATTGATCCAGCAAAGGTAACAAGATCTGCACTGCAAAATGCAGCATCAATTGCCGCACTGTTCTTAACTACTGAGGCAGTAATTGCTGATAAACCAGAACCAAAATCTGCTGCGCCAATGCCTGGTGGCGATGGTGGCGGGATGGATTTCTAAAATCCGATAGCAAGTTAGAAAAAGCTCCCGCTTAAAAACGGGGGCTTTTTCATTTTAATCATTAGCAGATTACAATAGAACTATGGCTAAGAAAAAATCATTGTTTAAAAAGCTGCGCAAATCTGGCAGTTCATTGGTGGCAGAACCTGAGGCACCAGTTGATGATTTAATTCTAGAAGCGCTAGCCAAACCTAAAGTTGAGCAGGTAGTTGTTCCTGCAATTATTAGAAAACCTTATATTGCGCCAGAAAAAACCTATCCTGCAGTTACTAATGTTGAAGTAAATAAAAATGATATTTTCGGCGCCCTAGATATTGCAAAGCAAGCAGTAATCGAAGATGCTGGAAAGCGTGAGTATGTTGGAGAGTTTTATTCAATTGATTCTGATGAAGAGCGAATTGCTACATATCTTTTTGAAGCAAAACTTCCTGGCTATGACGGCTGGCGATGGGCGGTAACTGTTGCAAAAGTTGATGAGCAAAGTGCGCCAACGATTTGCGATGTAGTTTTATTACCAGGTACTAAAGCACTACTTGCCCCTAATTGGATTCCATATTCACAAAGAATTCAACCTGGTGATCTTGGTGTTGGCGATGTTGTGCCAACAGCTGCTGATGATGAGAGATTAACTCCAGGCTATGCGGCGCTTCCTGAGGATGAAGAGTTAGATATAACTCAACTATTTGAATTTGGTTTAGGTAGAGCAAGAGTTCTATCTGTTATTGGCCGCGATGCAGCAAGTAAGAGATGGTATGAAGGAGATCGTGGTCCTAAAACACCAATTGCGCGATCTGCTCCTAAGCCATGTCAATCCTGTGGTTTCTTTATTCCAATTGCCGGCTCACTTAGAACTACCTTTGGTGTTTGCTCAAATGCGATCTCACCAGAGGATGCACGGGTGGTCTCCTTTGATCACGGCTGTGGCGCGCATTCTGAGGCGCTAATTAAGGCTGAATAAACCCATTACCGCCCGCCACAGTTGGTGGGTTAAACTAAGCACCTGCCCATCTAGAGATGGCCTAAACGAATATAAAAAATTTGAAAGGAGATACCAATGCCTAGTGGCCGCGTTAAATGGTTTAGTTTAGAAAAAGGTTTTGGCTTTATCTCAAATGATGAAGGCGAAGATGTTTACCTTTCAGCTGATGCCCTGCCAAGTGGTGTAACAACTGTTAAGCCAGGCACAAAGCTTGAGTTTTCAATTGCTGATGGCCGACGTGGTCCTCAAGCACTTTCAGTTTCAATTGTTGAAGCACCACCAACTATGGCTGGTAATTCACGTGGTAAAAATGATGATCTAGCTGCAATGATTGAAGACACAATTAAAATATTAGATCGTTATGGCAATGGCCTGCGCAGTGGTCGCAGCTCATCTGCAACAGATGCTGAGCGATTAGCTAAAGTTTTACGGGGTATTGCCTCACAAATTGAGGGAAATTAAAGCAAGCCTTTACGGCCTCGTTTAATTGTGTAACGAAGTCCAATCACGCCAAGTACAACTCCTACAGCGCATATCCAGAGCACATTACTATCAGCGTTCATTACGAATGCAAATACAAAAGCGATAATCCAAAGCACAATTCCCATTGCAATTACAAAGATTGATTGCTTCATAAATATAGTCTAACTAGATAATCCGCTAATTAACACCATGCTAACCATTCCAAACAAGATTGCTATGGTGACTATTCTTCTAAATCTAGGACTCATCATTTAGCAAGTCTTTCTACTACATACTCAATTGAGGCAGTTAGTGCATCAATATCACTTGGTTCTACCGCTGGGAACATTCCAATTCTAAGTTGATTCTTACCTAACTTACGATATGGATCAGTATCAACGATGCCATTAGCGCGTAAGATTTTTGCAATTTCAAGAGCGTCAATGCTTTCATCAAAATTAATTGTGCCAACTACTTTAGATCGCATTGCTGCATCTGTAACAAATGGAGTGGTGTAGCTTGTTTTTTCAGCCCAACTATAAAGACGATTTGATGAATCTTCACTGCGGCCTGCGGCAAACTTTAAGCCACCATTTTTGTTCATCCAGTTAAGTTGTTCGGCTAATAAAATAATTGTGGCAAGTGCTGGTGTGTTATATGTTTGATCAAGACGAGAGTTTTCAATTGCAATACTTAAATCAAAAAATGCTGGTACCCAACGCCCACTTGCCTTTATCTTTTCAACTCTGGCAATTGCTGCCGGGCTCATTATTGCTATCCATAGCCCACCATCTGAGGCAAAGGATTTTTGTGGAGCAAAGTAGTAACAATCAGATTGAGAAATATCTAAGTCCAAGCCACCAGCAGCACTTGTTGCATCAACTAAAACGAGTGCACCATCTGATCCCTTAGGGCGAATAATTGGCATCATTACCCCGGTGCTAGTTTCATTATGGGTAAGTGCGTAAGCATCAATATCTGCTTCAATTTTAGGAAGCGGATGAGAGCCTGGCTCAGTTTTAATTACAGATGGATCACCAATCATTGGCGCCTCTTTAGCCGCAGCAGCAAACTTTGATGAGAACTCACCAAATACTAAGTGCTGAGATTTCTTATCAATTAAACCAAAGGTTGCAATATCCCAAAACGCAGTTGATCCACCATTACCAATTACTACTTCATAACCATCAGGAAGTGAGAAGAGTGATTTAAGACCACTTCTTACTTGAGCAACAACCTCTTTAACTGGTTTTTGTCGATGACTTGTTCCTAAAACTTTTCCATAATTACTCGCTAAGTTTGCAAGTGAAGCTGGCAAAATCTTTGATGGTCCACAACCAAATCTGCCATCAGATGGTTTTAAATTATCTGGGATCTTAATTTCACTCATTGGTAGATATTAGGGGTTAAGCCGTTTAAGTTGCCAATTATTATTTTTTTCTCTCACATATCGGATTCGATCGTGCAGGCGAGAGTATCTGCCCTGCCAAAACTCAATTGAAATGGGATAGACAATGTAACCACCCCAATGTGGAGGTGTTGGAATTACCTTTTCATTGGCAAACTTAGTTTCCAATTCTTTAAACTTATTTTCTAACTCTTGGCGAGAGCTTAATTCTGTGGATTGCTCACTTGCCCAAGCACCAATTTGGGAAGGACGTGGGCGGGTTGCGAAGTATTTTTCTGAATCTCCTCTTGCTATTCTAGTTGCACTTCCAATCACAATTACCTGTCGCTCCATTGGATACCAAGGAAAAAGTAATGAAACATTCTTATTTTCAGATATCTGCTTACCTTTACTAGATTCATAATTTGAAAAAAATGTAAATCCGCCTTCAGTTAGATCTTTAAGTAGCACAGTTCTACTAGTTGGCTGATCATCGACCTCAGTTGATAAGACCATGGCATTTGCCTCAACCACAATCTCATTTTCAGCTGCCTGAGTTAGCCAGGTGTTAAATAATTCAATCGGGTTTAGCGGTAGTTCACCCTCGATTAATCCATGCTCACCATACTGGCGGCGCATTGCAGCGATATCTTCACGGCTTGTCATATTGGGAAAATCTTACAACCCTTTCCAGTTTGGCTACTTTGCTATTAAGTAGCACAATAGGTGCTGTATTTATAGTGTGAGGGAGTACTCAGTTGGCAGAAGATTTTAAGCCCGGCCTTGAAGGCGTAATTGCTTTCGAATCAAAAATTGCCGAACCTGATAAAGAGGGAAGTGCGCTTAGATACCGCGGCGTAGATATCGATGATCTAGTTGGCCGAGTTACCTTTGGAAATGTTTGGGGATTATTAGTAGATGATGAATTTAATCCTGGCTTGCCACCTGCTGAACCATTTTTAATTCCAGTTCACACTGGAGATGTAAGAGTTGATGTGCAATCTGCAATCGCAATGCTTACACCTGCTTGGGGCTTAAAACCATTACTTGATATTTCAGATGAAGAAGCAAGAAGTAATTTAGCAAGAGTTTCTGTGATGGTACTTTCATACGTTGCACAATCTGCTAGAGGAACAATTGCAACAGCAATTCCACAAGCTGAAATTGATAAAGCACATACTGTGGTGGAGCGAATGATGATTCGCTGGCGTGGGGAACCTGATCCAGTACACGTTCGGGCAATTGATGCTTACTTTGTATCTGCGGCTGAACATGGCATGAATGCTTCAACATTTACTGGTCGAGTAATTGCTTCAACGGGTGCAGATGTTGCCGCATCTATTTCAGGTGCAATTGGCGCGATGAGTGGACCATTACATGGCGGCGCTCCGGCGCGCGTACTTTCTATGATTGAAGCAGTTGAAAAATCTGGAAATGCTGAAGCGTATGTGAAATCTATTTTAGATAAGGGTGAGCGATTGATGGGATTTGGCCATCGGGTTTATCGCGCTGAAGATCCACGTGCGCGCACACTGCGCCGAACTGCTAAAGAATTAAACGCACCTCGTTATGAAGTGGCGTTAGCACTTGAGAAAGCAGCACTTGCTGAACTTAAAGCGCGCCAACCAGATCGAGTACTAGAAACAAATGTTGAGTTTTGGGCAGCAATAGTTTTAGATTTTGCGCAGGTACCAGCAAATCTATTCACCTCAATGTTCACCGCAGCAAGAACAGCAGGTTGGTCTGCTCATATTTTAGAACAAAAGCATTCTGGTCGAATTATTCGCCCATCTTCACGCTACGTTGGACCAGGCCCACGCAAGCCACAAGATGTTAAGGGATGGGATGAGAGCGTGGAGTCACTGCACTCCTAAGATATACCGATGAATAGCAGATCAATCCTTTGGTTTAGGCGTGATCTGCGCATTAATGATCACCCAGCATTATTAGCAGCACTTGCTGAAAGTGATGAAATTATTCCAGTATTTATCTTAGATCCAACTTTAATTAAAACCGCTGGTAGTAAGCGACTTGCATATCTAGGTCAGTCACTTCATCACTTAGATGATTCACTTAATAAATCACTTCAGGTTTTAGTTGGAGATCAAATCACTGTGCTTAAAGATTTACAGAAAAAATATAATGCGCAGTCGGTGCATATCTCAGCTGAGTATGAACCATATGGTGCAAAGCGAGATGAAGGAGTTGAAAAAGCCGGGATTAAATTAATTAGAACTGGTTCACCTTATGCAGTCGCTCCTGGTCGAGTGTTAAAACCTAGTGATCAAAGCCCATATCGGGTCTATACACCTTTCTATCGAGGCTGGTGCGCTCATGGTTGGCGCAAGCCAGCAGATAAACCAAAAGTAATTAATGCCGTTAAAGCAGAGGCTAGTGATCGAAACTTTCCAGATTGGAAATTACCAGAGGGCACAAATATAACTCCAGCTGGTGAAGTGGCAGCGATTGAAAGATTTAAATACTTTCAAAAAAATGGCTTAGATGAATATGATGTCACAAGAAATCTTGCCGGCATTGATGGCACTAGCAAAATGAGTGCTCATCTTAAGTGGGGTGAGATTCACCCACGAACTTTGCTAGCACCTCTTGGTGAGAGTAAAGCTCATGATGTTTATCGTAAGGAAATCGCTTGGCGTGAGTTCTACGCCGATGTTTTATTTAATAATCCCACAACCGAAACTGATTACTACGCGCCCCAGTTCGCCAAGATGCGTTATGACAAACCAGGTGAGAAATTTAAAGCTTGGTGTGAAGGAAAAACTGGCTATCCATTTGTTGATGCTGCAATGCGCCAATTAATTAATGAGGGCTGGATGCATAATCGCACCAGAATGGTAGTTGCATCATTTCTAGTAAAAGATCTGCACCTAGAGTGGCAATTAGGTGAAAGATTTTTTCGCGAGCATCTAATTGATTACGATGTTGCCTCAAATGCTCACGGCTGGCAGTGGACGGCAGGATGTGGCACAGATGCTTCACCTTATTACCGAGTATTTAATCCAATTGAGCAGGGTAAAAGATTTGATGAAGATGGCGTATATATAAAGAAGTATGTACCAGAGCTAGCTCATTTAAAGGGAATAGATGTGCATGAACCATGGAATGCTAATGATGGATACTTAAAGAATTATCCAAAGCAAATAGTTGATCATGCTTTAGAGCGTATTGAATCCCTCGCTCGTTTAGAAGAGATTAAAGTAAGTAAACCACTTCCACCTGTGAAGTGATTTAAACTAAGAAGTTACTAAACTGCCAAGGATCACTTTCATCATACTTTCGATTATTCCAACCCTTATACAAATCATTTCTATGCATTAGTGGATCCCAATCAGCAGCGGCTGAGTGATAGCCTCCCCAATATTTTTCTGCAAATGCTAAAACTTCTCGCCATGGCAAATCATCTGGAACGCGATAGCCAGCATTTGGATTAGCCATTGCCCAGGCAACTGCGGCATAAACTGCGCTGGCAACCTGCACAGTTGTGGCAGATTGTTTTGGAATTAATTTTCTAGAATCATGAATATTAAGTAATGAGCCAGTCCACCAAGACTTATAAGTGTGACCCATCAATAGGACACCTAAACGATCATCACCATCAATAATTTCCTCATTCATAATTCTTTGATTAGTTGTTAGATCCCACTGGCGCATCTCAAGCTCATGCATTGAAGCAACAGCTGCATCAGTTGGGCAGTAGGCGTAATGAACAGTTGGGCGATACACAGCTTTATCTTTATCCCAAACAGTTAAGTGATCACTGATTGTGAACGCTTCGCCATGGCGAATTACCATTCCAGTTGTTTCCATATTTGGCACCCATGATCTGACCCAAGTTTTAGCACCAGGTTGGGCAATACAAATCTGATTTTTTGGACCATCTGGGTGTTGATAAGCATTTATTGGAAGTGTTTTTTCATGCGTTCCCCAACCTAATTCAGCTGGCGCTATTCCTTCTTCATAAAATCCTTCAACTGACCAGGTATTAACAAACTCATTTACTTGCTTTGGTTTATCTGTAACTTGCGTATCACGCTCAGCAATATGAATTACTTTAACGCCAAGTTTGTGAGCAAGGGATGGAAAGTTTTCACTCTCATATGCTTCTTTAACGCCAGCGCCATCCTTACCATCTTTAATTGCCTGAGTTGCAATATCAAATAATGCTTTCTTAGTTAGATGTGAAACTAAGCCAGGGTTAGCGCCATGCTCAACAATTGCTGTTGCTCCTTTGCCGCCCCAAGTATTTGTTAATTTACGCAATTTCATATGGCGCCAGTAAAGAGTGCGCTCAGTTGGATTCCTAGACGCACCTGCTGAATATGGATCCCACTCTTCAACTGATGTATTTAAATAAATAACACCATGATCATGAGCCCACTCAATTATTTCATTTGCATCAATATTCCATGCTAAATCTAAAAGAAAATCACCTGCAGTTAAATACTTAGATAAAAACTGATCCATGTTTTCACGAGTTAGTTGATCTTGCACATATGTAGCACCGGCTGTGATCGCACCTTTTACTCGCTCTCGGTTATCACGCATATCGATGATCGTGATCTGTTTTGCATCTACTAGATGCTCAATTAAAAGTGGAAGTACACATTGTGATACTGAACCTGCACCTAAAACCAGAACTCGATTCTCAAAGCGTGCTGCCAATTAGGACCTCCGTTATTCTTGCTAAAGGATTTAGCCAGTGAAGATTAACCTATTTTATCTTTTCACCTTGCCACATCAGAACACCGGATTTGCTTCGCTTGGCCTCATACATCGCAAGGTCAGCAAGTCCTAGGCAATTACTACTTCCACCCGCCACATCAATTGGCGCATAACCAATGCTGACATCGATCTTCACCTGCTTATGTGGCAGTGAGATTGGGTAACTAAGTGTTGCCCTAATTCCTAGAGCTAACTCTGTTGCATGCTCTTGATCAACTTGGGCTAGAACACCAAACTCATCACCACCTAACCGAGCAAGCAGGCCAGCATCTGAAATCACTCGATTAAACCTATTTGCCACCTGCTTAAGTAGTTGATCACCAGCCTCATGGCCTAGTGAATCATTGATGTTTTTAAAACCATTTAGATCAAGTAAAAAAATATACCCAGATTTAAGTTTGGCTAGCTCTTGTAAAAAGTTTCGCCGATTTGATAACCCAGTTAATTCATCAGTCCTAGCTAGCACTCGCTCTGAACTTGCGGTGTTTGCCTCCTGCAACGCAAAACTCATTCGGATAAATGCCAGAGCAATTGTTATAAATGCAGGTAGCAGTATGAATTCTGGAAAGTATCCTGGGTTTAATGCTGCAATTCCAAGCAAACTAGCACTTGCAACTAATGAAATCGTTGCGCTGTAGGAAGAGATTTTATCAAAGAACTTCACCTGAGCGCAGTCATGAGATAGTGATAGCGCAATTAAAAATAAGCCAATAATCCAGCCATCATCAGTAATTGCGCCAAATTCATATCTTGTATTAATAGATGACCAAATAAAAAATAAATCAGAGAATGCGAAGCAGAGTATTCCCGAACAAAGCAAAAACGATCTAATACTTACTGGACTTAGTAATGCATAAACTAATGCAATTGCTAGTAGCACAATGTCACCGACTGGATAAAGGATGGAGATAAAGACAGTAAAAGCACCATCTTCAAACTCAATCATCGCTGGCTTAAGTAGGAAAGCGGTTAGAACACTAGTAAAACCAATTGCAATTATTGCGGTATCAAGTAGCTCAAGGGCGCCAATCTTTACTCGCTTTGTAAATGTTCTAATTACTCCAAAAAATAAGAGTGGATAAAAAAGTGAGTATAAAAACTCAGGTAGCCAAAGGGCAAGTGTTAATTCATAAAATGAACCCCAAGTAGATAGGAATGAACCAATACTCCAGATCACAAGCCCTGATCCGATCGTGACTGCAACAACTCGATCTGTTACTAAGGGTGCTTTAAAGGCGATGGCAGAAGCCATAAGGCCAATTAAATTAAATAAAATTAGATCGATATAAATATTAGGTTGAGCATAAATTAGCCTGAGTATCAGGTGGATCACAAGAAATCCACCGGTAACCCACTTTAGCCTCAGGTATAATTTCGAATTGTTCACAGCAAATAGTAAAATTACTTTTTACTAAATTTTATAGTTTCAGAAAGGTTTAAGTGCAGGCACTCACCAGACGTTCATTTATTTGTGGAAGCGCAGCTGTTGCAGCCTTAACTGCGCTGCCTGCCGTTGCTGCAACCGGAGTTAAAACCTTAAAAAATGGCAAGACTGTTATTGACTTGGCAGCAAATAAAACTCTGTCTAATGTTGGCGGCCTACTTGAATTAAGTATAAAAAAGTATGGAAAAGTAGCGGTAGTTAGAACCTCAAAATCTGTAAAAGGTTTTTCAGTAATTAATCTTGCTTGTCCTCATGCGGGTGTGATCGTTACTAATAGTAGTGATGGTTGGAGTTGTAACGCTCCAGGTCATGGATCTGTATTTGCTTTAAATGGCGCACTAAAAGTTGGTCCAGCTACTTCAGCGCTTAGATCAATTAAATTTACTGCAACAAGTAAGGCCTTAACAATAAGTTAATTTATCGCTGCTTTCTGCGAACATTAATTCCAATTTTTCTAACTAAAGGCCGTGGTGCGTACTGGGCGATAAGTGCCAGTAATTTATATTGCAGACCAGGAACAGATACAGATTTATTTTTTTGAGCATCCTTCCAAGATTTAGCGACTAATTTATCAGCATCTAACCACATGAAATTTGGTAGTCCGCTCATTCTCATTTTGCCTCTTTCGTGAAATTCAGTTCGGGTAAAGCCAGGACAAAGTGCACTGACCTTTATTTTTGTGCCTTTAAGTTCATTATTTAAATACTCAGAGAAAACAGTTAAATATGATTTTGCTGCGCTATAAGTACCACCAGCTATCCAACTTGCAATTGAACTGACATTAACAATTATTCCGTTATTTTGTTTAATCATGCTTGGTAAGACCGCGTGAGTTAACCGCATTGGAGCGGTAACTAAAACATCTAGCAACTCTTGCTCCCGCTTTAAATCACTATCAATAAAGCTCTGCTTAATACCAAATCCAGCATTATTGATTAAAACTGCAATGGGATTAACCTTATTTGCCAATCTGCTCTCAACTTTGGCTAATTGTGCTGGCTTTGTTAAGTCAGCTTTTAATGTCTGAACTTTAATTTTATAAGCTTTATTTAGCTCTTTTGCTATCTTGTTTAATCTAGGAAGATCTCTAGCAATTATTACTAAATCAAATCCTTCTCTTGCAAGCAGTCTTGCATAAGCTAAGCCAATTCCAGAACTAGCCCCAGTTACTAATGCTATTGCCATACTTTTTCTACCTTACTTTTTAATACCTGATGTGTCCTCATCGCGAATATGCCAAGAGGTTCCATACTCTTCTAGTAGATCTAAGAATGGTTTTGACTCAAACCACTCAGGTCCATTAACACCTAAAGGTTTCCAAGTGCCATTTTGAATTAACTCCATGGCAATAACTGGATTAATTGCGGTCTGCCAGACAACTGCTTGATCACCAAACTCCTTCATTGACCATGCGTTATCAACAACGTTATAGATGTAACAAGCCTTTGGATTTCCTTCTTTATCTAAACCTTTAATTAAAGCACCAGCACAGGTCTTACCGCGCATACGTTCACCTAAAGTTCCTGGATCCGGCAGGGACGCAGTTAATAGATCTCGTGGTGATACTGAAACTCCTTGCACATCAACAGTTTCCTTACGATCCATACCAAGCATGTTGATTGTTTTTAAGATAGTAATGAACTCAGCGCCTAAGCCGTACTTAAAGTTAACTTTTTTAGCATCAATTTTTTGTGGAATTAGAACTACCTCTTCGTGCTCAACATTCACGCACTCAACAGGACCAATACCTTCTGGGAAATCAAAAATTTCAAGCTCTGAAAATGGTGTGGTGGTATACCAACCGCGACCATCTTCCCAAACTAATGGTGGGTTTAGACACTCTTCAATTGTGGTCCAGATAGAAAAAGATGGCGCAAAGTCATAACCCTCAACTCTTAAATTAGAACCATCTAATATTGTGCAGGAATCAATTCGGCTAAATAAATGCTCACTTGCATACTTTGCAAAAATATCACTCATACCTGGCTCAACACCCATACCGATTAGGGCATAGATTTTTCGCGCATCCCAGTTAAAGTCACGAGCAAACTGCTCATCGCCTAACTTCACTCCAGTTTCGGTAAATGGGTAATGCGGGTGCTTACGAGAAAGTGACATCGCCATATCTATGTAATTGGTATTTTCAATCTCACAAGCTAAAAAGATTGGCATAACAAACCTAGGATCAACTGCGTTAATTACTACATCAGGATCTGCTTTACGAATTAACTCTCTAATATCTTCAAGCTCGGCAGCATTAACCATCGCAGCAGAAAAGCGTGAATCTTTAACACGGGCAACCGCCTCTTCGGCACGAGATAGTGTGCGATCAGCAATCACCATAGATTCAATAAATGAACGACGTGATGCGATATTTGCAATCGCCCTACCAACTCCACCGGCGCCTATAACGAGGGCCTTCATGATATTTAACTCCAAACGAATTATTGTTAGTCTATCTCAGCGTTAATTTAATGACAAATCTACGCATGTTTATGCAATTGTTTTCAATTATTAATGATTTAAATTAGAATTAATCTATTAATAAATTTTTAAGAAAAAATTAAATATTGTCCCCGTAGCTCAGTGGATAGAGCAACCGCCT
>OFQN01000040.1_pt1 | contig 23417 bp, 19 predicted proteins | sample 1542801 | NCBI WGS metagenome assembly OFQN01 (sample SAMN05442515, study PRJEB24371) | freshwater metagenome | isolation source: Freshwater Lake | place: Canada: Niagara | collected 2012-08-09
GTCGCGGACTGCGCAAATGGGATATACCCGCCAAGACTATGCGGGAAAACCTGTAATTGCCATCATCAATACTTGGAGCGACATTAATCCTTGCCATGGTCATTTTCGGCAACGGGCTGAGGAAGTAAAACGGGGGGTATGGCAAGCGGGCGGCTTTCCTGTAGAAATGCCAGCGATGTCACTATCTGAGCCTTTCCAAAAACCTACCACCATGCTCTATCGCAATTTATTAGCCATGGAGACCGAAGAATTATTGCGCTCCTATCCAGCAGATGCGTGCGTCTTAATGGGTGGTTGCGATAAGACCACTCCCGCACTTCTCATGGGTGCGATTAGCATGAACTTACCTACCATCTTCTTGCCCGCTGGTCCGATGTTGCGCGGTGATTACCAAGGTAATTACTTGGGAAGCGGTAGCGATACTTGGAAATATTGGGCAGAGTTACGGGCGGGCAATATTACCGAGAGCGATTGGCGGAATATTGAAAACGGGATTGCACGCTCACCCGGTCACTGCATGACCATGGGAACCGCCTCCACCATGACGAGCGCCACTGAGGCCTTGGGTTTATCGCTCTCAGGCTTTGCCTCGATTCCGGCATCCGACTCGCGTCATTCTCAGATGGCTAGCATGACCGGACGGCGTATTGTGGAAATGGCCTGGGAAGATCTCAAACCCTCTGATATTTTGACCAAGGCATCTTTTGACAATGCCATGAGTACGGTCTTAGCGCTCGCAGGTTCTACCAACTCGGTCGTACATATGATTGCCGTGTCGCGCCGTGCTGGCTTTCCATTAACGCTCGATCATATCGATGCGCTAGCTCGTAAGGTTCCAGTTCTAGCCAACCTTCGACCTGCCGGCGAGTATCTGATGGAAGATTTTTATTACGCGGGTGGTTTACGAGCACTCTTAAAGCAACTATCGCCCTTATTAGATCTCACGCAGCAAACTGTAGATGGTAAATCCTTAGGTGAATTGATTTCAGAAGCGAAAGTGTTTAAGCCCGAGGTTATCCGCTCGCTGGATAACCCTTTAGTAGCCAGCGATAGCTTGGCGATCCTCAAGGGTAACCTTGCACCCGATGGCGCGGTCATCAAACCGCCTGCTGCTGAATCGCATCTTCTCAAACATACTGGCAAGGCGGTGGTATTTAAGAACTACGATGACCTCTCCGCACGCATTGATGACCCACAGCTGGATGTCGACAAAGACTCGGTAATTGTGTTGCAAAACGCGGGTCCCTTGGGTGCCCCAGGAATGCCTGAGTGGGGTCAATTACCCATTCCGCAAAAACTGCTCAAGCAAGGTGTGCGCGATATGGTGCGCATCTCCGATGCCCGCATGAGTGGTACCAGTTACGGCGCCTGTGTCTTGCATGTGGCTCCAGAGTCTTATGTTGGCGGGCCATTGGCTTTAGTCAGGGATGGTGATTTGATTGAGTTGGATGTGCCAGCGCGCAAACTCAATGTCTTAATCTCAGACGCAGAAATGACCAAACGAAAGCAAGCCTGGCAAGCCCCTCTCAAGAAATTTGATCGTGGCTTTGGCAAGATGTACAGTGCGCATGTCTTGCAGGCCGATCAAGGTTGTGACTTTGACTTTTTAGAAACGTCGCACCAAGAGCAATCTGGAACAGATCCTGAGATCCATTAAGTGAATAATCCTACGCAACTTCGTCGGTATAAGGCTTTATCCTGCTAGTTTTTTACGATTGATTTCAAGTCGTCGATCTACTAATGCCACTTGGGCATCAATGGCAGGGTGACTCATTCCCTTTGAGCGGGCAATTAACTGGACCAATTTATCAGCCCGTTCAATATTGGGCGCTCCATTTTGTAGGGCTCTAGCAGCAGATGCTGGGCGTGAGAGTGACTGTGCAGCAGCTGCATATTTCTCAAAAGGAACCAAGTCGTTTGGCTGAGCGCCAAGTGCTACACACATATCAAACACAAAGTTATAAACCGAACGCGACTCCTCGATATTGGCATGAACTGCATCTTGAGTATTACGCATTCCATCTTCAGTAATGCAGCGGTAATTCCCAGCTAATAACATCGACCATTTAGCCAATGGCACAAACAAGGAGTCATGCACCTTTAATTTGACCGGGAGTTCAATTTTTCCTTCTGGTGTCTCAAAACGGGCATTAGCGACATCCGCTTCTAGTTGGCGCAGTATGGTGTTATAGCGATCATTGTCAAAAGTAGCGCACTTGAAATTAGTTGGCAAGGTAACTTGCAAGAAATTTGCCTGCTCACCTTGTGGACGTATGGCCTGAGGATCTGGGCTATTGAGGGTCAGATTGGCTGGATCAAACGAGTCCCAGATCCTCGCATCGGTATACGCAGATTCAAGCGATTTGTATTCCAAGCCAGGTATGCGCTTAATGAAAGGCAATGGTGGCATGTTCATGATGGACATACAAGGTAAGCCCGAGCGACCAATTGCGTCCATCAACTCCCGAACTCCAGCAGAACGGTATTGTGGTTCTTGCATGCAAAGTCCTACCAAGTCATATTGGCTTAGATCATTCCCCTCAGCAGGTCCAGCAGTAACGCGACCTGGGAGCAATCGTGACTCCAGTAAAACGGGTTCCGTACGACCACGGATTGGGAGTCGAACCTTAAAGCCCTCTTTATTAATCAGTGTAGCCTCTTCAGGTAAACACACTAAGTGGATATGGTGGCCGCCATATAAAAGTTTTGAGGCCAAGAGAGAGCCATAGGAGGCTCCGAGTAGTAAGATTTTATAGGGCATATATTTTTAGGCAGGATTTAATTTCTTCATTTCGAAACGTGTAATTTATGTCACCAATACCAATCTTCGTCAGCATCATTGACAAAGTCACCTAACACAAGTGAATTTTGTTTAGATGAAGTAACTGCCATTGCATCTTTAGCCCAACCTGCGCGAATCTGCTTTTTTGGTTTTCGTAAAACGAGCATATTTCCCTCAACCGATAAGTGTGCAATCTTATCAGAACCAATATCCTAAATTAATACTTAGTTCGTCTTCAGTCTTGCTTCTTTGAGTCGCGGCTCTACCAGATGGCCTTTACGTGCTCGGTTGCCAGCAAATCCCTTCAATGCTTTTGCATCTAGGATGGTGTCGGTTGGTTTGCCACCCCTGCCAAGACCACTATAGCTAGCCCCTTCTGCTCCAAATGCGATTGCGGATCTCAAGAACTCTTTGGCATCAAGCCCCATCAAGATGACACCTTTGCCACCGGTTGGTAAGCGTTTGAGTTCATCAAGCGGGAATACCAATAAGCGACCATTTTCGGAGAGGCAAGCAACCTGTCGCATACCCTCCACTACTTTGGCTGCTCCAAGCGGTGCGTCACCCTGCATTTTTTTGTCTAAGCCCACAAACGATTTACCAGCCTTATTACGAGTAAACATATCCGCCACATTCGCCAAGAAACCATTACCGCCTTTGGTCGAGATCAAAACAAGATCATCGGCATGCCCTGCGTAATAGGCCACCATCTGCGACCCGGGGGCAAGATTAACAAAGCTCGTTAATGGCGAACCATCACCGCGCGCTCCTGGTAACTCACTCACCGAAACGGTATAAACCCGGCCATCGGTACCAAAGCCCAGCATCTGATCGACAGTACGGCACTCAAAGGTGTCATACAGAGCATCGCCTGCCTTAAACGTGAACTGTTGCGAGTCATGCTCATGGCCTTGGCGAACGCGCACCCATCCTTTTTGCGAGACGATGACCGTAACCGGCTCATCAATCACCTTGACCTCTGCCACTGCGCGCTCGTCTTGCTTCATCAGGGTGCGGCGCTGGTCACCAAAGTCCTTCGCATCGGCCTCAATCTCTTTAATGATGTGCTTGCGAAGCGAGGACTCATTGTTGAGGAGCTCATCCAACTCTGTTTTTTGCCCTTTGAGTTCTTTGAGTTCTTGTTCGATCTTAATGCCTTCTAATCTAGCGAGCTGACGCAGACGAATCTCCAAAATATCTTCGGCTTGGCGCTCACTCAATTTAAAGGCTTTCATCAGATCCGGTTTAGGCTCATCGCTGTTCCGAATCAACTTAATTACCTTATCAATATTAAGGAAGACGATCTTGCGTCCTTCCAAAATATGCATGCGATCTTTGACCTTACCAAGACGATGGGTCGTGCGCCGCGTGACCGTTCCTACTCTGAATTCAATCCACTCGCTCAAGATCTCCTTGAGGCCCTTTTGTCGGGGTCGACCATCGTTCCCAATCATCACGAGATTGATCGAGGCGTTGGACTCTAAGGAAGTGTGGGCTAAGAGCAGTGTGACAAACTCATGTTGCTCAATGTTCTTGCTCTTTGGTTCAAAGACGAGGCGGACAGGAGCGCCACGAGTTGACTCATCGCGAACGCTATCTAAGATATTGAGGATGGTTTGTCTTAGATTAATTTGTTCAGCACTTAAGGACTTCTTACCTAATTTCACCTTCGGGTTGGTGAGCTCTTCAATCTCTTGCAAGACCTTCTGTGTGGAGGTAGCAGGTGGTAACTCATTAACGACAACCTGCCATTGCCCACGCGCCAACTCTTCAATGCTCCAACGGGCACGCACTTTAATAGACCCGCGGCCGTTCTCATAAATTTGGGCGATCTCACTCGCCGAGGAAATAATCTGCCCGCCACCCGGAAAATCTGGTCCAGGTATGAGTTTGAGTAAATCCGCTGTACTTGTTTTAGCGGACTTCATTAAGGCAATGGTAGCTGCTGCAACTTCGCGAAGATTGTGCGATGGAATCTCAGTCGCCATCCCTACCGCAATACCCGATGCGCCATTAAGCAATACAAAGGGAAGGCGTGCTGGTAGCAGTTTAGGTTCTTTGAATGAGCCGTCGTAGTTCGGTACAAAATCAACCGTACCCTCATCGATCTCGGCTAACAGTAAATTAGCAATTTTGGTTAAACGCGCTTCGGTGTAACGCATCGCCGCTGCGCCATCGCCATCGCGTGAACCAAAATTACCCTGCCCATCAATCAATGGGTAACGTAAGGAAAAATCTTGTGCGAGCCGAACGAGTGCATCGTACGCCGATTGATCACCATGCGGATGGAATTTGCCTAAGACATCACCAACCACTCGCGCACTCTTCACTGGTTTGGCATCCGCACGCAGCCCCATCTCGTTCATCGAGAACAGAATGCGGCGCTGCACAGGCTTTTGCCCATCGGCAACCTCAGGAAGAGCCCTGCCCTTGACCACGCTAATGGCGTAATCTAGATACGCGCGTTCCGCATAGACTCCCAATGAAAGAGCTTCGTCTGCTAGAGTGATTTTTTTAGGGGGGCGCTCATCGACCATGGCAAATAGATCACCCTGATCAGAGACTTTCTTACTCTTGCTATTTTTAGAAGTGGGGCTTGGTTTTTTACTGGGCATGATGGATCCTAAATATCGGCCTCGACCTCGTTACCGCGCTCTTCTAACCAATCGCGTCTGGCACCTGACTCTGATTTACCCATCAACATATCCATCGTTTTAATCGTATCGCTCTCACTCATCTCTCCCAAACTCATAGGAAGAAGTCTGCGAGTATCTGGATTTAAAGTGGTGTCCCACAACTGCTCGGCACTCATCTCACCCAAGCCCTTAAAACGTGAGATCTGCCATGCACCATCGCGTACGCCATCTTTGCGTAACTTATCTTCAATTGCAATCAACTCGCTTTCATCGAGCGCATAAATCTTTTGTGCAGGCTTCTTGCCACGCGCGGGCGCATCAACCCTAAACAAGGGTGGTCTAGCGATATACACATTGCCATTCTCAATCAGTCTTGGAAAGTGTTTATAAAAGAGTGTGAGTAGGAGAACTTGAATATGCGAGCCATCCACATCCGCATCCGAGAGGATACAGATCTTGCCATAGCGCAAATTGCTGAGATTGGGCTCATCGGTCGGTCCGTGCGGATCAACCCCAATCGCTACCGCAATATCATGCACCTCATTATTGGCAAAGAGCCGATCACGCTCGGTCTCCCAGGTGTTTAGTACCTTACCGCGTAGAGGCAGGATGGCTTGATATTCTTTATTGCGACCCATTTTTGCTGAGCCACCGGCTGAGTCTCCCTCGACTAAGAAGAGTTCATTAAGAGCAATGTCTTGGCTCTCACAATCGGTTAGCTTACCAGGCAGTACCGCAACCCCCGAGGATTTTTTCTTTTCCACCTTTTGACCTGCTCGGGTCCTTGCTTGCGCTTGCTTAATCACAAGCTCAGCGAGGGTGCGGCCGTAATCCACATGCTGGTTTAACCACAACTCCAAGGCTGACTTCACAAAACCCGAGACCAAGCGTACGGCATCCCTGGAGTTCAAGCGCTCCTTAATTTGCCCTTGAAACTGTGGGTCCAATACTTTGGCAGACAAAATAAATGAGGCACGAGCAAAGACATCCTCTGGCATGAGCTTCACACCTTTGGGTTGCAGCGCGTGGATCTCTACAAAGCTCTTCACTGCATTAAAGAGTCCTTCACGTAGTCCACTTTCGTGTGTTCCACCCGCTGGTGTAGGAATCAAGTTCACGTAACTCTCACGCACGGGAGCGCCATCTTCGGTCCAACTCACTACCCACGCAGCACCTTCGCCCTCGGCAAAGGACTCTTCCTCGCCAGCACCCGAGGCGTAATGCTCGCCCTCAAAGGCTGGAATAACGGGTGCACTATGGCCCCCTTGAGCCAGAGACTCATCCAAGTAGCCCTTGAGTCCTTGAGCATAGAGCCAGGATTGGCTTTGACCATTCTTTTCGTGAACTAGGGTGACCTTCACTCCTGGCAATAAGACCGCCTTGGAACGTAAGAGTCGCTCAAGATCGGCTAGCGGAATTTGTGCACTATCAAAATATTTAGGGTTGGGCCACGCGCGCACTTTAGTGCCATGCGCTTTATCACCTTTGGTGGCAGCTTTGGATTTGAGTTTCTCGATCACATCGCCATCGGCAAAGGTAATGGTGGATACCTGTTGTTCACGCCAAACCGTGACCTCGAGTCGTTTGGAGAGTGCATTGGTGACCGATACGCCCACGCCATGCAGACCGCCTGAGAATGCATAGGCACCACCAGCACCCTTCTCAAACTTGCCTCCCGCATGCAGTTGGGTAAACACAATCTCAACTACTGGTTTCTTTTCTTGTGAATGGATCCCTACTGGAATACCACGGCCATCATCTTCGATGCTCACACTGCCATCGGTGTGTAAGGTAACAAGCACTTCCTTGCCATAGCCACCGAGAGCTTCGTCTGAGGCGTTATCGAGCACCTCTTGAATAATGTGCAATGGATTATCGGTCCGGGTATACATCCCAGGACGTTGACGCACCGGCTCCAAGCCCTTTAAGACTTTGATAGAGGATTCGCTGTACTGAGCAGTTTTACGAGTAGCCATGCGCAGAAATTGTAGTCATAACTCAGAGTCGGGGGCTAAAGCATGGGAAAATAAGGGTTATGGGTGCTCTCAGTCATATTCGTGTTCTTGATCTCAGCCGCGTTTTGGCCGGTCCGTGGTGTGCACAGAACTTAGCCGATTTAGGGGCTGAGGTGATTAAAGTGGAGCGTCCCAAGAGTGGAGACGACACCCGCCACTGGGGCCCTCCCTTTGCGAAAGATCCATTAGGTAAGGATACAAGCGAGTCTGCCTATTACATCTCGATTAATCGTAATAAGAAATCCATCACCCTCGATATCAGCACACCCGAGGGGCAAGAGATTGTGCGTGGTCTTATTGAACAGTCTGACGTGGTGATCGAGAACTACAAAGTGGGGCAGCTGGCAAAGTACGGTTTGGATTACGAAAGTCTGAGAGCGATTAAACCCAATTTAATTTATTGCTCCATCACCGGCTTTGGACAAACCGGTCCGTATCAACACCGTGCAGGCTACGATTTCATATTGCAAGGTATGGGTGGGTTCATGAGTATTACGGGTGAAGCCGATCATCTTCCTGGCGGTGGTCCTCAAAAAGCAGGGGTCGCAATTGTCGATCTCTTTACCGGCATGTATGCCAGTTCTGCTATTTTGGCTGCGGTGATCCACCGCGATCGCAGTGGCGAAGGTCAATACATTGATATGGCACTGCTTGATACTCAAGTTGCCATGCTCGCCAATATCTCCAGTAATTATTTGTGTAGTGGCGTATCACCCCATCGGTGGGGCAATGCGCATCCGAATGTGGTGCCCTATCAAACCTTCCAAACCTCTGATAGTTGGATCATCGTAGCCGTTGGTAACGATGGTCAATTTAGACACTTTGTGAAAGCGGGCGATCGCGAACTGTTGGCCGATGATCCACGCTTTGCGACCAATCCTGCACGGATTGAGCATCGGGATGCTCTCATTCCCTTACTTGCGGCGATGGTGAAAGAAAAGACCAAAGTGGAGTGGATCTCACTTCTGGAATCGGTGGGAGTCCCTTGCGGTCCCATCAATAATTTACAAGAGGTGTTTGAGAACGAGCAAGTTGTTGCACGGGGGATCCAACTGAATGTGCCCCATCCGACTGCTGGCTCCATGAAACTTGTAGCCAGTCCGATGCGTTTATCCAAAACTCCAGTTACCATGCGCATGCCCCCACCGTTACTGGGTGAGCATACGGAAGAGATATTAAGTGCCACACTTCACTACACTCATGAACAGATCGCGCAATTGCGCTCCAAAGGAATCATCGATTGAATACCACACGCACTCCCTCCTTATCGCTGATGCAAGTGCTAATTTTTGGCAGTCTGATGGTAACCCTTTCGATGGGTATTCGGCATGGCTTTGGTTTATTTAATTTACCCATTACCTCTGCCAATGGCTGGGGTCGCGAGACCTATGCCTTAGCAATTGCCCTACAAAACTTAGTGTGGGGCTTTGCACAACCAGTGGCTGGGGCATTGGCCGATCGGTATGGCCCATTCAAGATCATGGTGATCGGTGGTTTCTTGTACGGGCTTGGCTTAATTGGGATGGCACTCACTAGTGATCCATTCCTGTTTAATCTTGCAGGTGGCTTAGCCATTGGCATTGGCCTAGCAGCGACAACCTATAGCGTGGTCTACGGCATCTTAGGACGCAATGTATCGCCTGAGAAACGCGTTTGGGCAATGGGTATTACTGCTGCAGCAGGCTCCTTTGGGCAGTTCTTAATGATGCCCCTTGAGCAGGGGCTCATCAGTAATTTTGGTGCTAATGAAGCACTGATCTATTTGGGCTTACTTGCCTCACTCATGATCCCGCTGGCATTTTGTCTGCGGGAGACAGGCTTTACAGCCAACCAAGCAGGTGATCAAACAATTCGGCAAGCGCTGAGTGAGGCAATGGGTAACCGTAATTTTCGGTTCTTAATGATGGGTTATTTTGTATGCGGTTTTCAGGTGGTCTTTATTACCTTGCACCTCGCTCCTTATCTCAAAGACATGTCCCTCAAATACCCAGAGATCAATGGTGCAACGGTTGCTACCACCGCATTGGCTTTGATTGGCCTATTTAACGTGATTGGTACCTACTATGCCGGGGTCTTGGGTCAACGATTTCCAAAACGCTTTTTGCTATCGGGTATTTATATCTCACGCTCAGTAGCCATTACTTTATTTCTACTATTTCCGCTTAGTGCAACCACTACCTATGTGTTTGCAGCGGTGATGGGAGTTCTTTGGCTATCCACCATTCCACTGACCAATGCGATCGTGGCACAAATTTTTGGAGTGAAATACCTCACGATGCTCTCGGGAGTAGTGTTCTTCTCGCATCAGCTCGGTAGTTTTTGTGGGGCCTATTTTGGGGGCTATTTATACGACCTTACTGGCTCCTATCAAATCGTTTGGGGCATTGCAATTGCCTTGGGTGTCTTTGCTTGCCTCATTAATCTACCGATCCGTGAAGAGCCTTTGGTGCGTCCCGCAATGGCTTAAGATGCAAGCACGTACAGACGCTTTCGGTAGAATAAGTTGATGAGCAAGTATTTATTTCTGTCCCACGCGAGCCCTTCTTGGAAGAAGCGCTTCGGGTATGTGATTTCAGTTGTAGCACTTGCCTTAGTTTTTGCGCTCTACTCCATCCCCGAGGTGGTGATTGGTTTAGCTAATCAAGCTTGGGCTTTGTGTGGATGGTGATTCGTTTTAACCCGCTGTAGCACAATGGATAGTGCAATCGCCTCCTAAGCGATAGATCCAGGTTCGACTCCTGGCAGGGGGACCATTAAAGCCATGTAAAGTTTCTATTGGGATTAATCCCACTCCCTTCAAATTAAATCATGTCAAGCAGAATTTATTTATTTTTGCTGTGATGCAACTGAAGTTATCCACAGCGAATGTGGATAAATGTACGAATTGTTTTCTAAGTACTGATTTTGTATAGAGTGAACTAGGATGCTGAAAAATTGAGCAGTTATGAACGTACTTGTCGTGCGCCAAACTCACTGTATTTATTTATAGACACTCTGCATAAAAATAAAGTTCTTAGGTCTTGCCTTTTTACAAAAGTCGTATTAGGCATGAGCTCATTCTTATCGCCCAAGTTCTGATAAGCGCTTACTTGGGCTAATTGCTTCGGGATCAATCACGATCTCGATGATTGCTCCGTCTGGGCTCTTAAGCGCCTCTTGTATTGCTAGTGCAAATTGTTCAGTCTTCTCAACGCGGTATGCCGGCATGGAGAAGCTCTTGGCAAAGTCAATAAAGTTGGGGTTGGTGAGTTCGGTACCTGAGACCCGCGCCTTGTACTCCCGCTCTTGATGCATACGGATCGTGCCGTACATGCCATTGTTCACAATAATCACAATCGGTTTCGCCTGATAGCGCATGGCGGTAGCCAACTCTTGGCAGTTCATCATAAAGTCACCATCGCCGCAGAACGCGACAGCAACGCGTGTGGGATCAACGATCTTGGCAGCAATAGCAGCAGGCAGTCCATAGCCCATTGACCCGTTAGCAGGCGCTAATTGGGATTTAAATCCCCCATAGGGATAAAAGCGATGTAAGAAGGCAGCAAAGTTTCCTGCCCCATTCGTTAGGATTGCATTGCGTGGCAAGTGACTTTGTAGTGCCGATACGATTTCACTTAATTGCACAGGACCGGGGATGGTGGTGGGCTTACTAAATGCGAGATAAGCATCGTGTGCTACTTTCATTTGGACTCGCTCAAGCTGTGGTCCCATGAAGATCTTGCTAAGTGCATCACAAAATGCCTGCGGTGATGCACAAATGGGGTAATCGGCGTAGTACACCCTGCCTAGTTCATCCGGACTGGGTAGTACATGAATCAATGGCATTTGTGGTTTGGGGACAGTTAGCACGGTGTATCCAGCCATGGTCATCTCGCCTAAGCGCTCCCCAATCACTAAGAGCATGTCAGCTTCTTGTACACGCTTCACTAATGCTGGATTCGCTGCAATGCCTAGGTCTCCCGCAAAACATGGATCCAAGTTATCGAGTAGATCTTGAGAGCGAAAGCTTGTTGCTACTGGGACCTGCTCGCGATTGGCCCAGGCTGAGAGCGCATTGCAGGCTGCCTTGGTCCACGATCCACCACCCGCAATCACCATTGGTCGTTTGGCATTTGCAAATTGCTGCATGGCATTTGCAAAGAGTGTTTGATCAAGACCCGTTGCAATCATCTGTGCTGCTGGGGTTGGTTTCTCTTGTGCCTCTTTAAATAAAACATCTTCGGGTAGCGCTAAGACCACGGGGCCCTTTCGGCCAGACTGCGCTAGATGAAAGGCGTGCGAGACAAACTCGTCAATCCGATCGGTGCGATCAATACTCCCTACCCATTTGGAACACTCGGAGTAGACCTTGCGGTAATCCATTTCTTGGAAGGCCTCGCGCTCCACCATATCGGTTCCCACTTGACCAATCAGAACGACCATCGGGGTTGAGTCTTGATAGGCGGTATGGACACCGATTAAGGCGTTTGCTGCACCTGGTCCACGCGTCACCATCACGACCCCCGGTTTGCCGGTCAACTTGGCATAGGCCTCTGCCATATAGGCTGCGCCACCCTCTTGCCGGCAGGTAATAAAACGTAGGCGCTCCTGATGATCTACCAAACCATCCAATAGGGGCAAGAAGCTCTCACCGGGCACCCCAAAGGCAATCTCTACGCCCTGGCGTACCAAGGCATTCGCTAGGATCTGGCCGCCGTGCATCGTATTGGGGTGGGTTTGGCTCATGGTGCTCTTTCCTTGTTTTGCTAATACACTATTTAGATGAATAGTTTAACGACAAGTACCTTGGCCGCTCTCGAAGAAATGCTACAGAACGCCAAACGTAATCCAAGTTCAGATTGCTTACCGGTCTACTTTGAAAAAATATATGTGGGTAATATTAGCCGTCCATTGATTAGCGCAGTGGAGGATCTCTTAAAACATGGATCCTTTCCGCATATTCAGATGGATATCACGCGAATTATTTTAAAGAATGCACCGCCTGCCCAACTCAGTGATAGTCTTCGCGCCCTCGCGAATGGTCTGCATCAACTGGGATTAATCCCCGCTTGGCGTAATGAAGAGTTTGCGTGGTATGGAAGTGATGGTCATGAGTATTTTCGGGTAGAGCGTGCTGCGTTTCGTACGTTTGGCTTTCGCAGTCAAGCAGCTCATATCAATGGTTTTACCTCGACAGGAACGCTTTGGTTAGGTCGGCGTAGCGAGAGCAAACAGATTGATCCGGGTAAGCTCGATAACCTCAGTGCTGGCGGTATTAATGCCAATGAGACCGCAGTGCACTGTGCGATTCGTGAACTGTGGGAAGAGGCCGGTGTTCCACAAGGGATTGCACAGCAGATTAATCCTGCTGGAACATTGGTAATCCATCGCCCTCACCCACCCCATGGAATTCATCATGAAATGTTGTTCATGTTTGATCTTGAGGTGCCCAGAAATCTGGTTCCAGTGAACCACGATGGTGAAGTAAGTCGGTTTATTGAGCTTGATCTTGCAGAAGCTGCTGCCCGCATTTTGGCTGATGAATTCACCGACGATGCTGCTTTAGTTACTTCTGACTTTATCTTGCGTCGCAATAGATGATCATGGCTCAGGCCTAGAGCCCTTGCTTGATATAGCTCATGGATTGGCTTGGGGAATTCATGGTTAAATGTGGTTAAGGATGAAACAGGGGTGCCCCCACTTGCTAGTGGTGCTGAGAAAGACCCTTTAACCCGATCCAGATAATGCTGGCGTGGGGAGTTCCATCAGACCGACACCCGGTTTCGTCCACTCTATATCAATGTATTTTGCGAGGAGATGGACATGAGTGTTAGCACCGATACCAAGGATCAAAAGAAAAGTAAGCCTGAGGTTCCAAGCCTGAAAAGTTTGGAGCGTGATTTTGGGCAGAAGTTTGCCTACCCTGCCTCCACCAAAACCTATCTCGAGGGCTCGCGTCCCGATATCAAAGCACCAATTCGGATGATTGAGCAATTGCCCACCAAAACGGGTGAGACCGAAACGTCTAACCCACCCATCCCGGTGTATGACACCTCGGGTCCTTACAGTGATCCCGATATTGTGATTAATTTGGAGAAAGGTCTACCAAAATTACGCAGTCAATGGATTGAAGAGCGCAAAGATACTCAACAACTAACTGGCCCGTCTTCGGAGTATGGTGTTGCACGCGCGCATGATGCCGCCACAGCGAATTTGCGCTTTGCACATATCGCCGCTCCACGGGTTGCTAAGTCTGGTGCGAATGTCAGTCAGATGCACTATGCCCGCAAAGGCATCATCACCCCCGAGATGGAATACGTTGCCCTGCGCGAGTCCTTAGGTCTTGAAAAACTCCGTCAAGATCCCCGCTATACCCAAATCCTTAAGCAGCACCCTGGTAAATCCTTTGGTGCCAATATTCCGGATGTAATTACTCCAGAGTTTGTACGATCTGAGATTGCTGCTGGGCGTGCCATTATTCCTGCCAACATCAATCACCCTGAGTTAGAGCCAATGATTATTGGTCGTAACTTCCGTGTGAAGATCAATGGTAATTTAGGGAACTCTGCAGTGACCTCATCCATCAACGAAGAGGTTGAGAAAATGGTTTGGGCGATTCGGTGGGGTGCAGACACCATCATGGATCTTTCTACTGGTAAGCATATTCATGAAACGCGTGAGTGGATTATTCGTAACTCGCCTGTACCGATTGGTACCGTGCCCATTTATCAAGCTCTGGATAAGACCGGCGGCATTGCCGAAGACCTCACTTGGGAAATGTTCCGCGATACGCTCGTAGAACAAGCTGAACAGGGTGTGGACTACTTCACCATCCATGCAGGCGTCTTACTCCGTTATGTACCATTGACCGCTGATCGCATTACGGGCATCGTCTCGCGCGGTGGCTCGATCATGGCGAAATGGTGTCTTGCCCATCATAAAGAGAACTTCCTTTACACCCGCTTTGATGAGATCTGCGAGATCATGAAGGCGTACGACGTCTCCTTTAGCTTAGGCGACGGTCTGCGTCCAGGTTGCATTGCCGACTCCAATGATGCAGCACAGTTTGGAGAACTCCACACCCTAGGTGAACTCACTGCCAAAGCGTGGGAGCACGATGTTCAAGTGATGATTGAAGGTCCTGGCCACGTTCCGATGCAACGGATTGAAGAGAACATGACCGAAGAGCTCAAGCATTGCTTAGAAGCTCCCTTTTACACCTTAGGACCCTTAATCACCGATATCGCCCCAGGCTATGACCACATCACCAGTGGTGTGGGAGCTGCTCAAATTGGTTGGTATGGCACCGCAATGCTTTGCTATGTCACACCTAAGGAGCATTTGGGTTTGCCAGACAAAGAAGATGTGCGCGAGGGCATCATTACCTACAAGATTGCTGCCCACGGTGCCGACTTAGCCAAAGGCTTTCCGGGCACTCAGTTACGCGATAACGCACTCTCTAAAGCGCGTTTTGAGTTCCGTTGGGAAGATCAGTTCAATCTTGGCTTAGATCCTGAGCGGGCCCGCGAGTATCACGATGCTACCTTGCCGGCTGAAGGTGCAAAGATTGCACACTTCTGCTCAATGTGTGGTCCGAAGTTCTGCTCGATGAAGATTACGCAAGATGTTCGCGATTACGCTGCCAGTCTCAAAGAAGGTGTTGACCCGAGTAAGGCAATGGAAGAGAAATCGATCGAGTTCAGAAAACGCGGTAGCGAGATCTATCAGTAAGGATCTTTGCATGTCACGGTCTTATGCCATTTTAGGTGCCGGTCTGATGGGCCGAATGATGGCCTATGCCCTTGCGAAAGACGGGGCAGTGATAGCTTTGTTTGAACGCAGCGGTCCTGATGCAGAGCAATCAGCTGCGCGGGTTGCTGCCTCCATGCTTGCTCCGCTTGCCGAGTCTGCAATTACCGAACCATCCGTAGTGCGCATGGGTCTGTATGGTCTTGATCGCTGGAAGAGCTTGATTGAACAACTCAATCGCGAGGTTGAGCAACAGACCTTCTTTGCCCAAAATGGCACCTTGGTTCTGTGGCATCGTCTAGATGCTGCCGAGGCACAACGGTTTGCCGAGCACCTCGAGCGTAATGTGCGGATGAACCCAGCACTCTCCTCGCCTTGGCATCTCGATAGCAAGGCCTTGGCTGAACTTGAGCCCAGTGTGGCGGAGCGCTTTGCACAAGGTCTGTTCTTACCCCGAGAGGGTCAACTGGATAATCGGCAGTTGTTAACCGCTTTATTGCAAGCTCTCCAGCAGTTACCTGTGACCTTTCATTGGCATACCGCCTGCGAGCCTGAAGAACTTAAAGGTCAGGCTTTTGATTGGGTGATTGATTGTCGGGGCTTGGGTGCTAAGACCTCGTGGTCCAACACGCACAATCCCTTACGCGGTGTGCGGGGCGAGGTTATTCGGGTGCATGCCCCTGAAGTGAAGTTGCAACGCCCTACTCGATTGATCCATCCGCGCTATCCGATTTACATTGCCCCTAAAGAGAATGATCTCTACGTCATCGGTGCCACTGAAATTGAGTCTGAGGATCTCTCTCCGGTGAGCGTGCGCTCCTCGATGGAGCTTTTGTCGGCAGCGTATTCGGTACACTCGGGCTTTGCAGAAGCGCGCATTCTAGAGTCTGCTACGCAATGTCGGCCCACCTTGAAAAACAATTTACCCGAGATCTGTGTACCACGTGCTGGCCTCATGCAAATCAATGGCCTCTACCGCCACGGTTATTTAATTGCTCCTGCGCTAGTCGATACCGCCCAAGAACTACTGCAAGAGACCGATAGCGCCCTGGCGAGACGCTTTGAGATTGCGGTTCATCATCACGATCGCATGAGTAGCTTTGCATGATGCGCGTCCTAGTGAATCAAAATCCCCACGAGCTTGCGCCGTCCTCGAAGGTGAGCGATCTCTTGACCTTGTTGGATGCTAAACCACCATATGCAGTTGCTGTTAACTTGCAGTTCATCCCTAAGTCGCAACATACTCTGCATGTTTTACAGGAGAATGATGCTGTTGAGATCATCTCACCTGTCACGGGTGGTTAATCTTTTTTATTCGAATTCTTTATGACCGCACCCCTTCCCGCTAAGATTGATGATCCCCTCATCCTGTATGGTGAGTCCTTTGCAAGTCGTTTGTTGCTAGGTACTTCCCGTTATCCATCGCCTCAGGTTCTTGAGACCGCAGTGCAACGCGCTCGCCCTGCCATGATTACAGCGAGTTTGCGCCGTCAGGGCTCTGCTGCCTCAGAGGCACATAGTGGTTTTTGGGAACTCCTCAAGAAAATGGCGGTCCCCGTGCTTCCCAACACTGCAGGCTGCCATCGTCCACAAGAGGTGATCACCACCGCACAAATGGCACGCGAGGTTTTTGAAACCAATTGGATCAAACTCGAGTTAATTGGTGACGACTACACTTTGCAACCCGATACCTTGCGCTTAGTTGAAACAGCCGAGCACTTAATTAAAGATGGCTTTAAGGTCTTGCCCTATTGCACCGAGGATTTAATTTTGTGTCAGCGTTTAGTGGATGTGGGCTGCCAAGCAGTAATGCCTTGGGCTGCCCCGATTGGTACAGGGCAAGGCCCTCTCAACCCCTATGCTCTGAAGCTATTGCGTGAGCGTCTCTCAGTTCCCCTGTTGGTGGATGCGGGCCTTGGCCTTCCCTCGCATGCCTGCACAGTCATGGAATGGGGTTTTGATGGGGTCTTACTCAACACCGCTGTTGCACTCGCTCATGATCCCGTATCCATGGCGCATGCGTTTGCGCAAGCGGTTGATGCAGGCCGTCAAGCTTATTTATCCGGGGCCATGCAAGCCCAAGACTCTGCCCAAGCCAGCACTCCACTCGTTGGCACTCCGTTCTGGCATCAAGACCCGGGGACAAATCCGTGAGCCATATCCGTGAGTTAGCAAAGCACATTGTGGAAGCGCATCGTGGCGATGATCTTTGTTTACCCTTGCCTGCGTTTAGCCCGAGTCATCCACCGCCGGTCATGAAGACCGAGAGCGGTCAAGATCAATATGAGCTTGCCGGCACTATTGCTGCGATTGAAATGGGCTTTATTGACAGCGATGCACGGGTCTTGGGGAAGGCATGGTCGCGAATGGTGAAGCAAGAAGGCGACTTCAATCCCAAGAGTTGGCCATCACGTCCCGAGTACTTTGATCTCATTTCCTTCACCCGCGACATTAACCCAAAAGCGTTTAAAGAATGTCCAAAGCGGTTGGGTCTGTATGGAGTATTTCCGGATGCCGATTGGATTGCACGCATGGTTGATGCCGAGCTTCCAACCGCACAACTACGCTTTAAGTCGGATGACCCTAAGGAGATCCGCAAACAGATTAAGGCTGCCGTCTCCGCCGTTCAGGGCAGCAATACCCTCTTGTTTATTAATGACCATTGGGAAGAAGCGATTGCGGCAGGCGCCTATGGTGTTCATCTCGGTCAAGATGACCTAGCAAGTGCTAATTTAGATGCGATTCGGGATGCCGGTCTGCGTTTAGGTTTGAGCACTCATGGCTATGCCGAGTTGATCATTGCGGATTGCTTCTGTCCGAGTTACATCGCCATGGGTGCAGTGTTCCCGACCAATCTCAAGAAGATGCCCACCGCTCCGCAAGGACTAGGGCGTCTGTATGCCTATGCCAAACTCATGGAGCATTACTCGTTGGTTGCTATTGGTGGCATTGATGAAAGCAGCATTCATGCAGTGTCACAAAGTGGCGTGGGCTCGGTTGCGGTAGTGCGAGCGATTGTGGCTGCAAATGATCCTAAGGTTGCAGTCAAACGTTTAAAAGAGTTGATGAAGACCAACTAAGAAATTTAATCGGGCTCTGGTAGTTTGGTGGGATAGAAATCATGCATATGCCACAGGGGTCCTGGACCTTTGCCAATATCGAGTCTTTGTCCTGCTTCAATGGCTGCCGTTACAAATGAGATTGCCTTTGCGACTGAATGTTTTAGATCGTGCTGATCAGCCAGATAGGTAGCAATCGCAGACGATAAGGAGCACCCTGTTCCATGGGTATTGGAGGTTGGGATCCGTGGATGCAAAAACGCTTGCTGCAAAATAACGGGTTCGCCATCCTTCATATCGTGCCAGAGAAGGTAGTCCATTAACTCTTTGGGCTCACCTGCTAGATGTCCACCTTTGATTAAGACTGCTTTGGGGCCCATGGCCAAGAGCTCATGTGCAGCCTCTTCAAATTGAACGGTCTCATGAATGGGTCTGCCCAATAAGATCGATGCTTCATGCAAATTGGGGGTAATGATGGTGGCGAGTGGAAAAAGTTCTGCAACCATCGCTTTGGCGGTATCGTCCCCACCCAAGCTAGCACCTGAGGTCGCCATTAAGACTGGGTCTAAGACAATCCGTTTTATTTGGTGCTTTTTAAGAGACGCGGCAACGGTATTCACAATCGCAGGGCTGGCCAACATCCCGATCTTCACAACATCAACACCAATATCGCTGACCACGGCATCGATCTGAGCCTGAACCACATCAAGATCAATATCCTGAATGCGCGTAACACCCATCGTGTTTTGTGCCGTGATCGCTGTAATTACGGTCATGCCAAAGCCACCTAAGGCAGTAATGACCTTCAGATCCGCCTGAATACCTGCGCCACCACCGCTATCAGAACCAGCAATACTCAAGACTCTAGGGATAAAGATCGGGCTGGGTGAAGAGGGTTTCATCAAATGGGAAAGGACTTAATCTATTCGCTATAATAGCGTCTATTCCCTGATAGCTCAGTCGGTAGAGCGACGGACTGTTAATCCGCAGGTCCCTGGTTCGAGTCCAGGTCGGGGAGCCAAATTCAGTAAAGCTTACAGCTTAATTTGCTTGTAAGCTTTTTTTGTTTTCTATGAAGCATTACTCAAGCCTACTGTCATTCCACCGCAGACATAATGTATTTGCCCTGTAATAAATCCTGCCCGATCGTCGAGTAAAGAGGCTACTGCATGAGCTACGTCCTCTGGCTGCCCCATACGCTTGACCGGAATACTTTGCACGATCTTAATTGTTTTGGGGTCACCAGGAGGATTGCCGGAGGTAAATAGTTCAGTTGCAATCGGGCCGGGCCCAATCGCATTCACTGTAATTCCATATTGCGCCATCTCCAGCGCCCAGGTCTTGGTCATGCCAATTAATCCCGCTTTGCTTCCTGCATAAACCGTACGCTCTTCCTTACCCAAGGCTGCACGACTCGCAATACTAATAATGCGGCCGAACTTAGCCTCTCGCATACTGGGTAACAGTTGTTGAGCTAAGAGCATCGGGGCTCTCAAATTGAGGGCCATAACGGCATCAAAGTCATCCACGGTGGTCTGCTCCAATGCGGCAGGCCGAATAAACCCTGCGTTATTCACCAAACGTACGATGGGCTCATGCTTTAAGAGTGTTGGGATCAGTTCATGAATAGCCTTCACGTCGGTCAAATCAATTGGATGAAAGGTTTCATCTTTGAATAGCGTCTTTGGTGCTTTCTTGTCTAAGTTAATCACGCGGTAGCCATCCTCTAACGCACGGGTTGCAATCGCTCGACCTATTCCTTGGCTGGCACCTGTGATTAAAACGAGATTATTAATGTTCATTGATTTTCCTTAAGGCCTAACGACTGACAGTTAATGCGCGGCACATCGAGCGCTGATCACTATTATTAATGAAACCGCATTGGCTAGCATCTTTATTGATAATGGCTCGACACATCGACCGTAGATCATTCTCCTGAATAAACCCACATTGGCTAGCGTTCTTCTCTGCTAGTGCGCGACACAAAGAACGGTAATTGCTATCTTGGATGAAACCACATTGGCTAGAATCTTGCGCAAATGTTGGGGTCGATAGAAAGCTAAGAAAAAGTAGCTTGATCAATAAGAGCCGCATGGACCGATCTTAAGGGAATTCCGATGGTCTGACAAATCCTATCATTTAATGCTAATGTATTAGCTTGAAATATTCACGAGGAGATTGATGATGAGCCTAAAACAACAAATTACTGCAATACTTGCTATCTGCTTTATCTGCCCTGTTTTTGCTCAAGATCTGAGTGCAGAACAGAGAATGATTGATCATTGCCAAAAACGTCATCCAGAAATGTCAGTCGAGCAATGTCGCGCGATGTATCAGAATATGAAAAACATGACGCCCGAACAAAGGGTTGAGCGTTGCAAACGTAATCATCCCGAACTTTCTGCAGAAGCTTGCCAAAAGAAATATGGAGGATCGACCTAAGAAATTAGGCTCGCTCCGCCAGCATTTTTCTGGCGATGGTCTCTGCGATCAGCATCACGGGAGCGTTGGTATTACCGGATGTAATGCAAGGCATGGCCGAGGCATCGATCACCCGTAAGCGTGCCACGCCCCGCACCCGACATTCTGAATCTAAAACTGTATTGGGGTTCTCTACTCTGCCAGATGGATCCACCTTACCCATCACACAGGTACTCACTGGGTGAAAGATGGTGGTGCCTAAGTCTCGAGCCGCCCCTTCCAAATCTTGATCGCTCTGAATATTGAACCCAGGTAATACTTCTTTAGGTTGATAGAAGTCCAATGCCCTGCTCGCCATAATCTGACGGGTTATTTTGAGACTATTCACAGCCACCGCGAGATCATCTGGAGTCGACAAGTAATTACACTGAATCGTTGGCTGATCTAAGGCATTTGCAGTGGCCGCTCGCACCCAACCCCGACTGCTTGGTCTTAGATTACAAACGCTCGGGGTGATGGCATTAAATGCATGGAGGGGCTCACCAAATTTAGGGAGCGATAGCGGTTGCACATGCCACTCGATATTTGCGCTCGTTTGACTTGGATCACTCTTGGTAAATGCACCCAAGGTGGAGGGTGGCATGGTGAGGGGCCCCGTACGCTTGAGTAGATACTCAAGGCCCATGCCAATCCGAGTGAATAAGTTCTTATAAAGAGAGTTGACCGTTTTACAGTTCTCCACCTGATATACGGTGCGGATTTGTAAGTGATCTTGTAAGTTCTCCCCAACCCCCGGCAACTCCACTTGGGTTTGCACCCCAATACTCTCAAGGTGGGATCGGGATCCTATTCCGGAGACTTGCAGTAGATGGGGAGAGCCAATCGACCCGGCCGCTAGGATGACTTGATCGCTGGCATGAATGGTCTTTTTGCTTCCAGCGTGCAAGACCAGAAGACTAGCAATTTCATGCTGAGCACCATGCCATGCTTTTTGCGTAAAGCGGTTTTGATTGTAAGTTTGCGTGGTAATGGGCTTGAGATTTAGACGGAGCACTTGCGCTTGAGTGAGGATGGTCAAGTTCTTGCGGTGTCGGATTGGATGCAAATAAGCATCTGCCATCGACCAACGCACACCCCGCTGTTGGGTCATCTGAAAGTATGCACAACCCTCGTTATTGCCTCGATTGAATTCTTCAATCTTCGGAATCCCTTGCTCGTGAGCAGCCTCACGCCATGCATCCAAAATATCCCACTGCACCCGCGGTCGCTCTACCCGCATCTCACCACCATCACCATGCCACGGATTAGAACCAGCGTAATAGTTCTCTAAGGATTTATAGGTCTCTAATGTGGTGGGCCATTGCCAGATGGCATCGCCGGTCATCTCGGACCAGCGCGCATAATCACTGGCTTGGCCGCGCATATAAATCATGGCATTAATCGACGAGGAGCCGCCAATCACTTTGCCTCTGGCGTAATGAATCGATCGTTGATTGAGTCCTGGATCTGCTTCGGTCTTAAAACACCAATCGGTTCTGCGATTAGCAATTGTGAACAAATATCCCACGGGGATCTTAATCCAGAACCAATCATCTTCACCGCCTGCTTCGAGTAATAGAACGCGGTGCTTAGGACCAGCTGAGAGCCGGTTCGCCAATAAACAACCTGCACTCCCTGCCCCAACAATAATGGTGTCAAACTCCAGAACGGGTAAAGACGTATTCATTTAAGGTCTTATATTAAATGATCCCCGTGATTACTTAATGCTCATCCGCAATCGAATTACTAAGAATCCCAATCCCTTCGATCTCCACTTCGCAAATATCTCCAGGCATCATGAACACAGGTGGAGTTCTGGCATAGCCAACGCCGGCAGGGGTTCCGGTAATAACCACATCACCAGGCTCTAAGGTCATGCATTCGGTGATGAGCACAATGGTCTCGGCAACACCCCAAAGAAAATCCTTGGTATTAGCATTCTGCATGAGTTGACCATTTAAGCGAGACTGAATTTGTAAACCGCTTGCACCTACTGGTAACTCATCGGGGGTAACAAGCCATGGGCCAAAGGCACCTGTTTGGTCAAAGTTTTTACCAATGGTCCATTGGGTTGACTTACGTTGGTAATCGCGCACACTACCATCATTGAAAATGCTATATCCCACTACATGCTCTAGCGCGTTTTCAAGAGAGCAATGCTTAGCCCGCTTACCCATCACAAAGGCTAACTCTGCTTCGTAATCCAGCTTTGTCGATGCCTTTGGACGAATGATGGGGGCTTGATGGGCTGTGAGAGAACTTGGGCCGCGCATAAAGAAGCTCGGATAGTCTGGTCTAGCATGTCCACCCTCTTTGGCATGATCGGCATAGTTCAAACCGATAGCGATGAATTTGCCCACATGGCTGATCGGGCAACCCATGCGCGGCTTGCCGCGCACCAGCGGCAGACTCGCCGTTTTCAGGCGGGCGATTTTCGACAATTCTTTGTCACTCAAATGCTCGGGGGTGATGTCTTTGATGACACCTGACAAATCGCGTAATTTGCCGTCGGCGTCGATCAAGCCGGGTTTCTCGCGGCCAACTGCGCCGTAACGTACAAGTTTCATAACTGCTCCTGAAAAAAATCAATAAGTGGATCGGCCGCCGGACAAATCAAACCCAGCGCCTGTGGAAAAAGAACAATCATCGGTGCACAACCAAGCCACCATGGCGGCGATTTCATCGGGTGTGCCAAAACGTCCCATGGGAATTTTGCTCAGCATGAACTGTATATGCT
>OFQN01000046.1_pt1 | contig 22486 bp, 22 predicted proteins | sample 1542801 | NCBI WGS metagenome assembly OFQN01 (sample SAMN05442515, study PRJEB24371) | freshwater metagenome | isolation source: Freshwater Lake | place: Canada: Niagara | collected 2012-08-09
GTTAACTGCCCTGCTTCATTAAAAATACTGCCCTCACAATAATTAACGGTACTTCCCGCTTTTAAAACCTTACCTTCGGCAATTAATATCCCTTTAGAGGGGCGAAGGAAGCTAGTGGTCATGTCAATGGTAATCACGCCTAAGATATGTTCATGGGAGCTCCGGGCTGCTGCTGCCATTGCAAAATCCAGGATCGACATCACGACACCGCCGTGGGCTACATGAAAACTATTTAATAACTCGGGCCGCAAATGAAGACGAATCCTAGAATGTCCATTTTCGGCAAACTCGGGCTCCACCCCCAGAACATCAAGGAAGGGAATTTCAAGTCCGAAATAGGTTTTACTCATTACTGAAAAATATTACTTAGCAAATAATCGATCAGGATGGGCCATAGCCTTAAACTCGATCGCATTTCCAGATGGATCTAGAAAAAACATGGTGGCTTGCTCACCCACTTCGCCCTTAAACCGAATATAGGGCTCAATCACAAATTGGGTGCCTGCTTTCTTTAATTTATCGGCCATCGCCTCCCACTCCGACATCGACAATACGATCCCAAAATGTCGCACTGGCACTTTCTTACCATCCACATCAGAATGCACGTCGTTTTGTGCTTCCCCATGGGCCAAATGCGCCACAATTTGATGTCCAAATAGATTGAAATCGATCCACTCATCCGAGCTCCGCCCTTCTGGGCAACCTAGGAGCCCACCATAAAATGCTCTAGCGTCTTTTAAGTTATCTACGGGAAATGCCAAATGAAATGGGTGCATGATGACTCCTCATTATTAGTGGTCGGGGCGAGAGGATTTGAACCTCCGACCACTTGCACCCCATGCAAGTGCGCTACCAGGCTGCGCTACGCCCCGACGAAAAAGTAAATTGTAGCTCAGCGGCTTAAGGCTTGAAGCACCTCGAGTAACTCTTCACGTAAACGTAATGAGGACTTGCTTTCATCAAGGCGGTTTTTTGCACCACTGATCGTAAATCCCTCTTCATAGAGAAGGGTACGGATCTGACGGATTAGAACAACCTCATGGTGTTGGTAATACCGGCGATTACCCCGTCTTTTTTGCGGGCGCAATTGATCGAACTCTTGTTCCCAATAACGTAATACGTGAGGCTTTACACCACACAACTCTCCAACCTCGCCAATCGTGAAATACCGCTTGTGAGGGATTGGGGGCAAAAGCGGCAGACTGTCCGCTTTTGGATCAAGCTCTGTTTTGGTTCTCAGCATGGGACTCGACTGCGTCCTTCAGCTTCTGACTAGCGTGGAATGTCACTACACGACGCGCTGCAATCGGAATCATCTCTCCAGTTTTGGGATTGCGCCCAGGTCGCGCGGTTTTATTGCGTAACTGGAAATTGCCAAAGCCTGAGATCTTTACTTCAACGCCTGCCTCTAGGGTTTGGCCAATGCGATCAAAAAAGGCATCAATCATGTCCTTGGCTTCGCGCTTATTAAGGCCTACTTGATCAAATAAAGCTTCCGAGAGTTCGTTCTTTGTAACCGTTTGATTGTTCGCAGTCATATCGATACTCTTTTCGTACAGGTTGTCTTTATTGAATGATTAATATAACAAATTTACGTAGCCACTAACGTAAACGAGCCGCACAGTCTTTTTGTAAAGCACTTAACAAGGCATGAACAACTGCTTCCACTTGCGCATCCTGCAAGGTCTCTTGATCATTAACTAAGGTGAGCCTAAAAGCAAGACTTTTCTCATCGGCGGCCATCGAAGCGCTCTCTTTTTGAGGACGAAACTCATCAAACAACTCAATTTTAATCAGGTAGGGTTGCTTCTTGGCCAACATGGTCTCGATGAGGTTTTGTGCTGGAATCGACTGCTTCACAACGACAGCGATATCACGCTGCACTGTAGGAAACTTACTGATCTCAATCGGCGCTGGTAAACCAATCTGGGTGATCGTATCCCAATAGATCTCAAATACGACTGGGGCATTGGCTAGATTGTAGGTCTGTTGCAATGCAGGGTGCAGCTCACCAATCCAACCAATTGCTTGTTGCGCAAGATAGATTTGAGCAGACCGACCTGGATGCAATGCAGGATGCGGGGTCGCTGACATCTTTGTATGAATCTGTAATGGGTTAAAAGTACGTTGCAGATCACCCTTCACATCAAAGAAATCGACCATTTGATTACTGTCAGCCCACTGCTCGGGGTTTGCAAAACCGTAGGCTAAACCACCTAATTGTATGTTCTGAATAAAGCCTGCAACGACTCCTGGTTGATCTATCGCGTTGGAATCCCGTTGAAAGACTCGGCCAATCTCAAATAAGCGAGCTCGGTTTGCACCTCGATTGAGATTGCTGCGTAAATTATGGAGTAAGCCACCCCATAAATTACTGCGCATCACTCCAAACTGACTGGCAATCGGATTGAGGATTGCAATCGGATTGGCTTGACCCATGTGGGATTCGGTTTGGCTATCGATGAACCCAAAATTGACTACCTCTTGATAGCCCTCGCCCGCTAAACGATGGCGTATTGTGTGTACGCTACGCATTGCTTCTGGGGGAGCGCTCATCTTGAGCTCTGCCTTGGGCGGATGATCGGGAATGTTCTCAAAGCCATATAGACGGGCCACTTCCTCAATGAGATCCTCTTCAATCTCAAGATCAAAACGATAGCTCGGGGGCTTCACTGTAAATACAGTATTTTGATGCTCTCCCGATAACGAGAACTCCAGGCCGAGACGCTCAAACAAATCCTTCACAATCGCAACAGTCAGCGGGATACCAATGACTTTTTCAGCACGAGCTAGGCGCATCATGACCGGTTTGCGCTCTGGCAATTGCTTGATCTGATCATCAATCGGTCCGAGCTGACCGCCGCAAACTTTCACAATGAGATCGCTTAAATACTCCAAAGCCGAAATGGTTCCTTGCGGATCAACGCCACGTTCAAAACGGTGTCCAGCATCCGTCGTGAAATTAAACCGCCGAGCACGTCCTGCAATGGCAACTGGCCACCAGAATGCTGCTTCCACATAAATATTTTGGGTTGTATCGCTAACTGCAGTACTCTCACCGCCCATGGTTCCGGCTAGGCTAATCGGGCCAGACGCATCAGCAACTCCGCCCACTTTCAATGCGGCTGCAGCCGAGTCGGGCGCAGGTTCAACCGTTTGCTCATTTAATAACTTCAGGCTCTCGCCTGGCTTACCCCAACGAACCACTAGCCCACCTTGAATACGATCAAGATCAAATACGTGATTGGGTTGACCCATTTCCAGCATGACATAGTTGGATAAGTCCACCAGTGGTGAGATGCTCCGTTGCCCAGCATGCGCTAAGCGCTGCACAATCCACTCTGGAGTCTTCGCTTTAACATTGACCCCCTTAATCACCCGTCCAGCAAAGCGACCGCAGAGTTCTGGGGCTTCAATCTCAACGGGTAGGCGATCGTTGATATTGGCGGTAAGCGTCTTGCCCTTGGGAATGCACAGGGCTGCACCCGTAATTGCGGCGACCTCACGTGCTAAGCCAATAATCGATAAGCAATCTGCTTTATTGGGGGGTAAGCTTAATGGTATAGATTTGATCATCAAGCTTTAAATACTCCCGCACGTTTTGGCCTAATGGGGCATCCGCAGGCAACTCCAGAATGCCAGCGTGATCATCGCCTAAACCAAGCTCTCGTCCCGAGCACAACATGCCGTTGCTCTCGACACCCCGTAATTTGCCAACCTTAATCTGAAATGGCTTACCACCCTCTTCTGCGGGTGATAACTCAGCACCAACGAGTGCACATGGGATCTTAATACCGGCACGTGCATTCGGAGCACCGCACACAATTTGTAAGTTCTCAAAACCAGGGCCTGCGTTCACCCGACATACTCGTAAGCGATCTGCATCGGGATGCTGCTCTGCTGAAATAATTTCTGCAACGACAACTTTACTAAAAGGCGGTGCAACTGAGCGTTGCTCTTCAACCTCTAATCCAGCCATGGTCATTGCATGGCCTAAAGCCTTGCTATCGATCGCAGGATTTACAAACTGACGTAACCAGGACTCAGAAAATTGCATATCAGAACTAAGCCGGAAATTGCGCTAAGAAGCGCAGATCGTTATCAAAGAAAAGGCGCAAATCATCAATGCCATAGCGCAACATCGTGAGACGCTCTAGACCAGAACCAAAAGCAAAGCCCATGTAGCGCTCTGGATCAATCCCCATATTGCGCAAGACATTGGGATGTACTTGTCCTGCACCTGAGATCTCTAACCAGCGCCCTGCTAACTTGCCACTACCAAAGGCCATATCAATTTCAGCAGACGGTTCTGTGAATGGGAAATACGATGGTCTAAAGCGTACCTGCAGTTCATTGGTCTCAAAGAAGGTACGCAAGAAGTCGGTATAGACCCCTTTCAAATCTGCGAAGGAGACATGTTCAGCAATCCACAAACCTTCTACTTGATGAAACATGGGCGAGTGAGTAGCATCACTATCCACGCGATAGGTGCGCCCAGGCGCAATCACCTTGATGGGTGGCATGCTCTCTTGACCATATCGTTTTACATGCTCACTGGCATAGCGCACCTGAATCGGACTGGTGTGTGTTCGCAAAAGTAAGGGCTTGCCCGTAGCATCTTTACCATCAATATAAAAGGTATCTTGCATCGAACGAGCGGGATGATTCTCAGGGCTATTGAGTGCTGTAAAGTTAAACCAATCGGTCTCGATCTCGGGACCATCGGCAACATCAAAGCCAATCGAATGAAAAATGGTCTCTACGCGCTCCCATGTGCGCATGACAGGATGCAAGCTTCCAACGACTTGCCCTCTACCGGGCAAAGAGACGTCGATGGACTCTGCTGCTAAACGCGCTTGTAAGACCTGGTTGGCCAGTGCTTGACGCCGTGCATTCAGAGCATCTTCAACCGCAGTCTTGGCTTGATTAATTTGTGCGCCGGCGGTCTTGCGCTCATCAGGCGACATGCCACCGAGCGCTTTTAAGCGCTCCGTGAGCAAGCCTGATTTACCGAGATACCGAGCTTTTGCATCCTCCAAAGCAGCGGGATCGCTGGCCTTGGAGAAATCGCGTTTGGCATCCTCGACAAGTTGGTCGAGAGAAACCATGGCTGTGAAGACTTACGCTTGTACTACAGCAGATTTAACACGTGTTACCAAAGCAGCAAACGCTTCTTTGTCAAACACGGCCATATCAGAGAGTACTTTGCGATCGAGTTCAATCGATGCCTTCTTCATGCCATTCATGAACACACTATAGGTCATGTCATGCTCACGCACGGCAGCATTAATACGGGCAATCCAGAGTGCACGGAATACGCGCTTTTTGTTGCGACGATCGCGATACGCATATTGCCCCGCGCGCATGACCGCTTCTTTAGCAATACGGAATACATTTTTACGACGTCCACGATAACCGGTTGCGGCATCGGTAACTTTTTTATGACGGGCTCTTGCTGTAACCCCACGTTTTACTCTTGGCATAGTGTTCTCCTAAGATTTAAGCGTAAGGCAACATGGAGCGAATCGACTTAACGTCGGCTTTCGCAACAGGGGCGGAACCACGCAGTTGACGCTTGTTCTTGGTGGTTTTCTTGGTGAGGATGTGACGCTTGAACGCCTGTCCTCGTTTGATGGATCCACTTGCGCGGACCTTGAAGCGCTTCGCTGCGCCACTTTTGGTCTTCATTTTGGGCATGACTGCTCCCTTTTCGTTCTCTGTGCGCCTGCGGTGGCAACCGACGGTTGCTCTTCCTGTACCGATAGTGCGCTACTAGGTACTACCTACTTCTACTGCAAACTCTTACTTCTTCTTGGCGGGTGCTAAGACCATCACCATTTGTCGGCCTTCCATTTTTGGAAACTGCTCGACTTGACCATACGGCTCTAAATCAATTTTGAGCCGGTCTAACATCTTGACTCCAATTTCTTGGTGAGCCATTTCTCGACCCCGAAATCGCAGCGTAATCTTTGTTTTATCGCCATCTTCCAAAAAGCGGATCAAATTGCGTAGCTTCACACCATAGTCGCCGTCATCGGTTCCAGGTCGAAATTTCACTTCCTTTACCTGAATCACCTTTTGCTTGAGCTTTGCTTCGTGCAAACGCTTGGCTTCTTGGTACTTGAACTTACCGAAGTCCATGATGCGGACAACGGGTGGTTCGGCATTCGGTGCAATCTCGACTAAGTCGGTATCTTCTTCTTCTGCCAACCGTAAGGCTTCGTTCAACTTAACTACACCGACAGCACTGCCATCGGACCCTATCAAACGCACTTCAGGAGCAGTAATTTCCTGGTTAATGCGTTGCAATTTTTCAGTAGCGATCTTCTAATTCCTCTCTAAAAACAATAAAAAGCCATCACACCCCCTAGCTAGGCTCGGGTCCGACTTTCTGGGAAATATCCTGCTGGAGTCGGGTGACAAAGGTGTCTAGCGGCATAACCCCTAGATCCACTCCGCCACGGGCACGAACGGCCACCATATTACTTTCACGCTCTTTATCGCCAACAACTAGCAAATAAGGCAGTTTTTGTAATGCGTGCTCGCGTATTTTATACGTAATTTTCTCATTTCGCAAATCTGACTCGACCCTAAACCCTTGTTTTTTCAGCAATTGCTGAACCTTATGGGCATATTCAGCCGAATTTTCAGAGATATTTAAGACAATTGCTTGGCTTGGGGCTAGCCAAACAGGCATGGCGCCCGCATGATTTTCAATCAAAATCCCGATAAAACGCTCTAAGGAACCCACGATGGCTCGGTGAAGCATGACGGGTACTTTGCGACTATTGTCCTCAGCCACATATTCCGCTCCCAATCGCGCTGGCATGGAGAAATCCACCTGCATCGTGCCGCACTGCCAAGAGCGACCAATCGAGTCTTTGAGGTGATATTCAATCTTAGGACCATAAAACGCACCCTCACCAGGCAACTCTTCCCATGTTTGTCCAGATGCCTTTAATGCTCCGCGCAAAGCGGCTTCGGCTTTATCCCAAATGGCATCATCACCAACCCGTTTTGCTGGGCGCAAGGCTAACTTCACGGCAACTTCCGTAAAACCAAAATCAGCATACACAGCACGTACCGCTTTATCGAAGGCGGCCACCTCGGACTGAATTTGATCTTCGGTACAAAAAATATGACCATCATCTTGAGTAAAGCCACGCACGCGCATTAAGCCATGCAAAGCCCCAGAGGGTTCATTGCGATGGCATTGGCCAAACTCGCCAAAGCGCAATGGCAACTCTCGATAACTATGCAAGCCTGAATTAAAGATCTGCACATGGCCAGGACAGTTCATGGGCTTTAATGCATATGCTCTGTTCTCAGACTCGGTCGTGAACATGTTCTCTTTGTAGTTATCCCAGTGACCCGATTTCTCCCACAAGCCACGATCTAATATTTGAGGGGCCTTCACCTCGTGATAGCCCTCGCGTTGATAAACACGACGCATGTACTGCTCGACCTCTTGCCAAATCGCCCAACCCTTAGGATGCCAAAAGACTAAGCCAGGCGCTTCATCTTGAAAATGAAAGAGGTCTAACTGTTTAGCAAGGCGACGATGATCGCGCTTCTCCGCCTCTTCCAGCATATGCAAATAGGCGTCTTGATCTTCTTTCTTGGTCCATGCAGTGCCATAAATACGCTGCAGCATCTCGTTCTTGCTATCACCACGCCAATACGCACCGGCCAGCTTCATGAGCTTGAACACCTTTAACTTACCCGTGGACGGAACGTGAGGACCGCGGCAAAGGTCGGTGAACTTTCCTTCGGTATATAGCGATACATCTTCACCCTGCGGAATGCTGGCAATAATTTCTGCTTTGTAAACCTCGCCTTGCTTTTTGAAGAACTCAACCGCTTGATCGCGCGGCATTACTTGCCGAACAACCGGCTCATCCTTCTTGGCCAACTCCGTCATCTTTTTTTCAAGAGCGATGAGGTCCTCGGGTGTGAATGGGCGATGGTAAGAGAAGTCGTAATAGAAACCGTTATCGATTACAGGACCAATGGTCACTTGTGCTTCTGGAAATAACTCCTTCACTGCATAGGCGAGTAAATGCGCCGTTGAATGCCGAATAATCTCCAAGCCCTCAGTATTTTTATCGGTGATGATGGCTAGTTGCACATCATGATTAATTGTGTGACTCAGATCGACTAAGCTACCGTCGACCGATCCTGCTAAGGCTGCCTTAGCTAGGCCACTACCAATGTTTTGGGCAACTTCTGCAATGGTGACCGGCGCAGCAAACTCGCGCTTGGACCCATCCGGAAGAGTAACTACCACCATACCTGCTCCATCAAAACGACTACGTATAAATAAGAATGCGCGTTCGTCCCAAACTAAATGAGCACAACGCGCATACCAATTACATCTCTTTACTTCTATATCGTTGGTAGGCTCGATTGGACTCGAACCAACGACCCCCACCATGTCAAGGTGGTGCTCTAACCAGCTGAGCTACGAGCCTATATAGATCAAGAGTTTATCACCGCCGGCGCACTTCCGTGACTCCCCGCAGACTCTCAAGGCCAGTTTGTATGAGTCGTAAGGCCTCGGTGTTCTGTATCTCAATGGTCATTTGGATCTGCGCTAAGCCCTTGCGAACTGATTTTTTGAGATCGATCACATGCACGCCAATCTTCGAGGTAATCTCAAAGAGCTCACGCATTAGCTCAGGTCGATCTAATGCAGTAATTGCTAAATCAGCAGGAAAGACACGATCCTTACCAGCGCCTTGCTCTGGGTCGAGCTTCCCACTCCAAGCGGTTTGGATAACTCGCTCAGGGGCCCGCTCGAGCAATGCCTTGAATGTTTTACAACTTCTGCGATGAATCGATACCCCACGTCCTTGGGTTACAAAGCCCGCAATCGGATCAGGCGGCACAGGTCGGCAACACCTTGCTAATTGAGTCAATAAAGAATCAACGCCCACCACTAAGACATCACCACTTTGATTCGCTTTGCTCTGACGGGGCTTGATTTGAATATCGTCAGCTGGAGGCTTGTCAGTCTGCTTCTCCATTTTGCTCTCAATAGGCTTTGGAGAGCCTTGACTCGCCTCATCATCGAGGGCATTAAACCAAGCACGCACACGTGCACGGCCCCGCTGTGATCGTAGATAGCCACGCTCTGGATGAAGCCAATCGCGTGATGGTCCGCCCTGCTTCACAGAAATTATTTCTACGGTCTGGCCATTGCTTAAGGCAGTATCTAGCGGCACCATTGCCCCATCAATGCGCGCTCCACGACAATGATGACCAAGATCGGTATGCACCGCGTAGGCAAAATCAATGGGTGATGAGCCTTTTTCTAAGGAGATCACTTTACCCAAGGGAGTCAGTACGTAGATGTGGTCATCGATCTCGTGATGCTTGAGTTGCTCCCAGGCATCCTCTTTCCAGGAAATCAGCTGCCTAGCCCATGCAATCTGTCGTTCGTAAGCCACTTCTGCACTGTGCGTGCCTAAGTCTTTTGCATCTGCGGAGTAAGCCCCCTCTTTATAGCGCCAGTGTGCAGCCAAACCATACTCAGCCTGTCGATGCATCTCTTGTGTACGAATCTGAATCTCAAAGGCAATACCCTGCTCGTCTATGACAACTGTGTGCAAGGATTGATATCCATTAGGCTTGGGGCGAGCAATGTAATCATCAAACTCACGAGGCACAGGTTGCCATAGGTTATGGACCAATCCTAATGTGGCGTAGCAAGCCTTGACATCATCAACCAAGATCCGAAAAGCGCGCACATCATACAAGTTCGCAAACTCCAAGGACTTGCCTTGCATCTTCTTCCAGATACTGTAAATATGCTTGGGTCTGCCTTGAACATCGGCCGTAATGTGCGCAAGCCCTAGTTCTTGATTAAATCGGGCAATCACATCAACAATAAATTGCTCGCGCTCCACCCGCTTGGAGTCGAGTAAGCCAGCGATCTCTTTATAGGTTGTGGGGGTAAGTATCCGAAAGGCTAAATCCTCCATTTCCCATTTCATTTGCCAAATCCCTAAACGATTGGCAAGGCTTGCATCAATGTCTAAGATTTCTTGCGCCCAAGCGGGTGATGCAGACAAACGACTTTTAGTAATCCAACGCAGAGTTTGTAGACGGGATGCAAGGTAGATCAACACAACGCGTAGATCATTCCCAAAGGCCAATAACATCTTACGTAAGATCTCTTCTTGGCCAGTAACGTTACTAACGCCATCTTGCTTCATTAGCTTAGCCTGAGCTTGACGTAAGCCACGGTAGCCAATGAGTAAATCACCGGCATCTTGGCCGATTTGCTTGATCAGTGCATCCTTACCAAGGGTGCTATGAAGATGCTCTGCGGCTTTCAGCGTTGCCTCGTCTAGATGTAAGTCCTGCAAAATGACTGCAACTCCGTGTGAGTGCTGCTCTAGAGATTCGCCAAACCAAGCATCATGCCTTTGGGAACCCTGATGAACATCAGTAACTTTGCTGGAGCGGTCTGGACTAGGCACGAGATTTACGGAATAAAAGTTCCTAAGAACAACTATAGGAAAAACTGGCGTGCAATGTCAATCTGTTCAGCCTTGATAAATGAAGGGGCATGACCAGTATTGGGGATCTCAATACTGCTAGCCTTGAGATTGAGCGTACACATCTCGGTCACTGTCTCTCGAGATAATAAATCGGAGTCGGCACCCCGCACTATCAGAATTGGGCACTTAATCTTCTGAAGGCTTTGCCACATCGCCAACTCGCCCGCTTTGGCAATCGCTGGAGTTACGGAAGCAAACGGTACCGCAATTGCAGGGTCATAGTGCAAAATCCATTGCTCATTCTTTTGCACGAGCATAGGGCCATTCAGTAACTCCCACTCACTATCGGTATGTTTACCAAATGGTGCGCAGATGGAGTTTAATTTCTCGAGTGCGATATGGCGATTGACATACGAGAATGGTTTACCCACATAACTCGCCAACCGAATTAGTGCGGCTGCCTCAATTCGGGGGCCAACATCATTGAGTAGCAAGCGTCTTACTGAGTTTCCAGGCATTGCGGCATACACCATGCCAATCAAGCCACCCATCGAGGTTCCAAACCAGTTCACCTTTTCCACACCCAACTTACTACTGAGGCTCACCATATCGCTAACATATTGCGGAATCGCATAGAACATGGGATTTGCGAGATAGTCAGAGTCTCCACGGCCAACAATATCAGGGCACACCACATAGTGTCGATCGCACAAAGCCTCGGCCATCACTCTAAAATCACTCCCGCGTCGCGATAAGCCATGCACGCAATACAAGACACTGGGATTATGTGGATCGCCCCAAGTATGGTATGCCATGCGGTGCGTTCCTGCGGGACTAGAGCATGCTACATAGTCAGTATGACCGTGATGCTCTTTGCTCAAGAGTGCAGTGTGGCGCGCCTTCTCTACATGAACAGGAATAGGCTCTAACTCTTGTTTGCCTGCCTCTTCTGGCTGCAAGGTAATATGATCAATGCCATAGGTCTCACGCAACATGGCTGATACTTTTTCTAGTATCCTTGGCCACTGCTTCATTTGCTTCACTTCAACATGACCGATTAATGCAGGATGACCTGGACTCATCTCCCAAACATGCAGATCGTGAACGGTCACTACACCATCAATCCCCATGAGATCGTGGCCCACCTTCACATAATCGATATGAAGTGGCACACCTTCCATGAGGAAGTGATAAGACTCTTTAAGGATGGAGAGGGTTGATTTCAGAATGAGTAGAGAAACAAAGATCGAGAGCAATGGATCAATTTGCATCCATCCACTCAATTGGATGACTACGCCAGATACTAATGCGGCAATCGATCCGAGAAGATCGCCCATCACATGAATCAAGGCGGCTCGCGTGTTCACGCTCTTCTTGTCGCGCGATAGAGACCATGCCACCAGAAGATTTACACACAAGCCAATGGCAGCCACAATCGTTACGGTCAACCCAGCTACTGGGTGCGGATCCTGAAAGCGGCTAATGGCTTCGATGATGATCCAAATTACTAAGCCCAACATCACCATGCAGTTCACAAACGCCGCGAGTGCCTCGGCGCGACCAAAACCAAAAGAATGTTTTGCTGAGGGTGGGCGTTTGGCGATGAACTGGGCTAGCAATGCTAAACCCAAGGCGGCTGCATCGGTCACCATATGACCAGCATCCGAAATTAATGCAAGCGAACTAGCCCACAAGCCTGCAATCAGCTCAACTGCTGAGAAGCCAAGGGTCAGAAATAAAGCAATCCACAGCCAGCGCTGGGCACGTCCTGTTACTGCGTGGGCATGTTCAGCATCCCCACGTTTATGTGCGTGTAAGTATTCGGCGTTCAATGCACCGCACTAAGATCGATTGGCGCACCCGTCTTTGCCTGAAATTCTTCTTTGCTAACGCCCGGTGCTAACTCCACTAGCTTCAGCCCCTTCGGGGTGATATCCAGCACTCCAAGATCGGTGATGATGCGATTAATCACACCAAGACCGGTCAATGGCAAAGTACATTTAGGCAAAATTTTGATTTCTTCACTGCCATCTTTTTTCTTGGCAACGTGCTCCATTAAAACCACCACGTGCTTTACACCAGCTACTAAATCCATCGCACCGCCCATACCCTTCACCATCTTGCCTGGAATCATCCAGTTGGCAAGATCACCGTGTTCACTAACTTGCATCGCGCCGAGGATCGCAATATTAATCTTGCCACCGCGAATCATGCCAAAGGAATCAGCCGATGAAAAGATCGCTGAGCCTGGCAAGGTAGTGACTGTTTGCTTGCCTGCATTAATCATGTCCGCATCCACTTGTGCCTCGGTCGGAAATGGGCCAATGCCTAAAAGACCATTTTCAGATTGCAACCAGACTTCCATCCCATCTGGTACATGATTGGCCACAAGGGTTGGCATACCAATGCCGAGATTGACATAAAAACCATCTTGTAACTCTTTAGCAGCGCGGGCCGCCATTTCATCTCTACTCCAAGGCATGATTCATTCCTCTACTTAATTCAGGTTAATTAGGCTTGCGTCAATGTGCGCTGCTCAATACGCTTCTCTGGATTTGTGTTCAACACAATGCGGTGAACATAGATACTCGGTGTATGAATTTGAGCAGGCTCTAATTGCCCATTCTCCACAATCTCTTCCACCTCAACTACGGTTATCTTGCCAGCCATAGCAACAACTGGATTGAAGTTCTGCGCAGTGAGGCGATAGACCAAATTACCCGCTTTGTCAGCCTTCCATGCCTTAACCAAGGAGATGTCTGAGACCAAAGAGCGCTCCATGATGTATTTCTCGCCATCAAAATCACGCACATCCTTGCCTTCAGCCACAATCGTTCCGACCCCAGTTTTGGTAAAGAATGCTGGTATACCACAACCACCAGCACGCAATTTTTCAGCCAGTGTTCCTTGGGGTGTGAACTCCAATTCCAATTCACCCGCTAAGTATTGCCGCTCAAATTCTTTATTCTCGCCGACGTACGAGGAAATCATTTTTTTTACTTGGCGGGTCGCCAATAAAATCCCCAAACCAAAATCATCCACACCCGCATTATTAGAGATTGCCGTTAGGTTCTTAGCCCCTAGGTCCTTCACAGCCCCAATTAAGGCCTCTGGAATACCGCATAAGCCGAAACCACCAACGGCGAGAGTCTGCCCATCTTTGAGGACATCCTGAAGAGCGGCACGGGCACTAGGAAAAATTTTGTTCATACGTCTGACTTTCTTTCTGAATAGGGATTACATAGGCTAAATGATAACCGCTCTAGATCTCAAAATTATTTACCAAAAGCACTAAACTAGAGTCATGAACCCCCAGGATCTACTTCAGCAATATGGCCCTCGTGAAGCCATGGACTTCGACCTGGTCATTGTGGGTGGTGGCCCTGCCGGCTTATCGGCGGCCATTCGGGCAAAGCAATTAGCACAGCAAGAAGGCTTAGAGCTCAGTGTTTGTGTGCTTGAAAAAGGGTCTGAGGTCGGTGCGCATATTTTGTCAGGCGCCATTATGGATCCAAGAGCGCTTAATGAGCTCATCCCAAATTGGCAAGAGCTAGGCGCCCCTCTCGAAACGCCCGTTAGCAAAGATCAGTTCACCTTCTTAACCGAAACCGGATCATTAACCGTCCCTCATCTGTTTTTACCTGAGTGTTTTAGTAATCAAGGAAATTACATTCTCAGTTTGAGTAATTTCACACGCTGGTTAGGAACACAAGCAGAAAACCTTGGGGTTGAGATTTTTCCGGGCTTTGCTGCAGCCGAGATTTTGTACAACGCTCAAGGGGCTGTGTGCGGAGTTGCAACTGGTAATCTGGGCGTCAGTAAAACAGGTGAGCCTACTGAGCAATTTCAATTGGGCATGGAACTGCGTGCTAAGTACACCCTCTTTGCAGAGGGATCGCGCGGTCATCTTGGCAAGGAGCTGATTCATCAATATCAACTCGATCGAAGTGCTGATCCCCAAAGCTATGGCATTGGTATCAAAGAACTTTGGGAAGTTTCTCCAGAGAATCATCAGCCAGGTTTGGTTATTCATACTGCAGGATGGCCCTTAGACTCCAAGACCTATGGTGGCTCTTTCTTGTATCACTTTGGTGAGAACAAAGTAGCCGTTGGTATGGTGGTTGGTTTGTCCTATCGCAACCCCTACTTAAGTCCTTTTGAAGAATTCCAGCGCTATAAACTACATCCGGCGATTCGCCCTACTTTTGAGGGCGGTAAACGCATTGCCTACGGTGCGCGCTCAATTACGGCAGGAGGATTAAATAGTTTGCCCCAGACCGTTTTCCCTGGAGGCGCTCTGATTGGTTGTGATGCGGGCTATCTCAATGCCTCACGCATCAAAGGTAGTCATGCCGCAATTAAATCGGGCATGCTCGCGGCCGATGCGGTCTTATCGGCTCTCTCTGAAAATCGCTCCAACGATATTCTTACTGCCTACCCCAGCGCATTTAAGAACAGTTGGCTTTACGATGAACTAAAACGCGCTCGCAACTTTAAGTCATGGATGTCCAAAGGTTTATACCTCGGCACCCTGATGGTCGGCATTGAACAAAAACTATTAGGTGGTAATGTGCCATGGACCATTCATCAACGCAAAGCTGATTATGAATATCTTGAGCCGGCAAAACTCCATCGGATAATTGATTACCCAAAGCCAGATGGCAAAATCACATTTGATCGCCTCTCATCGGTATTTATCTCGAACACCAACCATGAAGAGAATCAGCCCTCGCACCTCACCCTGAAAGATCAGGATGTGCCGGTCGCCATCAATTTAGATGTCTACGCAGGCCCCGAACAACGTTACTGCCCTGCAGCTGTTTATGAATATATCGAGGTAAAAGGTAAACCTAAATTACAAATCAATGCGCAGAACTGCGTGCATTGCAAAACCTGCGACATTAAAGATCCGACTCAAAATATTGTTTGGGTCACACCTGAAGGTGGTGGCGGTCCTAATTACTCTGGGATGTAACTAGGTCTTGACCATACTTGGTTTCACTTGATAAATCGCTAAACCAGCGAGCGCACAAGCTACTGCCGCCATACCAAAGACTTGATTCGGTCCCAATTGATCCCAAATCCAGCCAGCACATAAGCCTCCCAAGCTACCCCCAAAGCCATACGCCACAGTCGTGAATAAAGCCTGACCGCGTGCTTGGAGAGGACCTGTAAACCAAGTCTGTATTAATCGAGTACTTGCACTATGATGCGCAGCAAAGGTTGCCGCATGCATCAACTGCGCCACAATTAAAAAACTGGTACTGGCAAAATAGCCAATCAGCACAAAGCGAATGACGCCAACCACAAAAGTCATTTGCAGCATGGCCGTTGGTGAGTAACGCGCCAAGACCTTGCTTTGAAAATAAAAGAAGATTACTTCTGCGAGCACTCCAAGCGTCCAAAATAGTCCAATCTGGAACTTGTTATAGCCAAGGTCTAATAAATAAAGGGAATAGAACACATACAATGCCGCGTGCCCAAAGATCATTGCAAAAGCGGATAGCAAAAACCAGCGCACTTCGGGCCTACGAAGGACCGAACGTAACTCACCACGCACCAAGGGTTGGCGCTCCATCTTTGTTTCTCGTAAGAAAAACGTATTGATCACAAGAAGAATCAGAACTGCCACTCCTAGCCAAGGAAAAATCACAATACCTTGCCAATGAAAGATCTCTCCTGCAATTAAAACCATGGTGATAAATCCAATCGATCCCCACAAACGTATACGCCCATAGCGATGATAGAAAGACTCTTCTTTGTATAAAGCATGCACGGTCGCCGCCTCGCCCAATGGCACCATACTGCTCAAAATAGTGTGTAAAACAAACATCCAAATTAATAGAGGGATGTATTCTTGTAAATAAAAAATGGCTACGAAGGTAACGCAGGCGAGGACAGCGCAAAAGCGCATGATGCCGACGCGATTCGATAGGTAATCAGAGAGCCAGCCCCACGAAAAAGGGCCCAAAATTCGGGTTACCTGCAACATCGACATGAGGGCTGCAATTTCTATCGCCCCAAAGCCAAGCTCTGCAAAATATAAACTGGCATAAGGCGACATCAAGCCAATGTAGGCGAAGTACAAAAAGAAAAAGGCCCCAAAGGCCCAACGGGTAGATGCAGTCATGCTCAGTAAATTAACGAGGACGTGCTGCTGGTATCGCGCTAGTACTTAGCGTAACGTCGCCACATTGTGCACGGTGACGTAAAGCATGATCCATCAACACTAAGGCTAACATTGCCTCTGCGATTGGTGCCGCACGAATACCGACACAGGGATCATGACGACCCTTAGTCTGAATAACGGTGGGTTGGCCCTTAATATCAACGGTCTCTTTAGGACTCATAATGCTTGATGTGGGCTTAATCGCAATCGAGACCCGAAGATCCTGGCCAGTGCTGATACCGCCAAGCGTTCCCCCCGAGTTATTACTTGCAAAGCCGTCCGGATGCATCTCATCACCGTGCTCGCTACCCTTTTGAGTAACTACTGCAAAACCAGCGCCAATCTCAACACCCTTGACCGCATTAATACCCATCATCACATGCGCAATATCGGCATCCAACTTATCAAACAGTGGTTCGCCCAAGCCAATCGGTACTTTACTGGCACGTACTTCAATCTTTGCCCCACATGAGTCCCCTGCTTTACGCAAAGCATCCATATACTCCTCAAGCTGTGGAATGATCTTGGCGTTGGCGGCAAAGAATGGGTTTTGTGTAATCTGCTTTGCATCGTCATACGGGACTGCAATCTCACCCAACTGACTCATGTGCGCCACAATCTCGGTGCCATGCTGTTCGCGCAACCATTTTTTTGCAATCGCTGCTGCTGCAACAACCGGTGCCGTTAGGCGCGCCGATGAACGACCGCCTCCGCGTGGATCCCGAAAGCCATATTTATGGTGATAGGTGTAATCCGCATGACCAGGACGGAAGGTCTGCAGGATATCGCCATAATCTTGACTGCGTTGATCGGTATTGCGGATCAGTAAGCAAATGGGTGTGCCGGTAGTTTTACCTTCAAAGACCCCCGACAGGATCTCAACCTTGTCTTCTTCTTTGCGTTGGGTCACATGCCTAGAGGTACCTGGCTTGCGGCGATCCAGATCTCCTTGGATATCAGCCTCCGAAAGAGCCATTCCTGGTGGGCAACCATCGACCACCGCACCAATTGCAGGACCATGCGATTCACCAAAGGTGGTGACCGCGAACAGAAGGCCTAAGGTATTTCCGGACATAACTCCATTATGGCACTAGGTGGGTAATCGTTCCTGAATGAGACTCTGCCGGATAGTCGGCATATTCGCAACAATCACCGCACCCGCTAAGGTGACCCACCAGGTAATGTAAATCCAGATCAGCATCAACGGTAGCATTGCAAACGTGCCATAGACTGTTTTATAGAATGCGACTTGGGTAATAAAAAAGGCAAAGCCAAATTTTGTGAGTTCATACGCCAGACCTGCAAAGAGTGCGCCGGTCAATGCGTCTCGCCACTCTACCTTGGCATACGGCAAGATTCGGTAGGCTAGTGCAAAAACAATGAAGGCCAAAAGACTGGGGACGATCGTACTCATGAACTTAAAGCCTGCTGAAAGCGTTGGAAACCACCCGCTCGCTGATGCAAATAAGGCGCCACTGAGATAAATCCCTAAGCCGAGCAGTAAGGGGCCAATAACCATCGCGGCCAAATAAATCAGCATCTTCTTCATAAATGGTCTACGTTGTTTAACCTGCCAAATCTCATTAAAGGCACGCTCAATCACGATCATGGTGACAATCGTTGTCACGAGCAATCCGATTGAGCCAAGTAAGGTGAGGCCTGTTGCTTTTGCAGAAAACTGGGCAAAGTAATTAGCGACCTGCTGACTAATACCACCAGGAAAATAATTTTTGAGTAACCACGTTTGTACGCTAGCCCGGAGTGCCACCACTCCAGGGAGATTGGATACTAAATACGACCCCACAGTAAGGATGGGCACTAAAGAGAGAATGGTTGTAAAGGCCAAACTCGCCGATACTTGATTGAGCTTCAAATGCTGGTTGCGGTCCCATAACTCTTTAGCAAGAGGGAGCCAACGCTGAATGGAATACGATAATTGCATGCCCGTATCATATGGGAATCTCTCTTGAATACCTAAGGAAACGCTTCACATGAGCTCCCCAGAAATTTTGGTCTTGTATTACTCTCGGCATGGTGCCACCCAGAAATTAGCGCGCTTGATTGCTGAGGGCATCGAAAGCGTTTCGGGGATCGGCGCCCGAATCCGCACCGTTCCAGCAATTTCTGCAGTCTGCGAAGCAACCGAGCCGGCAGTACCATCTGAAGGGGCTCCTTATGCAGAACACTCCGATTTTGAAGAATGCATTGGTCTTGCGATGGGCTCACCAACCCGGTTTGGCAATATGGCTGCCCCCCTCAAATATTTTTTAGACGGCAGCTCGGCGCAATGGCTCAGTGGTGCACTGCAGGGTAAGCCTGCTTGTGTGTTTACTAGTACTGGTAGTTTGCATGGTGGGCAAGAGACCACGCTCCTCTCGATGATGATCCCATTGATGCACCATGGCATGGTCTTAGTGGGACTTCCATACAGTCATAGTGAGCTGATGAACACCGCAACCGGTGGTACTCCATACGGCGTTACTCATCTAGCCCATGCCGATGGGAGTGCGCCAATTAGTGCAGACGAGAGCCGTCTAGCCATTGCCCAAGGCAAACGCCTTGCTGAGATTGCCTTACGCCTGCGAGTTGTTCGTTCATGAGCAAATTACTTGCCGCAATCCTCAGTAAGGATAAATATGTCCTGATAGCGAGCGCAGCCACACTCGATCTCATTATTGTGTGCATTGCGTGGGAGTGGTTTATCTCACCCTTGCGACCCGGTGGCTCATGGCTCATTCTGAAAGCACTTCCTTTGGCGGTGATGCTTCCAGGCCTATGGCGTGCCAAGGTATACACCATGCAGTGGGGGACCATGCTGATCCTGATCTACACCACAGAAGCCTTAGTACGAGTCTCTGAATCGGGTTGGAACTTTTGGATGGCACTGCTTGAGTTGGTTCTTTCGGTCATCATCTTCATTTGCCTATTACTCTATTTAAAACCAATCAAAGCCGAGGCGAAAGCCAAGGCAAAAGCAGATACAAATACAAAGCAATAGAATAGTCCGATGAACCCCACTGCTTTTATTGCCCACTGTCAGACCTTACTGGGCACTCAGTATGTACTTCTCGAAGAATCCGATCAATCTCCTTATCTTAGGGATTGGCGCAATCGCTACCAAGGTAAAGCGCTCGCCATCCTCTTACCCCAGAACACAGAACAGGTAGCTGAGATTGTGAAAGCCTGCAACCAAGCGAAGATCTCGCTTGTACCCCAAGGTGGAAACACCAGTATGTGTGGCGCTGCTACTCCTAACGATTCTGGGCAGCAGGTGGTCTTAAACCTCAAGCGCATGCAGACCATACGCGGGATTGATGCGAGCAATCAAACGATTGTGGTTGAGGCGGGTTGTATTTTACAAACCGTACAAGAGGCAGCTAAAGTCCAAGGTTTTCTGTTTCCTCTAAGCTTAGGTGCTCAAGGTAGTTGTCAGATTGGTGGTAATTTAGCAACCAATGCCGGTGGTACCAATGTCTTGCGCTACGGTAACGCGCGTGAGTTGTGTTTAGGTCTTGAAGTAGTTACTGCACAAGGTGAGATCATGCAAGGGCTGCGGAGTTTACGTAAAGACAATACGGGCTTTGACCTGCGAGATCTCTATATCGGTTCTGAGGGTTGCTTAGGAATCATCACTGCTGCGGTCTTAAAGCTATTTCCTCTTCCTACGGCACAGTGGACTGCCTTAGTAGCGGTACCCGATATTCCATCGACCATCGACCTCCTTAATCTCTTTCAGAAACGCACAGCGGCTTTGCTGACTGGTTTTGAGATGATGTCTAGGGACTCGCTTGATTTAACTGCTAAACACTTTGCGCAGATGAAGAATCCTCTGTCCAATGATCCTTCATACACTATCTTGGTTGAGCTATCCGATCATGAAAGCGAAGAACATGCCCGTAACTTAATGGAAAATGTGCTCGAGAGCGCTTTTGAAACAGGCCTAGCAAGCGATGCGGTAATAGCAAGCAATCTCTCTCAAGCCCAATCATTTTGGACCATGCGCGAACATATTACGATGGCCCAGGCACAAGAAGGCGCTAACCTCAAACACGATATCTCCCTACCCATCTCTTCCCTTCATGCATTTATAGAGGAAACCGATGGTATCTTGCGACAACGCTTCAGTGGCGTGCGCCTTATTAACTTCGGACATCTTGGGGATGGTAATTTACATTACAACGTCGCTCCGCCAACTGGTGAGAACCCGAAAGAATTTAATCGTAGTTATGAGCAAGTGATTCATGATGTGGTCTATACGCAAGTTGAGAAACACCATGGCTCGATCTCTGCGGAGCATGGGATTGGTCAACTCAAATTACCAGACCTAGAGGCGCATCGTGGTCCAGTTGCGCATCAGTTAATGCGCAGTATTAAACAGGCTCTTGACCCGAATAACATCCTCAATCCTGGAAAAGTCCTCGCAGGATAATGCTGCGCTTACTTTGCTTCTTAGCGTTATTCGTATCCGCAACGGTTAATGCAAACCTTGTTGAAGATCTACGCTCCGGTTCCAGCATCATCATCATGCGTCATGCTGATGCCCCTGGATTTAGCGACCCTCCAGGCTATCGCCTCAATGATTGCTCTACTCAACGTAACCTCGGTGATGATGGGCGCAAGCAAGCGGCAGAGATTGGTAAGTGGCTAGCGGGCCAAGGTATTCAGGAAGCCCGGGTCTTTAGTAGCCCTTGGTGTCGCTGTATGGATACGGCCAGCCTCCTTAATAAAGGGAAAGCTGTTCCAGAAACTTCATTAGGTTCCTTCTTCGAAGAAATGAGTCGGGGTGATAAACAAACCAAAGAGCTTGAAGCGTTCATCAAAAAACAATTATCTAGTGGCAATAAAATACCGCTGATTTTAGTGAGTCACCAAGTTAATATTCGTGCGTTTACCGGTGCATCGGTTGGTTCAGGTCAAATGCTCTTGGTGAAAGTAAACAAACAAGGACAGGCAATTCATCAACGCTCTATTCCCTAATTGTTAGAGTTTGAGGAGATTCAAATAACTGAGTCTAAAAATGAGAAAATGTGTTTATGAGCACCATTATTGACCCAGCCATCCTTTTCTTTATCTTTGGTGTATTTGCTGGATTGGTGAAATCTAATCTAGAGATCCCACAACCGATTACACGTTTTCTATCCCTTTACCTTTTAATGGCCTTGGGCCTAAAAGGTGGCTTTGCTCTGCACCAATCTGGGTTGACCTTAGAAATTACTACCAGCTTAGGCATTGCCATCTTCTTGGCGTGCGTTGTGCCACTGGTGAGCTACTTCTTTCTAAAAACTAAACTGGGTGCGCTTGATTCTGCTGCAATTGCAGCGACCTATGGTTCAGTGAGCGCGGTGACATTTATCACCGCCACTCAGGCCCTCGATACCCAAGGGATTGCTTATGGCGGGCATATGGCAGCCGCGATGGCGCTGATGGAATCACCCGCAATTATTCTTGCCATAGTGCTCGCCAACAAGGCGCGGGCTGCCAATGCGCCTGGCGTGTCAGCAATTCGAATGCGACATGTGCTTCACGAATCCTTTACGGATGGGGCGCAGCTCTTGCTGCTTGGGTCCATGGCCGTAGGATTAGCCACTGGCGAGGCGGGCGAGTCGCTGATGGCCCCATTTTCGATCGATCTGTTCAAAGGGATGTTGGCTTTTTTCCTGTTGGATATGGGTCTAATGGCGGCAAGAAATCTTGGGGGGCTGAAGGGTAGGCCCTGGATCACTCTGGCTTATGCGTTTGTTGCGCCATTTGCCCATGCGGTTATGGCGCTGACACTCTGTAAGTCCTTCGCAATCAGTCTAGGGGATACGGT
>OFQN01000048.1_pt1 | contig 22042 bp, 25 predicted proteins | sample 1542801 | NCBI WGS metagenome assembly OFQN01 (sample SAMN05442515, study PRJEB24371) | freshwater metagenome | isolation source: Freshwater Lake | place: Canada: Niagara | collected 2012-08-09
ACTAATTTTGTATGGGCATAGGCCGGTTGGATGGTTAAAATCAAAGTTATAAGGCCAGTAAAAACTGCTGAAATAATTCTTTTTTCATGTGAGTTAATTCTCATGACCACAGGGTAGCAACACCCACGTGAGTTCTTGCAGATGCGAATCGTTTGCATTAACCTTCTCTTGTGCATATTCCTGATGGGTTTATTGATATCAAGACATCAGCTGCCTTTGCAGCCGCCTCTGCGTTGGCCGTTGCTGGTGCGGTTAAGGGAGCTAGAAGGCAGTTAAGTGAGCAAAGTGCTCCTCTTGCTGGACTTACTGCAGTGTTTATCTTCGCAGTCCAAATGCTTAATTTTCCAGTCGCTGCCGGCACTAGTGGTCATTTAATTGGAGCAGCACTTGCGATGGTTTTAGTCGGCCCATATGCAGCCACCTTGGCACTTGTAGTCGTATTAATAATCCAAGCTTTTCTATTTGCAGATGGTGGATTAACTGCACTTGGCTTAAGTATTTTTAATATGGCAGTAATCAGTGTGTGGGTGAGTTTTGCAGTATTTATGCTTTTAAAGAAAATCTTTCCAAAAACAAAATCTTGGCTTGTGATAGCAACCTTTGTATCAGCACTTATCTCAGTGCCCGCTGCTGCGGTTGGATTTGTAATTCAATATGCAATTGGTGCAAATGCCACTTTTTCTGTGGGCGCTGTTTTAAATGCAATGGTTGGAACCCATATCCTAATTGGAATTGGTGAGGCAATCATCACCGCGCTTACCGTTAGTGCGGTGCTAGCAAGTCGATCTGACTTAGTTTTTGGTTGGGATAAAAAAAATACAACCCTTGAAATTAGGTCTTAGCAGATGAAGATTTCAAATCGTAAATTCTATGCATCTGCTTTACTAGTTAGTGCCTTACTTGCTGGTGGCGCCTCTTTCTACGCATCCTCATCCCCTGATGGTTTAGAAAAAGTTGCTGAAGATGTGGGGTTTATTGAATCTGCAAAAGATCACACATTTGTAGATTTCACCTTATCTGATTACGGTATTGCTGGTTTAGAAAATGCTCGCCTTTCAGTTGGCTTTGCGGGCCTAATAGGCGTTGTAGTGACCGCACTTGTTGCTCTGGGTTTATTCATGCTAATTCGAAAGAAACCTGTAGATAAAAATCGTTAAAGCACAGCTTAAGCACAAATCAGAGCACCACCATGGACATGATGTTGGAGAGCGGCTTTACCTGCATCGTCACTCAATAGTTCACCAAATACCAGCACATATAAAAATTATTGCTGGCTTGCTCTTTATTATTGTGGCAGTAACAACGAACATCTCCAACTGGCTCGCATTTATTGCCTTCTTTGTATTGATAATAACCGTTACTCAAATTGCAAAACTACCAATTATTACCGTTGCAAAGAGATCCTTAATCGAGATCCCGTTTGTGTTTTTTGCATTATTGATGCCTTTTTTTGGAAGCGGTGAAAGATTTGAAGTTGGATCATTAAATCTGTACCGAGATGGCTTACTGGCCGGAGCCAGTATTGTGGCAAAAGGGACTTTAGGAATACTAGTTGCAATAAATCTTTCAGCTACCACAACTGCCCGTGAGATTCTGCGTGGCCTTGAAATTTTGAAGTTGCCAACTCCTATGGTTCAAATAGCCTCATTTATGTTGCGCTATATAAATGTTGTAAATGATGAAATGCAAAGAATGGCTGTTGCAAGAGCCTCAAGAGGTTTTGAAGCAACAGGTGTGAAGCAGTGGCCAGTTTTAGCAACAGCTGCTGGCGCTCTATTTATTAGATCTTATGAGCGTGGTGAACGTGTTCATCTAGCAATGATCGCTCGTGGATACCAAGGTGATCTTCCTAAAGAGGATCAAATTGATAATAATCGTACGTACTGGATTATCTCCCTTTCTGTTCCACTAATTGCGCTAGTAGTTGCGCTAGTAATTTCATCCAAATAAGTAGTTAAGATAAAACTATGGTTGATTTAATTAATTCTTTGGAAATACAAGAATTAGCATTTGCATATCCAGATGGTAACCAAGCATTGTTTGGTGTGAATTTAACAGTCAAACGTGGTGAAAGAGTTGCACTACTTGGTCCAAATGGAGCGGGTAAGACAACTTTAATTTTGCACTTGAATGGAATTTTGTCCTCAGGTCATGGCAAGGTTTTTGTTGCAGGAAAATTAGTTGATAACACTGACAAAGCAGCGCTAAAGCAAATTAGATCCAAAGTTGGAATCGTTTTTCAAGATCCAGATGATCAGTTGTTTATGCCAACTGTGGGTCAAGATGTGGCGTTTGGTCCTTATAACATGGGATTAAGGGATGCTGAGCTGGCTAAAGTTGTTGATGATTCGTTGGCGTTAGTTGGAATGCTTGATTACAAAGATCGCCCACCTCATCATTTATCTTTTGGTCAAAGAAGGCGTGTAGCAGTGGCAACAGTCTTGGCAATGAAACCTGAAATTCTTGTCCTAGATGAGCCTTCTTCAAACCTAGACCCGGCTAGTAGACGTGAGTTAGCGCAAATTTTACGATCACTTGATATAACAATGATTATGGTTACTCATGATTTGCCATACGCAAACGAATTATGTGAAAGATCGCTAATACTTTCTGGAGGTGTGATAGCAGCAGATGGTGCCACCACAGATTTACTCAAAGATACTGCGCTTTTAAATAAACATCGCTTAGAAATGCCAGTAGGTTTTTCTCTTTAATCAACATATAAATCATTTATAAACTCTTTAGTACCTGGCACTACGGCATACTTATCTAAGTCAGTTATACCTTCACTAGCTAAAACTTCATCATCAATAAAGAAGTTTCCGCTGCACTCTTTTCCATCTCGACTCAAAATTATGTGAGCTGTGTCGGAGATAATCTCAGTAGTGCGGCAAAATGCAGTATCAACACCTGGAATCATGGCAAGGGCTGCGGTATCAATTGCAGTCCTTGGCCAAAGTGCATTAACTCCAATGCCATCTCGCTTTAATTCATCTGCTAATCCCAAAACACACATACTCATTCCATACTTTGCCATTGTGTAAGCAAGATGGGGCTTAAACCATTTACCTTTCATAGAAAGTGGTGGTGAGAGCATCAAGATATGTGGGTTACGACCTTCTTGCGCACTCTTCTTTAAATATGGAAGTGCAGCTTGTGAAGTAAGAAATGTACCGCGGGTGTTAACACCCATCATTAAATCAAATCTTTTTGCGGGTGTATTTTCTGTATTAGTTAAATTAATAGCAGAAGCGTTGTTAATTAGAATATCAATTCCGCCAAATGCTTGCGCGGTCTGCTCTATTGCTGATGCAATCTGATTTTCATCTCTGATATCGCATTGAATAGCAAGTGCTTTACCACCGGCTGCTTCTATTTCTTTTGCTGCGGTATGAATTGTGCCAGGCAGTTTTGGATGTGCTTCAGTGGTCTTTGCTGCAATTGCAATTGATGCACCGTCTTTTGCAGCTCGCAGCGCTATTGCTAAACCAATACCTCGAGAGCCACCTGTAATAAATATTCGCTTACCTGTAAGTGACATTACTTGACCTTACTCTTTTTTGCTAAAAAGTTCATAAACGCAAGTTGTGCTTCATCAGATTCTGTTGCCATTTTAAATAAAACTCCTTCAGCCTTTATAACCTGATTAAGCGCCTCATGTGATCCACTCTTAAGTAACGCCTTGGTATTAATTACCGCATTCGGTGGTTGCTCTGCAATTTCATTGGCGAATGCCATTGCAGCAGCTAACTCATCAGCTGCTATGGAATTAATTAATCCCATTTCTTTCGCTTCATCTGCAGAGAAAGTTCTACCAGTAAGCAATATTTCAGAAGCTTTAGCATGTCCTACTAATCTGGGGAATAAGTAACTTGAACCGCCCTCAGCAACTAGGCCAAGTGAAACAAAGGGCATAGAAAATTGCGTGTTTGGATTTGCTGTTACGAGGTCGCAATGAAGCAACATGGTTGTACCAATTCCAACTGCTCTACCTTTAACTGAAGCGATTAATGGTTTTGGGAAGTTATGAATTGCAAATAGAAAATTAAATACTGGAGAGCCCTCATCCATTTGTGGATCATTAGCAAAATCATTTATGTCATTACCTGCGGTAAATGAATCACCATTTGAATTTATTACTACTGCTCGGATTGAGAAATCTCCTGCTGCTTCATTTATTTTATCTGCCAACCTTTGATACATTTCCTGAGTTATCGCATTTTTCTTTTCAGGCCGATTTAAGGTCAGGCGCAGAACCGCACCAATTTGCTCATCTAATATAAAACTCACGCGGTAATAATAGGCGCAAATTGCCAAAATGCCATGTGCTTTGAAGGGTTCATAAATAAGAGCACAATGGGAGCCAGATCATTGGAGAATGGCCGTGGACGTTAACATTTTGCTTCGAGAGTTAACCCCGTTTGAGCAGTTAGTTTGTGAGCATCTATGCGATGGGCTAACAAATTCAGCAATTGCTAAAACAACAGCTCATACTGAAAAGGTAATCGAGAACACTGTCTCACGAGTTGCCCATGCATTTTCGATCAAATCAAATGGTCAAGTAAATGTCAGAGTTTTATTAGCCCTTACATATCGCTCACATTTTGGTGACAATGCTTTTGATAAATTAGGAGCCACTTGCAGGCACCTAACAGCTGGACCAAATGGTGAACAAATTTGCGCAAGACATTCTGATTAATTGAAATCTTGTTTTAAATATTAGCTGAACCTATTATCTCTCAAATATATTCCCATCCATTGGTATATTAGGGGTAGTAAAATTTTATAAATTCATTTGTAATTAAAAGTATAAAATAAGATTTAGATTCCCTATAAATTTTGAATACCTCATTATTTAGCACTAGAATAATTAGATGTTCTCCTCAGATCTAATCCCATCGCGCCTTTGGGAGTACCTAATCGCGACAATTTTGATCATTTTAGCCCCTGGGCCATCAGTGCTCTTCACCATTGCAAGAGCGATTGCTTGGGGTAGGCGGGCAGCAGTTGCAACAGTTTTAGGCAATGCAACTGGAATGTTTTTAGTTTCGGTTTTAGTTGCCGTCGGCCTTGGCCCAGTGCTGCAAAGCTCCAAACCTTTTTACTACGCAGTTCAATTACTTGGCGGGCTTTATCTGATCTATCTTGGATATGCCGCGATTGCTGCAAGTAAGATTGATGCGCAGTCAATGACAAGTACTGAAGGCTTAAAACCATCAATTATTACCTCAATTAAAAATGGCTTTTGGGTTGGCGTGCTGAATCCAAAATCAATCGTTTTCTTCGCTGCAATTTTGCCAGCTTTTGTTGATCAAGAAAAAAATAATGTAACTTCCCAGCTACTCTTTTTGGGGTTGGTCTTTGCAATTATTGCTTTTATCTCAGATAGTACTTACGGTATTTTAGCTGGCACAGTCAGGCAATGGTTAGCAAGTGATTTGGGTAGGCTGGTATTTATGCGCAGATTTGGTGGAAGCGTCATGATTGGGCTTGGTTTATTCACAATCGCCTCCGCCATCCTCACCACTTAATCAAGCACTTTTAGTGGTGTTAACTGATAATCAATGTCAGTGGTCAGTGCCAGAGTTATACTAAGAAAATCCACATAGGCCCTCATGGGCGCAAAGAAAAGAGTAATAATGGCATCATCTAATGCAGTAGGAAATGCTCGTGAATTTATCTCACCATCTGATTTAACTTTTTCTTGGGGCGGTTGCCATAGGTGTTTATGGCTTAATTACAATCATGGCCTTCGCACTCCTGGTTTTATGCCATTAGTTGGTGATCTTGCAAATATGCAGGAGAAATACTTTGAAAATAAAACCACAGCAGATATCGCACCAGTCCTGCCAGAAGGCAAGGTGGCTGACTTAGGTGGTTGGGTTAAATCATCTTTTATTAATGTAAATGCTAAACCAACTAAGTATGCAATTCGGGGTAAATATGACTTATTAATTGAGTTCACCGATGGCACGTTTGGAATTATTGATTGCAAATTCCAAGCAAAGGATTCAGATAAGACAGATCTATACCAACCTCAGCTTGAAGCCTATGCATTTGCTTTAGAAAATCCAGCAGCAGGTGAGGCTAAGAAAGTTTCACTAATGGGATTACTAGTTTGGTCATTACTAGAACCAGCAGGTGATGTTAATAAAGGATTTGGACTTAAGTTAAAGCACACCTGGCGACCAATTGCTAGAAACCCAGAAGCACTTTCAACTAGGTTAACTGATTTTATTACTGTGGTTAGCTCGCAAATGCCAGCAGCAAAAGATAACTGTGATATGTGTAATTACTTAACAACGCGCAGAGAGTTTATTAGCGAGAAGTAATTAGGCATCATCTTCATCAAATTCAGTCCTATCCTTAAAACTTTTTTTGATAGCATCTTTAGCATCTGATGCATAAGTATCTGATACATACTCTTGCTTTGATAACTGGGCTATTTTTTCCATAAGTTCATTGGTAGCAGCTCTAAGTACGCCTTGATCAGTTGAATCTCCTGTGAAATAAATTGGTTCCCCAAATACCATTTCAACTCTTCTCACCTTAGGCACTACTTGCCCGGTTGGTTGAATCTCAGCAGTGTTAAACATTGCAACTGGGATTACAGGAACTGCTGATTCAATTGCCATTCGAGCAATACCAGTCCTGCCCTTATAAAGACGACCATCTGGGGATCTTGTTCCTTCCGGATAGATGCCAAGGCAATGACCTTCTTTAAGCAGTCGTAGCCCAGTTAATAAGGCTGCCTCACTTCTTTTTCCGCCAGAGCGATCAATTGGTACCTGACCTAGTGCAATGAAAGTTAACTTTTTAATAAACCCTTTTAAGCCAGGTGAGGTGAAGTACTCACTCTTTGCCAAAAAAGTAACCTTACGAGGAACTACTAGGGGCATAAAGATTGAATCGCTAAAGGAGAGATGATTTGAAGCAATGATCACGCCACCGTTACTTGGCACATGCCTTAGTCCGGTTACCTTAGGTCGAAAAATAAACATTAGGAGCGGAATCAAAAAGGACTTTAATATCGAATATGCCACGGGTCTAATTTAGTGGCTAAGGGAATCTGTGCCACCATCTGAGCGTGAATTCGATTCCAAACTCAGCCGGATTTAACCTAACTGGTGGAAAAATAGGTGTGCTGGTTCTACATGGCTTTACCGGATCTCCGGTATCAATTGCACCTTGGGCAAATTATTTAAACACTCTTGGTTACACCGTATCCGCGCCATGTCTGCCAGGTCATGGCAGTAGTTGGCAGCAAATGAATAAAACTACTTGGCAAGATTGGTATAAAGCAGCTGAGCAAGAGTTATTAGAGTTACAAAAAAAATGTGATCGAGTATTTATTGCTGGTTTTTCAATGGGAGGAGCTTTAGCACTTCGGCTTTGTCAGATTCGTAGCAGTGAAGTTGAAGGCTTACTACTCCTAAATCCTTCAATTCATGATCGGCGCTTATTTCTTAAACTAACTCCGCTCCTTAAATACTTTATTTCCTCAGTTAAAAAAGGGCCAACTGATATCGCTGCCCCTAATCCAATAAAGCATGCATATCACCGCACTCCCCTTAAAGCATTCGACTCCCTGCGAAAACTATGGCAGATAGTTGAACGAGATCTGTATTTGATTGATCTACCAATTATGGTGGCCTATTCAATTAATGATCACGCCGTTGACCCAGAAAACTCAATGACTGTAATTGATAATATTTTTTCAGTAGATATTCGTGAGGTTATTTTTGAGAACTCATATCATAATGTTGCACTTGACTATGACTGTGAACAATTAAACACTGAAAGCAAATTATTTATTCAAGAGGTTTTAAGTGGTGAATTAAAGCGAGGCAGTGATTTTAATGAGACTGATCTAGTAGATGCAGAGTTTGATTCAATAGTTTCTGGATTATCACTCGATGAATCCTCCCCTACTACCTACCTAGATGAGTTAGATGGTATTTATGAAGTAGAACGTTTTAAGCCACCAAATCCTCACCGCTTTATACTAAATAAAAACCAGCGATTATCTTTAGTTGGTTTAACTTCAAGTCTTGTATATCTACTTGCATATAACTTAACTGATTTTGAAATATTAGGGCTTTGGCCAGTAGTAATTGGTGTGAGCGCATCAGTTGCTAATTTAATTTGGGATACTGCGCGAAAAGATGATGATTATGAAGATGGAGCTACGCTCTAACTAAATCTGCAGCCCCAATTAATCCGGCATCATTTCCAAACTTTGCAGCGATGATTTTTGGTGGCACATGTGATTCAGCAAATGGCATGTATTTACGCATTGCAGCTCTGACCGGTGCTAAAAATAATTCACCAGCATCTACTACTCCCCCACCAATAATTATTGCTTGCGGGTCAATTATTAATGAATACGATGCGCATGCTAAGCCAAGCCAATCAGCTTGTTTACTAAATGCAGCTAACGCCAATTCATTACCAGCTTTTGCTGCCTTTGTTAACGCAGTTCCAGATAATTTACCTTCCCCAAAACTTAATACTTCTTCAGATTTATCTGGATTGGCCAGTAAGGCTTCATTGGCATAACGAATTAACGCACCGCCTGATGCATATTGCTCAATACATCCCTTAGCGCCACAGCCACATAAAAGCCCATTTGGCACCACACACATATGCCCGAACTCAGCACCAATACCGTTTGCACCTTTAAATAATTTGCCATCAATTACTAGACCACCACCTACGCCAGTGCCAATTATAAAAAACATTACTGGATTTAAACCTTTGGCACTACCAAACTTAAATTCTGCCCACATTGCTGCATTTGCATCATTTTCGATAATTATGGGTAGTTTAAATTCTTCTTTGATTTCATTTGCAAAATTTAGTTTACTTAAATTTGCAATATTTGGAGCGCCGACAATAGTTCCATAATCTGAGGAGATTAATGCTGCAATACTAATTCCAATACCTCTAATTTCATGTTTCTTATTCAACTCTTTTACTAAATTAACTACTGATGAAATTAGTTCTTTACCACCCTCAGCAGGTGTTGAGCACTTTGATGAATCAATTAAATTTCCACTACTGTCTACGACTCCTGCAGAAATCTTTGTGCCACCTATGTCAATACCAATTGTTAAATCTGAACCTTTAATTACAGTGTTCAATTGGTTTCTAGTTTTTCTTTCAATTGTTTTAGGGCTAAATCAATTGTAGATTTTTCAGCTTTCGTGCGCATAATGTCTGGCACTGGCATTGAAAGTGCCACAGTTAATTCAAAGGTAACTTCAGTTTCATCACCATTATCTTTAACAATATAACCACCGCTCATCTGCGTTAGTAGATCAGCATCTTCTAATGAAAAATCTAAACGATCAGGATACGCCGACCAGTCGTAATTTAATGTTGGCTTATCTTTAAGTGCGCCAGCATCAACACTCATACTCACCTGTGTTGGCCTGCCCTGCCCATCACTTGCTAATACCGTTACTGACTTAAATGAGGTTGACCAGCTTGGGTAACTAGCAATATCAAATAAAACTGCTCGAACTTCATCGGCGCTGGCAGTGATACTTACTGTTGAGGTGCTTACAGATGACATGGCTCAATGTTACCGCCTAGTAGGAGTTTTGTATTCTCAGCAATATTAAGGGGCTGCCTTATGGCGTAAATATCCAGGCTGATATAGCGTTCCCCCCATGAATGAAGTGACCATTAATTCAATTATTCCACCGGCGGCTGCAGGTAACTTAACTAACTTAATAGCCGAGCGTGCCCACTTTGAACCAGAGCGAGTAATTGTCTCGCGCCCATTAGGTGATGGCTGGCAGGCAGTTACAGCAAAGGCGTATGAGGAAGAAATCAAAGCTGTTGCTAAAGGTTTTATTGCCTCAGGAATTAATGTTGGTGATCGAGTTGCGATCATGGCAAAGACTCGTTATGAGTGGACAGTTTTAGATTTTGCTATTTGGTATGCCGGCGCAGTACCTGTGCCAATCTATGAAACATCTAGTGCTGAGCAAGTTGATTGGATTTTAACTGACTCAGCAGCGGTTGCCATAATTGTTGAAACTCCTGCTCTAGTTGAATTAGTAACACCAGTTATGCCAGCAAGTTGTAAAAATATTTGGAATATCACTTATAACGCACTTGCTACCTTAGCCCACGATGGTAAAGATGTAAGTGATGAGGAAATAAGTAAGCGAAGGGCAGCTTTAAAGCCAGAAACTCTTGCTACTTTAATTTATACCTCTGGTACAACTGGTAAACCAAAGGGTGTTCAACTAACTCATGGAAACTTCTTATCTGAATGTGGAAATGTTGTAAATGGCGCAAGTGATCTTTTCTTAAAGCCTGGTGGATCAACACTTTTGTTCTTACCAGTCGCACATGTATTTGGTCGAATGGTTCAAATTGGCGCAATTACAGCAGGTCTTCACTTAGCTCATTGCAGTGATTTAACTAGATTACCAAAAGATCTGGGTAGCTTTAAACCAACATTCGTCTTAGCTGTACCACGTATTTTTGAAAAAATATTTAATGGCGCAGAAGCAAAGGCAGAAGCTGCTGGTAAAGGAAAGATTTTCCATAAAGCAGCAGAGGTTGCAATTGCATACAGCAGAGCATTAGATGCCAAGAGCGTTCCACCATTATTAAAACTGCAACATGGTTTATTTGATAAATTAGTTTATTCAAAGATTCGCGCCGGCCTTGGTGGCAGAGTTGAAGCTGCGATTTCAGGTGGAGCGCCTTTAGGTGAGAGATTAGGCCACTTCTATCGTGGAGCTGGCGTTAGAGTATTAGAGGGCTACGGCTTAACTGAAACCACAGCAGGTGCAACTTTAAATCTAACTTCTGCGCACAAAGTAGGAACAGTTGGTAAACCTATTCCTGGCACAACAATAAAGATTGCCGAAGATGGTGAAGTATTAATTAAGGGACCAATCGTGATGAAGGGTTACTGGCAAAATGATGCAGCTAACGATGAAGTTTTCACTAAAGATAATTACTTTAAATCTGGTGATCTTGGAAAATTAGATGATGAAGGTTACCTATCAATTACTGGACGTAAGAAAGAATTAATTGTTACAGCAGGCGGTAAAAATGTTGCACCAGCAGTCCTTGAAGATCGTCTGCGCTCTAATCCATTAATTAGCCAATGCATGGTAGTTGGCGATAACAAACCATTTATTGCAGCACTAATTACCTTAGATCCAGATTCGATTAGGCCTTGGGCAGTTGCTAATAAGAAAGAAAATGCTTCTATTGCCGAGTTAGCGAAGGATCCAACACTTATTGCCGTGATTCAAACTGCAGTAGATGACACAAATAAAGCAGTTAGCCGAGCTGAGTCAATTCGTAAATTTTCGATTCTGCCAGTTGATTTTACAATTGCGGGCGGGCAATTAACAGCTAAGTTATCGGTTAAGCGCCATGTGGTATCACAGCAATTTGCTAGCGAGATTGATGAACTCTTCGCCTAATTCAGAACGAACTCGACTAGCTCGAGAGCTTCATGATGGTTTGGCACAGGAGTTAGCATCCTTAGGTTACCGACTAGATCAAATAATTGGCAGTAATAATTTAGACAACATTAATCGCACTCCCCTTCGCCAGATTAGATTTTCAATAAGTGGCTTAATTAATCAGGTTAGAGATGAAATCTTTGAATTGCGCTCCAATGAGAGTAAATCTTTTAAAGCACAACTAGACCAACAGTTATCAACAATTCTTTCCCTTTCGGACATAACATATGAAATACATGGTGAAATTGAGGTCAAATCAAATCAGCGCTTTGAATTAATGAGAGCAGTTAGAGAACTGATATTTAATGCCATGAGGCATGCAGATTGTTCGGTGATTCAAATTAGGTTAACGAGTAACCAAATTGAAATTGAAGATAATGGGGTTGGTGGCGTGATTGAAAAGCAGAACTCTTATGGGCTGTTGGGAGTCAGGGAGCGCCTTGCTGAGATTGGCGCCCTAATTGAAATTAAGTCCGGGTCTACTGGGAGCACAATCTTAATTTCACTCTAGTTAATGGATATTGTAGTAATTGATGATCACAATCTAATTAGATCTGGATTAATAGCGGCACTAGCAGAGACTAAATTTAAAGTGGTTGCTGAAGCTTCTTCAGTAGGTGAAGGATTAGCTGTTATCAATAAATTCAAACCTGACATCGCTTTAGTTGACGTTAACTTGGGTGCATCAAGTGGATTAGATTTAATTGAAACTGCTATCTCTCAAAAAAGTAGCTGCTCTTTTGTAGTACTCACCATGCATGACCAAAGTGAAATCCTGGAAAGAGCAAAGGCGGTTGGCGCAAGCGCTTTTGTTACGAAGGGAGCCCCAATTCTTGAGTTAATTGAAATCATGAATTGCATTAGCGATGGCCCAAATAAATTTATGAAAGCTGGAGAATTACAGCAGTCAAAGCCCAGTATTGAATTTAATCTAACAAATCGAGAGTTAGAGGTACTTTCTCTATTACCTACAGGTGTAACTGCCTCTGCCATTGCTGGCATGCTTTTTTTAACTGAGCCCACCGTTAAGACTCATCTATCAGCTATTTATCGAAAACTAAGTGCTACTAACCGAGCTCAAGCAGTGAGTATCGCTTTAGTTAATAATTTAATCATCCAATAACAATTTATTAAATTTCTCAGACCAATTACTCATCTGCCAGTTCGCCAATACCCAATCTCGACCTGCCTCACCCATTTGCTTACCCTTGATTGGATCATCAAGTAATTTACAAATTGCATTTGAAATCTCATCAACCTTGCTTGAATCAACTAGTAGCCCAGTTACACCATCAATTACGGCATCAGCTGCTCCCCCTGAGTTACCAACCACAACTGGTTTAGCACATGCACTAGCTTCTAAATAAACAATTCCTAGGCCTTCAACTTCAAGACCTGAAAATCTAGATCGCACTGGCATTGCAAAGATCTCTGATATTGCTAAGTAGTCTGGCAATTCATCATGTGAAACTCTGCCAGCAAACACAATTTTATGAGTAATACGAAGCTGTCTTGCTGAATTCTCTAACATCTGTTTAATTGGGCCAACGCCTACTAATAACAAAATTGCGTCCGGATGTGATTCTAATATTTTAGGCATAGCTTGTATTAATTGATCTTGCCCTTTGCGGTGAACTAACCTGGCAACACAAACTATTATTCGTCTATCTTCTAATCTATATTTTGCGATTAATTTAGCGCTAGCAGTTCTAGGCATAAAATGGTTGGTGTCTATACCTGGGGCAATCTGTATTAGTTTATTTGGCTCATTGCTCACTTTAATAATTTCATTTTTTGTAAAATTTCCAAGGTAACCAAGGTAGTCAACATCTTTAATTATCTTTCTGAGTAACTGTTTAAATATTGGAATCTTTGCCCACCAGACCTCATGGCCATGGCTTAAAGCCACAATATTGCTCACTCCATTTTTACGAAGCGCACTTGCCATTAATGCTAGGGGCGCTGCTGCGCCAAACCAAACCCGAGTAATTGCTTCATTCTTTAGTATTTTTATCGCTCGCTTTGTAATTCTTGGAGTTGGCAGCAAAATTTTAGCTCGATCTCTAATTACTCTTGCGCCAAACTTTTCATATAGCTTCTTATCAAATTCGATTGAACCCTTTTGTGAGGATGTATAAATAACTAGAGTGCCAAATGGCATACCTTCAATTAAACCTAGAATGAAAGTTTCAATACCACCTGCTCTTGGACCAAGATCATTTGTGATTAATAAAACTTTTTTCTCGCTATAAACGGCGTGCTCCTATATATGGCTTTCTTCCAAGATCAAACTCAGCAATCTTTACTCGGCTTCCTTTTCGCGGAGCATGCAACATTCGATTGCCGCCTAAGTAAATTGCAACGTGTGAGATTGGTTTACCAAAAAACACTAAATCACCTGGCTGTAAATCTTTTCGAGAGATGGCTTTGCCATAGTTATATTGAGCTCGAGAAGAGTGTGGCAGTGAAACACCGGCTGCGCCAAAAGCACGCATGGTTAGTCCTGAGCAATCCCAAGTAGTAAGCCCGTCCGCGCCAAAGATATACCTATCTCCTATTTGAGCAAGTGCATACTTTATTGCCGTGCCACCTCGTCCAGAGACAGACCCATACTTGCCTGCATCAGCTAGTGACCGCTGTTGATCCGCATTTTCTTCATCATCATTTAATTTTGCAAGCCGCTCGCGCTCGGCTGCAGTTAATTTTGCTAGTAACGCTTCTGCCTGATCTAATTTTGAGTTAGCTATATCTAATTGTTTTTTAAACTTAGCCTCAGCAGCTTTTACTAATGATAATTTATCGGCCACAGTTAAAGATGTGGCATTTAATCTTTGTGTAGCTACGGAGAATTTCTTGAGATCAGCGCTCTTTTTTCGAGTAATTGCCTCAAGTGAACCAGCTGTTGATAAATACAACGAAGGATCGGAGGAAAAAAGAAGTTCTAATGATTTACTAAGTGGTCCAGACTTGTATTGATCAGCTGCAATAGCGCCAATTGTTTTATTCATTGCAGTTACTGAAGCCCCTTGCTGGCTTGCTTCCTGTTGCACAGTCACTAATGTTTTATTTAATTTTGCCAAAGTTACCTTGGCCTCCTGCGCACCCTCTGCAGCAGTTGTGGCCTGCTCCTGCAGATCTCTAACCCGACCCTGCACCTCAATTAGATTTGGGGCAGCACTTGCTGAAATTGGAGTTAGTAATCCTGCTGCGATGAAAATAGAAAAAACTGAGCGCAGTAATTTTCTCATTAAGAAAGGCTAGCCATCATTGCCCGGCATACTCAACCCAACATAAGCGTAGCGGGCTGAGAATTTTCCAAATTTTGGGATCTTTTTTACGATTTAGCCGATATTTCGCAATTTCCAATTCCTGCCTGCTTTAAACCTTAAAGGGGGTACTAAGCCAGCATTTGAAAGTAAATTAATTGCAGCTTCATCACCTTTTGTGAGTTCAGCGTTTTTACCAGGCAGTGGCTTAATTTCAAGCAGCACCGAAATAACACAATCGCCGCAGGCGATCTCTCTCATTACACATGTTTGGCAATTTATGATCATGGTAAAAGAGTAGGAGTAGGCACTGACACTCGCTAACCTGCTACCTATGAGAGCCTTAATAACCACCGCCAATTTGATTGTGGGTAAATCAGGGGCGACCACCGTAGCTGGCTCATCCATTGGGCTATCTAATGATGAGGATCGAAAGCGATTTAAACAGCTGCGAGAAGAATCTGATCTGATCATCATTGGTGGCAATACCGCCAGGCGCGAACCTTATAAGCGCACACCTATCCCTCTTTATATTCTTACCCACACAAAGGTTAGATTGCAGCCAAAAAATCAATTAGCAAAGCAGTTCTTATTACCTCCTGAGCAATTATTTAAGGAGATAAGTGAAAATTTTCCACCGACAGATAGCTCATCTGCAATCAAAGTTCTAGTTGAAGCAGGGCCGGTATTACTTCAATCACTCATTGATCAAGGCTTAATTGATCATCTTTATCTAACCACTAATTTAGTCAAAGATGGTGAGAATAGAATTTCAGTAGAAAAACTTGTGGCTAGCTTTGAATTAGTAAGTCAAGAAATCATCGAAGAAACTAAGTTTGAACGGTATAAAAAAATTTAACCAGCAGCTATTACTGCTACTCCAGTTATTGCAAAAACAATACCTACATACTGAATTTTATGCAGACGCTCCTGTAGAAGTTTAAAAGCTAGCAGTGCAGTAACAATTGGATATAGCGAACCTAAAACAACAGCTAAGGAGACCAAACCTTTAGTAGTTGCTACTCCCAAAAAAAGATTTGCAATAAAATCTGCTGCGCCTATTACAATTAAAATTGGAATATTCTTTTTTGATAATCCTCCTAAAGTTCTATATTTCGCAAGTAAAAATAAAGAGACAATAAAAGTAGTAAAGCGCATAGTTGTCATGGTCATAATTGCACTTGAACTTGATCCTTGGGCAATAAAAGCAACTGCGCCACCAAATCCAAAGGCAGCAATGACTGCATAAACTAATGGCCTAATGGTCATGCCAGCTTTTATTTCTGGCCCACTTGCAAAAACTGCGCCAACTAAAGCAATACTCATACCGCTTAGCTGCATTGTGTTTGGTTTCTCGCCATTAATAAATGCAATTGTTAAAGGAATTAAAACACTTAGTGCGCTAATTGGTGCAACTACGCCCATTTGCCCAGTTGCAAGTCCAGTATAAAAAGCTATTAAGCCAATAAATCCGAGTAAGCCAGCTAATACACCAGGTAGAAAATAATTATCCCAACTTAGAGTTGGCAAAAGCCAAGATGAACTAATTACGACAATTACAATTCCAGTTATCAAACCAATACTTTGTGATACAGCTGTAACTGCCAAAGCTGGATGGCGTTTAGTTAATTTGCCGCCAAGGAAATCAGCGCTGCCCCACAACAAAGATGAGAACAAAGCGAGAATTGTGGCCATAAGTTAAGCCTAGCGCGCTGATGTGATTTTTTAGTTATCTTTAATTCCTCGCGCCTTCACTTACTTACTCAATATTCAATTTATCCTTAAGCCATGAAATTAAGCTTTGAGCAATTAACTGCGCCGATATTGGCACTTAAGCCACGGGGTGAAATATTGCTTGAGGCTGTGCCAGCTCCACAAAAACTGGCACCACATGCATTAGCAATGACTGCAGATGTTTTAGAAGATGCTGCAACCGGTCGATTTGTTTTACTACATGATCCTGCTGGTCAAGAGGGTTGGGGTGGACAATGGCGATGTGTAACTTTTGCTAGATCTGCAATTGATTTAGAGATGGCATCTGATCCATTACTACCTGAAATAGGTTGGACCTGGTTACTTGAAGCACTTAAGAAAAATAATTGTGAATTTAGTGCACCAAGTGGCACAGTTACTAGAGTTGCAAGTGCCTCCTTTGGTGCATTAGCTGATCGAGAAGAAGATTCTGAGATGGAAATTCGTGCATCATGGACACCAAATGATGGTGAAAATTTACTATCTCATGTAAATGCTTGGCTTGAACTACTTGCAATGGCAGCTGGTCTTGAGCCAATCCCGCAAGGTGTTAGTTCAATCGCTCGTAATAGTTAGACTAAGTAAGTAATGAGTACCCCGCTTCTAGTACCCCGTAACGCTATGTCTGCTCTTGTAGAAAATGAAAGTAGCTTTGAAGAATTAATTAATCAATTAGCCCTGGGTAATGGCCCAATTGCTATTGATGCCGAACGTGCATCTGGCTACCGATATAGCCAGCGAGCTTATTTAATTCAGATTTATCGCAAAGATGGTGGATTACATTTAATTGATCCAATCCCCCTAAAAGATTCAAAATTATGGGAAAAATTTAATAAACAGTTTTCAAGTTGTGAGTGGGTAATTCATGCCAGTACTCAAGATTTGCCATGTTTAATTGAGGTTGGCTTAAAGCCAACACTGCTATTTGATACTGAATTAGGGGCCCGAATTGCAGGTTGTGAAAGAGTTGGCTTAGGAGCACTAGCAGAAAGTTTATTGGAGCTAACTCTTGCTAAAGAGCATTCAGCTGTTGATTGGTCTATTCGCCCATTAAAGCCTGAATGGATTACTTATGCCGCACTCGATGTTGATATTTTACTTGATATTCGAAATGCAGTTGAGGACTTACTTACTGAGCAAAAAAAATTAAAATGGGCCCAGCAGGATTTCACATCAATATTAAAGAACTATAAAGATTACAAATTCTCAGATCAACCAAAGGCTGATCGATGGCGGCGGACCTCTGGTATGCATAAGGTTCGAGATAGATTGACAATGACAATTGTTAGAGATTTATGGCTAGCCCGAGATGAAATAGCTAGGCAAATAGATCTAGCACCTGGGCGAGTATTAGGAGATTTAGCAATTATTGAACTGGCAACAATTAGGCCAGATAATCTTGAAGCTGTTGCTAAGGTGATTAGCTGGCGCACTAAATTAGAATCACCGCCATTTAATACCTGGCTTAAGGTTTTAAATGACTCACTAAAGACACCCCTTGATCAACAACCTGAATTTCGAGTTGCTTCTGAGAATTTACCGCCAATGAAGATTTGGAAGGAGAAGAACCCACTTGGATATGCCAGGTTAACTCACGCTAGAGCAGCGCTAATTGAGTTATCAAAACAAATTCAAATCCCTACTGAAAACCTAGTAACTCCTGAATTGGTAAAAAAGATATGCTGGCAGCAACCACCTTCTAGTAGTAGTGAGTATGAGAGCTTTGTGATTACCCAATTAACTCAAATGGGAGCACGCCCCTGGCAGATTGAACAGGTTAGCCCTGTAATAGCGGCTAAATTAGATGCCATTGAGCCAGTAGTAGTTGTTGAACCCCCTGCGGGCGAATCTGAGGCTGAAGCGAGCGCGTAAGGATTATCACAGGAATTACGCAACACTTAAGTTGCGTAATTCCCCACCCTAGGCATAGGCTCAAGCCATGTTAAGTACCTTTTTAATCGCACTGCGCGAAGGGCTTGAGGCGGCATTAATTGTCGGAATCCTAGTTGCCTATGTGGTTAAGACTGATCGTCGCCAACTTCTGACTCCAATTTGGACTGGCGTTGGTATTGCACTGGCTGCAAGCTTTGCACTTGGCGGCTTTCTAAGTTTTACCTCAGCTGAATTATCAGAGCGCGGTGAACAATTCTTCGCTGGTACTACATCCTTTGTGGCAGTTGGTTTAGTTACCTGGATGGTTTTTTGGATGAAGCGAGTAGCAAGAACCTTAAAAAATGATCTACATGGCAAGGTTGATAACGCCCTTAGCGCTGGCCCATTAGCACTCGCTGCTGCTGCTTTTTTTGCAGTAGCTAGAGAAGGACTTGAAACCGCATTATTTGTTTATACAAACTTTAAGACTGTATCTGCCACATCTGGCGCCTCTATTGGTTTAGTTGCAGGTCTGGCAGTTGCAGTAATTCTTGGTTACTTAATCTATAACCGCTCAATTAAGTTGAATTTAAGTAAGTTCTTTACAGTCACAGGTGTATTTTTAATTATTGTTGCAGCTGGAGTTCTCTCCTATGGAGTTCATGAGTATCAGGAGTTGGGCTGGCTACCTGGTGTTAGCTCATACGCTTGGGATATCTCATCAGTTATGGCAAAGGATTCAATTGCAGGCACATTACTAGCTGGCACAGTTGGCTTTGATGTAAACACCTCTTGGGTGCAACTAGCACTTTGGGCCACCTACCTTGGCTTAGTTTTACGCCTATACACCCGCCCAGCTAGGACTGCGCAAACTCTATTAACTAAGTAAGCCCACTACCCAATATCATTACTGGCTAGTAACCTAAGCCTTATTAGGTTTATCTAGCTAGGAGTCTTTAATGAGTAAAAGCGCTACTGCAAAAACAAATGTGGTTTTAGTAGATGCGGTTAGAACTCCATTTGGAAAAGCCGGCTCTTTATATGCTGGAACTAGAGCGGACGACATAATGGTTCGCTGCCTTCGCGGCCTACTTGAGCGAAATCCAAATCTGCCAGTTGATCAAATTGATGATGTTGCAATTGCCGCCGCTACCCAAACTGGTGATCAAGGAATGAATATTGGTCGATCTGTTTCAATCCTTGCTGGTATTCCAAAATCAGTACCTGGATATTCAATTGATCGATGGTGCGCCGGTGCGTTAACAGCAGTAACAACAATTGCTGGTGGCATAAATATGGGTGCTTATGATTTAGCAATTGCTGGTGGTGTTGAACATATGGGAAATCATCCGATGGGTGATGGCATGGATCCAAATCCAAGATACTTAGCCGAGCGAATTGTTGAAACTGATGCGCTACAAATGGGCGCAACTGCTGAAAGATTACATGACAAGTTTCCACACCTAACTAAAGATCGAGCAGATAAATACGCTCTTGCCTCCCAGCAAAAAACTGCTGCAGCATATGCTGCAAATAAGATTCAACCTGATCTAATTCCAGTTGCAACTAGAACTGTTGAGTTAGGTTGGGGTGTGGCAACAGTTGATGAACCACCTAGGCCGCAAACAACTTTAGAAGCACTTGGCGCCCTTAAGACACCATTTCGCGCAGCTGGTCGAGTAACAGCTGGAAATGCTGCTGGTTTAAATGATGGCGCAACAGCTGCAATTTTGGCATCGGAGAGTAAAGCGAAAGAATTAAACCTGCCAATTAAAGCAAAGTTAGTTTCATTTGCATTTGCCGGAGTTGAGCCAGAAATTATGGGATACGGCCCAGTACCTAGCACGATTAAAGCACTTAAAAAAGCTGGTTTAGATATTTCAGACATTGGTCTATTTGAAGTTAATGAAGCATTTGCAATTCAAGTACTTTCATTTCTAGATCATTTTGGAATTGCCGATGATGATAAGCGAGTAAATATCTATGGCGGCGCAATTGCAGTTGGGCACCCACTTGCTTCATCTGGAGTTAGATTAATTCTAAACCTAGCAAACGCCTTTACTGATCACCCAGAGGTTAGATATGGCATTACAACAATGTGTATTGGTCTTGGTATGGGTGGCACAATCATCTGGGAAAATCCAAACTATAAAGGTGATAAGTAGTGGCTGAAGTATTAGCGGGCGCCCCTGATGAGGTAGTAACAAATGCAATACTGCGAATGGTTTCATTGAGCCCATTTGGTCATACTGGTGAATTAGCTTTAATTACCTTAGATAACGGGGCAGATCATAATCGCCCAAACACATTTGGTCCGGCTTCCCTTAATTCACTTTCAGCTGCGATAGATCAAGCTGAGAAATCAGATGCAGTTGCAATTGCAGTAACTGGTAAGCCATTTATATTTGCAGCAGGTGCTGATCTATCAGGAGTTGGCTCCGTTAGTGATAAATCAGTTGCTACCGCCTTTGGCGATCTTGGTCATGAAGTTTTTCTAAAACTATATGAAAGTAAGAAACCAACCTTTGCATTTATTAATGGTTTAGCTCTAGGAGGCGGCCTTGAAGTTGGTCTTAACGCTCATTACCGAACTCTGGCTTCAACTGCCTTTATTGGCCTACCAGAGTGTTTCCTTGGATTAGTTCCTGGATGGGGTGGGGCAACATTGCTACCAAAGCTTATTGGTCCAGAAAATGCGGTTCAGGTAATTATATTAAATGCTTTAAATAACAACACCATGTTAAAAGCTAAGGATGCGCTTTCACTCGGCGTAGTTGATGCTGTTTATGAACCAGCTGATTTTCTTGAACATTCAGTTAAGTTTGCAGCAGATATTTTAAGTGGGAAAAAGAAAATTGATCGTAAGGATTTTAGTAAAGATAGCGCAGGTTTTGAGAAAGCTATTGCCACTGGAAAAGCTGCAGTTGCTAAAAAATATAGCGGCGCACAAATACCTTCTCCCCTTGCCGCCCTTGAATTAATTAAAGCTGCACAAACAAATACGGTAAGAGATGGATACGCAGCTGAGACAAAGGTGTTATCAGATTTAGTAATGAGTGATGGCCTACGTGCTTCACTTTATGCATTTAATTTAATACAGAAGAAACGCAAAAAAGTTGAGGGTGCTCCTAAACCTGCTCTTGCTCGTAAAATTACTAAAGTTGGTGTGGTTGGCGCTGGTCTTATGGCCTCCCAACTTGCCCTACTTATGCTGCGTAATTTAAAAGTTCCAGTAGTAATTACAGATTTAGATCAGGAGCGAGTTGATAAGGGTCTAGCTTGGATAAAAAATGAGATCCAAAAGTTAGTTGATAAGAAAAGATTAAATCCTGAGGCAGCAACTCGCTTACTAGGTAATATCTCTGGCTCAGTTGATCAAAAGGTATTTGCTAACGCAGATTTTGTTCTTGAGGCAATATTTGAAGAGCTATCTCTAAAGCAAAAGCTTTTTAAAGATCTAGAAGCGATTATTACGCCAGAGTGTATTTTGGCAACAAATACCTCATCCCTTTCAGTTGAAGCTATGAGTGAGGGACTTAAGAATCCAGAAAGAGTTGTTGGTTTTCACTTCTTTAATCCAGTTGCAGTAATGCCTCTGCTTGAGGTTGCTAGAACAACTAAAACAGATGATGCAACTGTTGCAACTGCAAT
>OFQN01000055.1_pt1 | contig 20421 bp, 23 predicted proteins | sample 1542801 | NCBI WGS metagenome assembly OFQN01 (sample SAMN05442515, study PRJEB24371) | freshwater metagenome | isolation source: Freshwater Lake | place: Canada: Niagara | collected 2012-08-09
AGCAGAAGACGGCATACGAGATAGCGTAGCGTCTCGTGGGCTCGGAGATGTGTATAAGAGACAGGGGCTGCTCCCATAGAAAAACCTGCAATAAAGACTCGATCACAACTTTGTTTTAATTCTAAAAATGATTTTTCAACCTCGCCATACCAATCCTGCCAAGTAGTCTGATTCATCTGCTGCCAACTGCTGCCATGGCCAGGAAGTAATGGCGCGCTAACGGTGTAGCCAGATTTATTTAAAAACTTTGCCCAGGGCGCGATGCTTACAGGTGAGCCGGTGAAACCATGAATAACCAAGACTCCAATTTTTCCACCCGGTAAGGTAAAACCAGCTGAGTTTGGAATGGAATTCACGCTCGAATGGTGTCATAGATTGGCTTAGCCACTAAATTAGGGCTGTGCCATACAAGATTTTGAAATCCTTTTTAATCCCGCTGTTGATGTTTATTTTTAGGCCCAAGGTAACTGGGCTGCGCCATGTGCCAAGCAATGGGCCGGTGATAATTGCGTCAAATCATCTTTCATTTAGTGATTCGATCTTCATGCCATTAGTTGTTCCTCGAAATGTCACCTTTTTAGCAAAAAGTGAGTACTTCACATCCCCAGGGTTAAAAGGATTTATCAAGAAAATTACCTTTATCGCCCTAGGTCAGGTTCCAATTGATCGTTCTGGCGGAAAACGCAGTGAGGCTGCAATTCTTACTGGCCTTCGATTACTTCGAGAAAATCATTGTGTTGGAATTTATCCAGAAGGAACTAGATCACCAGATGGCCGTCTTTATAAAGGACGAACTGGTATTGCTCGAATGGCAATCGAATCAGGTGCACCTGTTATTCCAGTAGCGATGTTTAACACCGCTGAGATTCAACCAACGGGGCAGGTAGTGCCAAAGGTTAGAAGAGTTGAAATGGTATTTGGTGAGCCGATGTACTTCTCCGGTGATTCAACTGATCAAGTGGTCCTTCGAAGTGCCACAAATGAATTAATGGAAAAAATAGCTGAGTTATCTAAGCAGGAGTATGTACCCAATATGTACGCATCCGATGCCAAGGATGCAATCAAAAAAAGCTTAAAGGAAAAGATTGATTTTGAAGAGGATGACGCTTAGTTACTGAGCTCCAATAAATTGCTTGCGCTGGTTTAAATAATTACACATATCGCAATTATCTTTTGCAGCTGGCATTTCTGAGCTAACCACCGTAATAAAATCAGTAAGCCTGCTGGCAAGTGCTGCTGGGTTTCGCTCAATTGGCCGCCAAGTGTGTTTTAACTTTATGCCAAATCCCTTTTTAACATCCCCGGCTGGTTCTAGAAGTGACCATACAAGTAAGCCCATTAGTGAAACTTTCTTAGCCGCCCCTGATGCAGGGTTTTCTAGAGCAAATGCATAAGCTTCAAGTTGTGGCTGGTAGAGATCAGTTTTATCAGAATCTTTTGCTTGGAACTTACAATCAATAATTCCATAAGTACCATCGGCAAACTCAATTAATAAATCATACTTTCCACGGATGGCATACTTTGTAGCAGCGCCATTTACATTTATAAATGATGATTTAACCCAGCCACCTAGATCTGCCACTTTGCCCTCAGGCAATACTGGTGCGATATCTGCCGTTGTTTTAGCGGCAAAGTAATTCTCTTGCATATTTGCAAGATCTCCCACCAATGGCATAAACCCTGGTGTGCGCAAGCCGTGGTTGTAATTAAGCCAAAGACAGCGATGACATGAACCCCAAGAAAAAGTTAAATCTGAAGGTGAAATAAACTCTCTAGCATTTCCAACTGCATTTGATGAAGCCATGATCTCTCGTTTCGTTACGCACTTTATAAGTGCCTTAGTTTGATCCTCTTAAGGAGTAAGTCTGCCCCTTGCCGCTGACAATCTGCTCTAACGCCACGAGTTGCCAATTAGCCAATAAGCACGGCGGAGAAAATGGTAAAGACCCCAAGGCCAATCATCACAACACCGCCAAATCTGCGCATAAAAATTAACCGCTTAACATCCCCAGCCAACCAGCTGCGAACGGTGCCGGCTAGTAATCCATAACTGCCATCTGAGATCAGGGCGATTGTGGCAAAGATTGCGCCCAGCAAGAGTAATTGGGCTGTGACATTATTTTTCTCTTGATCAACAAATTGTGGCAAGATCGCAGCGAAGAAAACAATTGATTTTGGATTTAATACGCCAACCCAAAAACCATTTTTTAAGGATGTAAAAAAGGAAGGTTTATTGCCTTCAGTTTTTTGCATTCCCTGCGCATCAACCCTGCTAGCTGCGATCGCGGCGTAGCCTAGGTAGATTAAGTAGGCACCACCTGCCCATTGAATGCCGTTATAAAAAAGTTTTGAACTTTGTAGAAGTGGGCCTAAACCAAATGCAACTAAGACTGAAACTAAGAACATGCCAAAGGCATTTCCAATCACAGTTGCAAGCGCAGCCACTCTGCCCCAGGCGATCGCTCGGGCGATGGTGAAGAGCACTGATGGGCCAGGCGCCAGAATGATCAAAACTGTGGCTATTAAGTACTCCCAGAGCCGTGAGGGGATGGCATCTGAGGTGAACACGCTCTAATCCTATGGGTTGCCATTTTGGGGGCTAATAGGTTTTAATACTCGATAGTATCGATTCGATATATCTAGTAGATAGGAGCTGGCGATGCGTTCTCGTTCTGAGTCCCTTGAATTCGCCCTCCTTGGCCTGCTCTCACAAGGCGCCCTGCATGGATATGAGTTACGTAAGCGAATGAGTGCAATCTATGGACCATTTCGTGCGTTGAGCTTTTCTGTTTTATATCCCCAGCTTCGAAAAATGGTGGAGGCAAAGCTAATTGAGCAATCATTCACCGACGCTGGCGGCTTATCTAGACGATCAAGAATTGTTTATGAGTTAACTGCTAAAGGGCGCGAGCGGTTTTCTTCTCTTATGCAAAATGCTTCACCAGATTCATTTGAGGATGAAGGTTTTGAGGTTCGCTTCGCATTTTTTGGTCCAACACCAAGAAATAATCGCGTCAGAATTTTAGAAGGACGCCACCGACGTTTAGTTGAAAAGGCGGAGGTAATCCGCAAAGACTTAACAAAAATTCCAGAAGGTATCGATACCTACTTAGTTGAGTGGCGCCGTCACTCATTGGAATCAGCAGAGCGCGAAATCGCTTGGCTGGAAAAGATGATAAAAACCGAAAGGAAGAGCTCGTGAGCGTAGAAAATAAAGGTGAGATCCGGGTAGCAATTGTTGGAGTAGGAAACTGCGCCAACTCTTTAATCCAAGGAATTACCTATTACAAGGATGCTACTAACGAAACCGAGATTCCTGGTTTGATGCACCCAGTACTTGGTGGCTATCACATCAAAAATATTAATTTCGTCCTAGCGTTAGATGTTGATGCCAAAAAAGTTGGCCTAGATCTTTCTGAAGCCATTTGGGCCAGTGAGAACAACACAATTAAATTTGCCACAGTTGCTAAAACCGGCGTGACGGTAAAGCGCGGAACCACATTAGATGGACTTGGTCGCTACTACAAAGAGACCATTAAAGAATCTGATGCCGCCCCGGTTGATGTGGTCGCAGAGTTAAAGGCGAGCAAGGTAGATGTACTTATCTGCTACCTACCAGTTGGTTCAGAAGAGGCAGCAAAGTTTTATGCCCAGTGCGCAATTGATGCTGGTTGTGCTTTTGTTAACGCACTTCCTGTCTTTATTGCATCTGATCCAGTGTGGGCTGATAAGTTTAAAAAAGCTGGACTGCCAATTGTTGGCGATGATATTAAATCCCAAGTTGGCGCCACCATCACTCACCGAATTATGGCCAAGCTATTCCAAGATCGTGGTGTTCACCTAGATCGCACCTACCAATTAAATGTTGGTGGAAATATGGATTTTAAAAACATGTTAGAGCGTGATCGCCTTGAATCTAAGAAGATCTCTAAAACTCAATCTGTAACTAGCCAATTAGATTATGACTTGGGTGCAAAAAATGTTCACATTGGCCCATCTGATTACATCCCATGGCTAGATGATCGCAAGTGGGCATATGTTCGCCTAGAAGGTCGTGCCTTTGGGGATGTGCCATTAAATCTTGAGTACAAGCTTGAGGTATGGGATTCACCAAACTCAGCTGGTGTAATCATTGATGCACTTCGCTGCGCCAAGATTGCGCTAGATCGCAAAATCGGTGGTCCATTACTTTCACCATCTAGTTACTTTATGAAATCTCCACCAGTTCAATACACAGATGAGCAGGCATACCAAAAGGTTGAGCAGTTCATTGAAGGAAATATCGAAAGATAAAAAAATGAGTTAGCAAGTAAAAACCCCTAAGGTGTATTAAACCTTAGGGGTTTTTGCCCTCTTGGAGAGTGAGGGCCTTAAATCGTCGCGTCAGCTTCTACGCGACGAAGATGCGCAAAGCCAAGTAGGGTAAGTATGAGCATTAACAAACCACCTGCTGCTGCGGCCCATGCTGCATACATTGCAATTTGGCCTATTTGCCAGAATGCAAATGAGTAAAGAAGTAGACCACGCAAAGTTTCACCCATAAATAAGGATGTGCGTTGTCCCATTAAGTTTGCAGTTTCAGCGGCAAGGGCGGCATTTGTTGGATCAGCTTTTGATTTAGCTGCTGCGCCTAATGCCATACCGCTAACCTCTGAGTAAACCTTGCCACCTGCAATACCTTTTAAGTGAGAGCCGATATAAAAGTCAGCATATGCCTGTGCTTGCGCACCAGTAGTAAGTGGCATATTTGAAAAAGGTGCAAGTTCTGTTTGTGCTTCCTCAGATAATGCTTTAAATCCAGCACTATCTTTATCTGGCATTGTGATTTTTTGTTGTGATAATTGAGTGGCAACAGATTCATCTGCAAATGATGCTCCCCAGTTTAGAAGGGCTGCTGCAACAAATAAGAACACAGAAAGGCCCAAACCGACAAAGCTGACGATTCGATCGAAGGTGCGACGTTTCATTATTAATTTCTCCTAATTTCTCCAGTTGTAATGCGTTGAGAAGTTATGTACTTCTCACTGCTATTAATACTCCTGAATGAAGTAGGTAGGTGATGATATGAATGGGGGTAGCACTTACCCAATTTTGAAAAGAGGTAGCACTTAGATTTAAATCACTAAATTAAAAGAAATACCTACTCAGTATGCTTTGCACAAATTTGTTCACCATTTGGTCCAACTGTTAGGTGAGAACAAGCAACTCCTAATTTATCAAATGCTTTATCACCAAAATGTGCTCGATATGCCAAGGCAAGTAAAACTCGCACATTAATCTCACCATTTGATTTAATGGAAAAAGCATGGGCAACACGGGAGACGGTATTTTCAATTACCTTTTCGGTGTGGGCGGTTGTTCTAGCAATTGCTCCATTAGTTAAGCCATCACACAGATGTTCGCAGGTTAATTTTTCAAATGGGGTTAGCTCTCGCATTAAAATATTTACTTTCAAGGCCACTCTCCAATGATCTGATCCCTATTGTGGACCTGCTGCTGGTATTTCTCAACTAGATGCAAAGTTTGGCGATTTGCGCCTACTATTGCGCCGTGAGTTTTATTAAATCAGAGCAAATCGGCGCAGTTCTGCGCCTTACCTTAGATCGACCAGAAAAGAAGAACGCAATAACCCAAGAGATGTATCAAAGCTTGGCAAATAAAATCAATGAAGCGGCTTCAGATTTTGGTATTAGGGCTGTGGTTATTTGTTCAAATGGTGACTCATTTACCGCCGGCAATGACATCAATGATTTTGCAAATGATCCACAAATGGATGAAGGCTCACCAGTTTTTAGTTTTCTATTCGCTATACATAACTTCCCAAAGCCATTGATTGCCGCCGTTAAGGGAAGAGCGGTGGGAATTGGCACCACCATGCTGATGCACTGTGACTTAGTAACAGCAAATCCAGATACAAAGTTTTCTATGCCATTTGTTTCTCTCGGCTTAGTGGCAGAGGGTGGTTCTAGTTATCTATTTCCTCGTTTGGTGGGGCATGCAAAGGCTGCTGAAATATTTTTTACCGGTCGAACATTTTCTGCCGATGAAGCATTAAGCATGGGTTTGATCAATCAAATTTCAGATGATGAATTATCTGCTGCGATGGCATTTGCGCAAGAAATCGCTGAGCAACCACCAAGTGCAGTTATTAACACCAAGGCATTATTAAAGAGTTCATCTCATGAAGCGTTAAATCAGGTGATCCGAGCAGAAGGTGAGTTGTTTAAGATGGCAACTCAATCAGATGAAGCCCAAATAGCATTTATGAATTTCTTAGCGAAAAAGAGTAAGGTCAAGTAATGAGTTTAGCTGGCAAGCGAATTTTTGTTACCGGTGGCTCTCGCGGCATTGGACTTGCTATCGCATTACGAGCTGCTAAAGATGGTGCATCAATTGCAATAGCAGCAAAGACTGCTGAAGCCCATCCAAAATTGCCTGGCACAATTTTTACGGCTGCAAAAGATATTGAAGCAGCAGGAGGTAAAGCTCTTGCCATCCAATGTGATATCCGAGATGAAAATCAAATAGCGCAAGCTGTTGAGCAGGCAGCAAATGAGTTTGGTGGCATTGATATCTTAATTAATAACGCGTCTGCGATTAATTTAACTAATACTGAAAATACCCCAGCAAAAAGATTTGATTTAATGATGGGTGTTAACACCCGTGGCACATTCTTAACCTCACAAGCGTGCCTGCCTTATTTAAAGAAGAGCGCGCAAGAGGGAGGAAACCCTCATATTTTGATGCTCTCACCACCTCTTTCGATGAAAGGTAAATGGTTTAAGCCCCACCTTGCCTACACAATGGCAAAGTATGGAATGAGTATGTGTGTATTGGGATTAGCAGATGAATTAAAGCGTGATGGAATTGGCGTTAATGCCCTTTGGCCAAGGACTGCCATTGATACTGCAGCCCTTGCGATGATTCCTGGCGTAGATACTGACTTTTGTCGTACACCTGAGATCATCTCTGACTCGGCTTACATAATCTTAAATCGTGATGGCAAAGAGTGCAGCGGAAACTTCTTTATTGATGATGAGGTCTTAGCAAGTGAAGGGATTACTGATCTTGATAAATATGCAGTGGTACCTGGAACTAAAGAGTTTATAAAAGATCTATACGTTGATTAAAGGGTAAAACCAACTGGCAGCTCTAGCCTATGTTGTTTTAAGAGCGCTGCATCTTTAAGCAAATCAGAGGTCCTGCCATCGGCTGCAATCACTCCACCTGAAAGTATCAAAGCTCTTTCACACAACTCGTTGGCGTATGGCAGATCATGCGTAACCATAATCATTGTGATATCTAAAGATCTTAAAATATCTGCTAATTCACGCCTGCTTGCTGGATCAAGATTGGATGAGGGTTCATCTAGAACTAATATCTCAGGCTTCATAGCCAAGACAGTTGCTACCGCAACTCTTCGGCGTTGACCAAAAGATAAATGATGAGGTGGACGATCTTTGTACTCAAGCATTCCAACTAAGGAGAGTGAGTCATCAACAATCTTTGCTAACTCAGCATCTCGTGCTCCCATGTTGTATGGACCAAAGGCTACATCTTGGCCAACAGTTGGCATGAACAACTGATCATCTGGATCTTGAAAAACGATTCCGACTTTGGATCTAATCTGCTTTAGCGCAGCTTTGTCACCGTTATCTACTAGTTTTCCTGCAACAAATACTTTTCCATGGCCAGAAGATAAAATTCCATTTAAGTGCAAAACTAAAGTTGTTTTACCGGCTCTATTTGGCCCAAGTAGTGCAACCCTTTCACCACGCTTGATTTTTAGATTCACTCCATACAAAGCTTGATTGCCATCTGGGTAAGCAAAAGCTAACTCTTCAATAACTAAGGAGTGCTCATTATCAATCATTGATTTATCCTAACAATCTACTAGGTATTGAAATCACCAGGGCAAGAGTTGGAATAGAAAAGGCAATCACCCAATGTTTTGGATAATTTGCAACCTTCTCCTCTTTTGGTAGATCTCCTTGATAACCACGGGCAATCATTGCTAAGTGGACTCGCTCACCTCTTTCATATGATCTAATGAAGAGAGCTCCCGCAGCGGTAGCAAGTACTGGCCACTGCTTAACACCAGTTGCTTCAAAGCCTCTAGCAGAACGGGCTACTGCCATTCGCTGCATCTCATCATTTACTACATTTATGTAGCGAAGCATGAAGGATGCAATTTGCACCATCGGTGTTGGCATTTTTAGAATTTCAAGGCCTCGCAAAATCTCGCGAGCAGTGGTGGTGGCCGAAAGATTTATTGCCACCAAAATACCCAGTGTGCCTTTAGCAACAATGCTAGCTCCAGCTAGTAAGCCATCTCGATATAAATTTAAGGATCCAACCTCAAATCGTTCACCATTTCCAAAAAAGGGCATTAAAAGGGCAAAGAAAATAAAGGGAATCTCAATTAATGATCTTTTTGCAACTGTCGTGATTGGTAATTTAGCTACCTGGGTAACTGAAATAATTATTAAAAAGAAGGCGATAAATGCTGGCCAATTTGAGATATCTGTTGAGACTGCCACAATTATAAAAAGAAGCCCAGCAACTATTTTAATGTGGGCTGGAATTTGATGAACTATTGAATGACGGTGCAGGTAAAGGCGCTCGCCAACATCATGACCGTGATGATGATCAGATTTGTTTTTGCGAGTTGAATTATCGATTTTGACTTGGAGATTTTTTCCGGATCAACATAAACATCCCCGTTGCCATTAAAGCAGTAGCCCCAACACCGATTAGTCCAGCTAAGCCAACTGAAAGGCGCGCATTTTCAAAACCGGCAATGCCATAATCAGCTAATGTGAAATCACCAAATGTGTGATCCTTGGCAGTGTCGATAAATCCAACATCTTCTGCAACTTTTTCTAATCCATCAGGAGATGAGGAGGCATAGAAGGACGCACCACCAGCAAGTATGGCGCTAGCTAACAGGGCGCTTGCAAAAAATTTACGATTTGAAATCCTCATCGACTAAGACCTTATCTCTAACTTAGTATTTTTGTTATCCCAACCAAAGACCAGATCAGATCGACTTGCAAGGACAGCGCTAACTGTAAGTGCGGTGATGATTGCCTCACCTATTCCAATAAGGATATGAGTTCCAACCATTGCATTTAAAACAGTTCCTACTGAAAAGGTGGCATTGGCACCAATTGCATATTGAATTACAAATCCAATCGCAGCTGCTGGAACTGATATAAGTGCTGATACAAAAGTGGCTATTACAAGCCAAGATTTGGTTTTAGGAAAGATTTTTTTCAAAAGCATAAACACCCCAAAACTGACCCAAACACTGATTACTGCCATATTGAAAATACTTAAGCCAAGTGCGGTTAAGCCACCGTCGGCAAATAGAAATGCTTGAATAATTAACACAACTACAAGTGCCAAGGTGGCCGCATATGGACCTACTAAGACCATCGCAAGTGCTGCGCCAATTAAGTGACCACTTGTTCCGGCTGCAACTGGAAAGTTAAGCATTTGAACTGCGAAGATAAATACTGCAGTAAGGCCAGCAAGAGGAGCACTTTGTTCACTTAGCTGCTTTCTAGCTCCTTTGACTGCGCCAGCAACTGCTAAAGCTGAGGCGCCTGCAAAGGCGGCAGAGGTTGGTAGATCAATAAATCCGTCTGGAATATGCATGTGTAAATGTTAATGCAAACGATTTGCATCTGCAAATATCTTGAAAGAAGAGTTGATAAGGTGTCTATATGGGAATCAAAGTTAAAAATCAAAGAATCCCGGCATTACTTCTGGCCCTATTCCTTCTTGCTTTCACCCAGCAACCAGCAGCCACGGCCCATACCAAATTGCTGATTGCCAATCCAGATATCGCAAGTCAGATTGATAGCTGGCCCACCTCGATAACTCTTGAATTTGATGAGGAGTTACAAAATCTAGGCGATGAAAAAGCTAACTTTGTCGTAGTAAATAATGCAGTTGGTGATCAGGTTAGTGAAACAGATGAATTAATTTCAGGAAATACCATCACCGTCACATTATCTGCCAATGAGGTTAAAGGACCGGTCCTTGTTTACTACCGCGTGGTCTCAAGTGATGGCCACCCAGTTGAGGGGGAGTACAAGTTCACCTATGGCGTGGGTGAGGTAACAGCGCAAGGGGTGGAAGATGAAGAAGAGGCTGAGTATCCAATTGGAATCTATCTGGCATCAGCAATTTTTATTATTTCAGGTCTGTTTTTTGCCATCTACTCATACCGGCGCAGGAATAGATAGTTTTGAGTTTAGCAACCCAAAAACTTAAGGAATTTCTAAAAGAGAATTACCAAAATGTTGTTTCACCTGATCCAGTAATTAGAAAGATCACTCTTTCCTCCTTTATCAACACTTTTGGCAACGGTGTCTTTATGACCACTGGAATTATCTATTTCTCACTAGTTGTGGGATTGGGGGCGCAGAAAGTTGCGCTCGCCTTTTCACTCTCAGGAGCATTAGCACTGTGTCTAAGTATTCCATCTGGACACTTTGCAGATCGATATCCGCCAAGGTTGATCGCATTTGTTTCGTTAATTGGATCTGGTATTTGTTCAATCTCATTACTGTTTGTGCAAAGTTGGTGGCCACTTCTTTTAGTTTTATCACTCTGGGAGATATTTGATGTATTTGGTCAAAATGCCAGAATGGCGCTAATTGCTCGACTTGGTGAGGGTGAAGAACGGGTGAAAATACGCGCCTACACCAGAGCAGTTACAAATCTTGGAATTGCCTTTGGCACAGTTGTAGCAGGTTTTGCATTAGCAATTAATACGGTTACCGCCTATAAAACTATGATCGTAATTGATGCATTTACCTTCTTTTTGGCTGCCTTCACTTACTTAAGAGTGCCAAATGTGAAACCAAGCCTTTCTGAACATGAAAAGTTTGATTGGACCATCTTAAGAGATATTCCATATATCAAGGCTGCAACCTTGCATGGAGTTATGACTATGCATTTTGTCTTGCAAAATATCGCAATACCAATTTGGGTTGTTCAAGAAACTAATGCACCTAGGGGGGGGGTTTCAGTGATTATGTTTGTGAACACTGTTGCAATTGTTCTATTTCAGGTACGAATGAGTAAAGGCATCGCAAGTGCGCAAATCGGAGCCTCTCAATTTAGAAAAGCAGGTTTCTATATTGCACTTGCTTGTTTGTTGTATGGCGCAGCCAAGGGATTATCAGCGCCAGTAGCTGCTGCTTTGCTGATCTTGGCAATGATGGTGCATGTAGTTGGTGAATTGCTTAGTTCAACTGGTGGCTGGTCAATTGCTTTTGAGTTAGCCGATCAAAATCGTCAAGGTGCTTATCAAGGTTTATGGCGAATGGGCTTTGGTGGCATGGGAGTAATTGGACCTTCACTAGTGATTTTCTTTGCCATTGGACTTGGCCAATTAGGTTGGCTAATCATGGCAGGCATATTTGCCATAACTGGAATGTTAATGACAACTGCAACAGCTGGTAAAAAGTAAAAAGCCCCAGTCACTGACTGAGGCTTTTTAAGTTTATATTTTAGAGATCGTAATAAAGCTCAAACTCTGCTGGATGTGGACGCAATCTCACGTAATCCACCTCTTGCTTGCGCTTGAAATCAATCCAAGTATCAATTAGATCCTTAGTGAATACACCACCACGAGTTAAGAATTCATTGTCGCGCTCTAGATTATCTAGAACTGCATCAAGTGATCCTGGAACTTGTGGAATTGCTTTGGCTTCATCTCCTTCTAATTCATAGAGATCTTTATCAACTGGCTTTGGTGGCTCGATCTTGTTTTGAATACCATCAATACCAGCCATCAACATTGCTGCAAATGCTAGATATGGATTAGATGATGGATCTGGGCAGCGGAACTCAATTCGCTTAGCCTTTGGATTAGATCCAGTAATTGGAATACGAATACAAGCAGATCTATTTCTAGCTGAGTAAACCAAGTTAACTGGTGCTTCATAGCCTGGAACTAAGCGCTTATATGAGTTAACTGTTGGGTTAGTAAATGCTAGAAGTGATGGTGCGTGCTTTAACAAACCACCGATATACCAACGAGCCATGTCAGAAAGATTTGCATAACCATCTCCCCAGAACAACGGCTTGCCATCTTTCCAAAGTGATTGGTGAACATGCATGCCACTACCGTTATCGCCAAACAATGGTTTTGGCATAAAGGTTGCAGTCTTACCAGCTGCCCATGCAGTGTTCTTAATGATGTATTTAAACTTCATTAATTCATCCCCTGCAGTCAAAATATCGCTGAAGCGATAATTGATCTCCATCTGACCTGCAGTTCCAACTTCATGGTGAGCACGCTCAACAAGTAATCCAACCTTGCCAAGATTCATAACCATTTCATCGCGCAGATCGGCAAATTGATCAGTTGGTGAAACTGGGAAATAGCCACCTTTGATTCGGGTGCGGTAACCACGGTTAGGTGTGCCATCAGCATCCTCTTCAATACCGGTATTCCAAGCTCCTTCATATGATTCAATGTGATGGAATGCTTGATTCATTCCAGTTAGAAATCTAATTCGATCAAAGACATAAAACTCTGCCTCTGGTGCGAAGAAGGCGGTGTCAGCAATACCAGTACTTCGCATGAAATCAACTGCCTTAGCAACAATGCCGCGAGGATCTCTTGAGTATGGGGTGTTGTCATCTGGATTATGAACGGAGAATAGAATTATTAAAGTTTTCTCTTTACGGAATGGATCAAGATAGGCCGAAGAGGGAACTGGCAGCAACTTCATATCTGATTCATGAATTGATTGGAAACCTCTAATGGAGGATCCATCAAACATTAATCCATCTTTAAATACGCTTTCATCAAATGATTCAACTGGCACATTAAAGTGATGTTGAATACCTGGAAGGTCAATAAATCTAACGTCGATCAACTTCACATCATTCTTTTTGATGTAATCGAAGATCTCTGCGGAATTCTTAAACATCTATTCTCCTAAGATAAATATTGCTGAAAGTAGGGCGACTTTGCTCCGCTTCAGATGGGTAAAACCTAGTAGAAAATAATGAAAAACCCGTAAAGCACGTGTTACATCTATGTTTCACTTTCTCCTCTTGGGCTAGGGTTGCCCGCATGAGTTGGGAAGCTACGCCAAATTTACTGCCAGAGGCCTCACTAGGCAGGCGGCTATTAGCCCTAGTTATTGATTGGACTATGTGCCGGCTGATCGCTGGATTACTCAGCCCCGCGGTAATTCCAGACAATACCTTTTCAACCTTAATCATTTTCTATATTGAAGTTTGTTTATTCACCATTGCATTTGGCGCATCGGCTGGACAGCGAATAATGGCGATTAGGGTTGTGACATATCCAGATCAACAGCGAGTCAAAGTTGGCCGAGTTGTATTAAGAACTTTCTTAATTTGTCTTGTACTACCGGCAGTTTTTACAAATAACGGCCGGCCACTTCATGATCACTTTGCAAATAGCCAAACGGTAAGAGAGAGATACTAACTTTCCTACCTGCGAGGCATCCTTACATTTGTAGGCATTGGCCCTTTAGGCATTGGCAGATTTAATCCACCAACAGATCGCAATCTTGCCCTAACCTCGCGCAATTGAGCAGTGTTTAATTTCTTAGGTAGTTTCTTAAGATGTTTATGTAATTTTTTAATCGAAACTTGGCCAGAATTCTCACCAACTATAACTTCTGTTACTGGCACGCCAGATAGGAAACGTTCCATCTTGCGCTTTTCATCTTGCATCAAAGATTTAACACCGAAGCCGCCTTCACCAACTAAAACAATTCCAGCCTTACCTGATACTCGGTGGACCATATCCTGATCGCGATTTACATTTACAGCAGGGGTTGTAACAAAGCCTCGTTTAATAGACATCAAAACACTCGCGCCAGCTCCTAGTTGCCCTTGGATTGAAGCAAAGGCTGCTGTGTTGGCATAACGAGTGAAAAGAAAGAATGCGGCTAAGAAAGCAACTGGCAATGTGATGAAACCGGCATAGATTGGGTGACCTAAGTTATTACCAATGATTATGCCAAAAGTTAAAACCAAAACAAATATAACTAAACACCAAACTACGGCAAGTGGGGAGTCCTTCTTTACTAACTTATAAGCATCCTTAACAACAGATAGTTGCGATTGTTTCTTCGGGGCATCACCCTTTGCAGCTGCCTCTTCTTTTTTCTTTTTTCTACCAAACATATCTCTCCCTTATTTAACTGCCCGGGCAGCCATCGCTTGGTTATACAAGCGACCTGCTCTATAGCTAGAACGTACCAATGGACCACTCATAACACCAAGAAATCCTATTTCTTCCGCCTCTTTACTCAACTCCACAAACTCATTTGGCTTAACCCAACGAACCACTGGATGGTGTTTTGCAGTTGGCCGCAGGTACTGGGTAATTGTAATTAAGTCACAGCCAGCACCACGAAGATCAACTAGTGCTTGTGTAACTTCTTCTCGAGTTTCACCCATTCCAAGAATTAGATTTGATTTTGTAATTAAACCAAAATCTCGCGCCTGGGTGATTACATTTAAAGATCTTTCATATCTAAATGCAGGTCTAATCTCTTTGAAGATTCTTGGCACAGTTTCCAGGTTGTGCGCAAAAACTTCAGGCCTAGTTTCAAAGACTTGATTTAATAAATGTGGGTGGCCACTAAAATCTGGAGCTAACATTTCAACTCCAACACCAGGATTTAACTGATGAACTTGGGCGATCGTTTCAGCATATAACCAGGCACCTTCATCATCTAAATCATCGCGGGCAACACCGGTGATAGTTGCATACTTTAAATTCATACTTCTTACCGATTCAGCTACTCGTCTAGGTTCATCACGATCTAGCGGTAATGGTTTACCAGTATCGATATTGCAGAAGTCGCATCTTCTTGTGCAAGCTTCGCCACCAATTAGAAATGTTGCTTCACGATCTTCCCAACATTCAAAAATATTTGGACAAGCTGCCTCTTGGCAAACTGTATGTAAACCTTCTTTGGCAACAAGGGATCGAAGTTTGGTGTACTCAGGTCCCATATGGGCGCGTGTTTTAATCCACTCTGGCTTTCGCTCAATTGGTGTTTGGGTATTCCTAGCTTCAATTCGAAGCAGCTTGCGTCCATTTGGATCAATGCTCATTGGGATAATCTCTCTAAAACCGGAGTTATTTCTTTAATTAAAATTGGCATAACTTCATCAACAGTTATTGATCGATCAAGTTCTTTTGCTAAAGATGTAACTTGTGCATCAGCAATGCCGCAAGGAATGATTTTGGAGTAAGCAGAAAGATCTGGATTCACATTTAAGGCAAAGCCATGCATGGTTACGCCTTTGGCAACCCGTAATCCGATTGCGGCAATCTTTCGATCTCCCTTTTGATCTCTTACCCAAACTCCGCTTCGTTCGCAGTAACGATCAGCTTTTACTCCAAAAAGTTCACATACTTGAATTAATGAAGTTTCTAACTCCCGCACAAAGCCAACTACATCAGTTGAATTCTTTAATCTTAAAATTGGGTAACCAACAATTTGTCCAAGGCCATGCCAGGTTATTTTTCCACCGCGATCAACATCAATTACTGGTGTGTTATCAATTGGGCGGTCAGCTAATTGCGTTCTGCGCCCTGCTGTATAAACCGATGGATGTTGAAGCATAAGCAATCTATTTTCAATTTGATTATTCGCAACTTTTTCTTGTATCTGTTTTTGTAAATCCCAAGTGGTTAGATAATCAACCACACCGAGTTCTTCCACCTTAAGGCTCTTAACAATTGACATGGTTGAACTCACACACCTAGCCTAATTGCCACCTTAATGTTTAGCGAAAGTTTGCCTAAAAAGCGCAGGTCTGGTGTGAGCAAAATGGCATGAATGATAGATTTCACCCTTCACCAAACACCTTGAAAGGCTCAATTTCCTATGGCTACTAAAACCAAATCAAAAGGCTCAGTTAAGGGTCGCAAACCACTTTGGATTGCAATCGTGGCCATCATCGCCTGGTTAGGTATCTCATCAGTTGCAGGACCAACATTTGGAAAACTTTCAACGGTTCAAGAAAATGATAACGCTGCATTCCTGCCAGATAATGCTGAGTCCACGCTGGCAAGCAAAGTAACGGTTAAGTTCACGGACAGCTCAAATGATCAAATCCCTACCTTATTAGTATTTCTAGGTGATGTTGATCCAAAGAAGAATCCAGCAAAGTTAGGTGAAATCCAAAATTATTTAAATAAATTAGGTGAAAAAATATTGCCAGAATCAGGCAAGCCAATTAGTACTTATATTGTTCCAGGTTTTCCAATTCAAGCCATTCCATCAGAGGATGGCAAGGCAGCGCTGGCCAATATCGCTCTAGATTCCAAAATTGGTCAAGAGAATATTGAAGAGAAACCAACTTTACCTATCCTTATCGAATTCATTCGTGAGGATTTGAAAGAAAACTTTGAAGCAAAGAATCTGACTACCCATGTAACTGGATTTGGTGGAATTTTCGCAGACCTATTTGGTGCTTTTGGTTCAATTGATACAACCTTGCTATTAACAACGTTGATAGTGGTATCGATTATTTTGATTATTGTTTATCGCTCTCCATTCCTTTGGATTCTGCCTCTATTTACTGCAGTTACTGCATTGTCATTAGCTGGAACTGTGGTTTATTTTCTAGCAAAGGCAGGAACAATTGATTTAAATGGACAGTCGCAGGGAATTCTTTCTGTATTGGTATTAGGCGCAGCCACTGACTATGCCTTGCTGTTAATTGCCAGGTATCGCGAAGAATTACATCATCATGAATCTAGATATGACGCAATGAAAATTGCTTTGCGTGGCGTTGTTGAACCAATTCTTGCTTCAGGATCAACTGTAATTGCTGGTCTTTTAGTTCTTCTGTTAAGCCAATTGTCTGGTAACAGAGGTTTAGGTCCAGTAGGTGCAATTGGTATTGCATCTGCAATGATCACCGTTCTTACATTTTTACCAGCTCTTCTTGTAGTTTTTGGTCGCTGGATTTTTTGGCCACGAATTCCGCGCAATGATGATGTCAATACACAACTAACCGGAACCTGGGCCAAAATTGGTTCGGCAGTTGAAAAGCGTCCTCGTAAGTTATGGATGATTACCGCTTTGGGTCTTGCAGTTCTTGCAGGATTCTCAACGACATTGAATGCAAAAGGCTTATCTACTGCGGATGCATTTACGCAACGTCCAGATTCTGTTGTTGGACTCGAACTTCTTGGCGAACACTTCCCAGGAGGCTCCGGGCAACCAACCGAAGTCGTGGTTCGAGAAGAGCTAGTCGGTCCGGTATCAGCGGTGCTGATGAGTGTCTCGGGTGTTTCATCGGTCGAACCAATGCGTTTGACTCCAACAATTCCTGGACAACCACCTGCTGCGATCAAGGTTGTCGATGGAAAAGTCATTCTTAATGCGACTCTTGCCCTTAATCCAGATTCGGTAGAAGCCCGAGATGTTATTCCGGTAATTCGAGAAGCTGTCCACGCAATTGATCCAGAAATTTTAGTGGGAGGAAGCACGGCAGTTGCTTTCGACACTGATGTTTCGGCTAATCGAGACAACCGAACAATTATTCCTATTGTGCTGATTCTCATCACAATCATTCTGGGACTGCTTCTTCGAAGCATTCTCTCGGCGGCGTTGCTTTTGGGAACAGTAGTTCTCTCATTCTTTGCAACCTTGGGAGCTTGTCAACTGGTTTTTGAGAACATATTCGGTTTCAAGGGCGCAGATACCTCCTTCCCATTGTTCGCTTTTATTTTCTTGGTAGCACTAGGTATTGATTACAACATTTTCTTGATGACACGAGTCCGTGAAGAAAGCGCAAAAATTGGTACCAGAGCAGGCGTTATTAAGGGCTTAACTGTTACTGGAGGTGTAATTACTTCGGCAGGAATCGTATTGGCAGCAACCTTTGCTGTATTAGGCGTCTTGCCTCTTGTCTTCTTGGCAGAGCTTGGATTCGCGGTTGCGTTCGGTGTTCTTCTGGATACTTTGATTGTAAGAACAATTATTGTTCCAGCACTCGTCCACGATATTGGTGGAAAAGTTTGGTGGCCATCTAAGTTACAAAATTCTTAACCATGAGTCTTCGGGTAGGAATCGCAGGGTATGGGCTGGCGGGCCGGTACTTTCATGCGCCACTACTGAAGGGTTGTGGCTTTGAGGTCGCTGCAGTTCTGACAACTAATCCAGTTCGTGTCGGGCATGCACTACAGGATTTTCCTGCGACTGTTGTCGTTGAATCGATGCAAGAACTAGTTGGGCATAATTTAGATCTAGTGGTTGTGGCTTCGGCAAATTTGACACACGCAGAACAAGCCACCGCTGCTCTTAAGGCGGGTATTCCGGTTGTAGTTGATAAACCAATGGGGCGAAATTACGAGGAAACCACAGCAATTGTTGAACTGTCGAAAACTCTTGGCGTTCCGGTTTCGACCTTCTTTAATCGTCGCTGGGACAGTGATGCGTTAACAATTAAGAAAGTCATTGCTAGCGGTGTACTGGGTGATATTCATCGAATGGATTCACGGTTTGAACGGTTTAGACCCGATGTAAATCAAGATTCCTGGAGAGAAAACATGAGCGCCGAAGATGGCGGGGGTCAGCTTCTGGATCTTCAGCCACATTTAATTTCTACTGCAATTGATTGGTTTGGAAAGGCAGAGCTAGTAACTGCAACAGTTCGATCAATTCGCGGAGCGGCCGATGATGACTCTGTATTGGTACTTCGTCACGAAAGCGGAGTCATGTCATACCTTTCAGCAAGTGCGGTTGTTGGAGCCCCGGGTCCAAGAATTCGAATTTTGGGAAGCAAGGGCGCATTAGTAATTAATGATTTAGATCCACAAGAGGCGCTATTGCGCGCAGGTAAATATCCAGCGGGCGCAGTTTGGTCAGAGCCAACAACATCTGCCGCGTACATTCATCGCGGAACAGAAGTCGAAGAGATTCAAGGTGTCCCAGGAAACTACGCACTTTTCTACGCTGCCGTGGCTTCAGCAATTAGCAAGGGAACGCCGTGGCCAATCTCTAACAATGATGCATTGCTTGTGGCTTCTTTAATTGATCAAGCAAGGACTATTGGAACTCATGCCTAGTTCGTCCGATGTCTTGATCGTTGGTGCAGGTCTGGCAGGGCTCAGCGCGGCAATTACTTTGCAAGAGGCTGGCAGGGATGTTCGATTAATTGAAAGTTCAGATCGCCCTGGTGGTCGAGTGACATCAGACATTATTGATGGGTTTATCTGTGATCGTGGTTTTCAACTGATTAATGCTAAATACCCCGCACTTCAGGCACTTGATGTCATTAAAGAAATTGACTTCGTTAAAGCCCCACGAGTTATAGAAGTGGCCCTCGGAAACGATCGACGGGCATTAGGAGATCCTCGCGTCACGCCATGGACTGCTTTAGATCGAACGACCGGAACAATCCCTGAAAAATTGTCTTTGCTTCGATTCCTTGCCAGTTCACCTAAGGAGAATCAATCGGTGGCAGATGTTCTAAAAATTGCAGGCTCCACATATACACGCGTACTGCGACCTTTCTTGCACGGAGTTTTTCTGACCGATCCCAAGAATGTGGATGCGCGTTATGGTCAATCAATTATTAAAAGTTTTGTCACGGGATCTCCGGGCGTACCCCGCAAGGGTGTTGCCGAACTTTCAAAGGCCTTGGCTTCGCGCGTTAATTGTGTTACCTACGGAGTCCGCGCAGATAGTCTTGAAGGCAAAGTTGTACAAACATCTGCTGGAGAATTCACAGCTTCAACAATTGTTATTGCAACCGATGCGACTACTGCAACCCAGCTTCTTGGATTACACGAAGTACCGCGCATGGCTGGTTGCATCACGTGGTATCACGCAGTGACAACTAACCCTTCAGGAAATGGGCGTTTGATTGTCGATGGTCAGAACCGCGGGCCCATCATTAACTCAATAGTGATGTCAGATATCTCATCTAGTTACGCTCCAGAGGGTCAGCATTTACTGTCGACAACGACAGATTTAGGCGCAACTGAATCCGATGTTCGTAGGCACCTAGCAATTATGTGGGGGATGAGTACCCATGATTGGCAATTGATAGCCAAATATGAAATACCGGCGGCACTTCCTATTCAAAGCGTAGGTCGGGCACTGACGCAAACCGTTAAAGTTTCAGAAAATGTCTATGTTGTTGGTGATCATCGCGCAGTGCCTTCGCAGCAAGGCGCACTTTTCTCTGGCCGATTGGCAGCAGAATTAATCCTCAATAAGAGCTGATAAGGCCTCTGAAATGTGTGGGTAGTCCCAAGTAAAGCCTGCTTCTTGCAAGACATGAGGGATAACCTTTTTTGATCCAAGAACTTCAGAAGAAAAACCGCCCAGTGCAATTTTCAACGCAATTGCTGGGGCTGGAAATAATGCAGGACGATGCATC
>OFQN01000056.1_pt1 | contig 20106 bp, 18 predicted proteins | sample 1542801 | NCBI WGS metagenome assembly OFQN01 (sample SAMN05442515, study PRJEB24371) | freshwater metagenome | isolation source: Freshwater Lake | place: Canada: Niagara | collected 2012-08-09
AATTGGCAACATTAAACTTTCATCAACTCTACCAATCCTCTCAGTTAGACATTTTTTAATTGATGATTTTGATAATAAAATATTTTTTTCTAATATTAGATCATTTACAAAAATATCATAAATTTTAGCAATAGATCTTGCGTTGCCATGACCATTCATTGAAGGAACTTCAGCAGTTTGCCAATTTTCGTTATTATAAAAATTTATTTCATGTTCAGGATTATTAAATGCATTAAATTCAGCTGAAATTTTACTTTCTTTCTTATCCTCATATAGAAAAGCAATATTAGAAAGTTTACTTTTTGGAGTTCCAATAAAAAAATCTAGATCTAGTTTTTTTGATAATAGTTCAGAAGTTATTTCACCTAAACTTTTTTTTGTTGTTTTCTTTATAATTTCACCGATTAAAAATCCATGCGTTTTTGCGTGATAATAAGTTTTTTCACCACACTGATGATCTGGTTCCTGATTTTCTAAAATAGCTATTATTTTATTCCAATCTAAAAGATCTTGTTGTGTAATCTTTTCTTTAAATCTATAGAGTCCAGATTGATGAGATAGAATATGTTTTAGTTTGATTTCTCTTTTGTTACTTTGTTTAAAAGCGTCCCAATAATAAGAAACAGGTTTTTCTAAATCTAAAATATTTTGATCAATTAGAATAGAAACAATGATTTCGTAAATTCCTTTTGTTGCTGAAAATACATTTACAATAGTATTTTCTTGCCAATTACTATTATTTTTATTTTTAAAACCACCATGTAGATCTATTAATGGTTTTCCCTCTTTATAAATTGCAAAAGAAGCTCCAATTTCTTCTTGTTTTAAGAAGTAACTTTCAAATATTTTTTTTACAGGATTATATTTTTCTTCACAATAACCATTTATCATTTTTAAAATGATAAATTGAAAGCAAAGTTTTTTCCAAGACTAAGTTTGAGATCTTGACAGAATCTAGCCGCTTCTGCTCCATCAATTATTCTGTGATCATAAGAGAGAGATATTGGCATCATTGCTCTTGCTATAAATTTTCCCTCAATAAATACTTGTTTTATTTCTGTTTTTCCTATTCCAATTATTGCTACTTCTGGATTGTTAATAATTGGAGTAAAAAAACTTCCACCAATTCCTCCTAAACTAGAAATCGTCATTGACCCTCCAAAAAATTCTTTTTTATCTATTTTAAGTTCCTTACTAAGTTTGCTAATTTTTCTAAGTTCATTGCTTAAAGTTAGAAGATCTTTTTGATCAACATTTCTCATTTTTGGAACCATCAAACCGTGCGGTGTATCTACGGCAACTCCAATATGAAAATATTTTTTATAAATAATATTTTCACCAGTAGGCTCAAGTGATGAGTTAAAATTTGGGTATTTTTTCATTCCATTAACCAATGCTTTCATTATGAAGGCAAGAGGAGTGATAGTAATTTTTTCTTTTGTATTAAGATCTATTAAATTTTTTCTAAAGTGCTCCATATCTGTAACATCAATTTCATCAAATTGAGTTACATGAGGAATTTCATTCCAGGCTTTGACTAAATGAGGACCAGATAGCCTTTTAATTCTTGGTATTTTTTGTACATCAATCTCACCAAATTCTCCATGCTCATAGGGAAGCTTTTCTTCTTTTACTTCTATTTTTTGTATAACCTCATCTTTGTTAATCTCATTGTTTAAAGTACTTTTAATAAATTGTTTAATATCTTCTTCAAGAATTCTTCCTTTTCTAGCGCTTCCCTCAACTAACTGAATATTAACACCTAGTTCTCTAGCAAATTTTCTTATTTTTGGACTTGCACTTTTAATATTTTGATATTGATTATTGTCTTGAGCAAGATTTTCTACAATTACTTGTTCTTTTATTTTTGTTTCTAAATTTTGATTAAGAATTTCTGCAATTGAATCTCCAGCTTTAACTTGCTGTCCTTTTTTTAGAATTATATTTTTAACAATTCCTGATATTGGGGATGGAATCTCATAAGCACTTTCTTCATCCTCAATTAATAATGCTATATCATCAGCTTTAATAAATTGATCTTTTTTTAAAAAAATTTCAGAAATTATTAATTTTTTAGTTGTTCCAAGGGCTGGAATTTTTAATAACGTTGTATCTTTAGGAGCTCTACTTTCTTTTTGTATTTCAATTTTTTTATTTTCTAATTTTTGTTCTTGGATTGGTTCATCAGAAGTAATTTCTATTTCACCTATTTTATCACCTTCAGAAATTTTATCTCCAACTTTAACATTAATAATTTTAACTTTACCTGAAAACTGAGAGGGAACCTCAACACTTGATTTGTCGCTTTCTAAAGTAATGATCCCATCATTTTTTTTTATATTTTGATTTTCTTTTATAAGAACTTCTATGATTTCTACATTTTTAAAATCACCAATATTGGGAACTACTAAATCAACAATTTTAGCCATTTTAAACTATAGTTTTGTTGGAATAGGTTTTTTTGGATCAATATTATATTTTTTCATCGCATCAGTAGCTACTTTGGATGCAATTTTTTGCTCTTTTACTAAAGTGCTTAATGTAGAGTAAACAATAAATTCTTTATTAACTTCAAAAAACTTTCTTAAATTTTTTCTAGTATCGCTCCTTCCAAATCCATCTGTTCCTAAAGTTACATAGGTGCCAGGAACATAGTTTCTAATTCCTTCAGATAATGTTCTAATATAATCCGTCGCTGCTATAAAAGGACCTGTTCTTTTTTCAAAACATTTTTCTATGTAGGTTTTTTCTGGTTTTTTATCTGGGTTTAGTAAATTTTTTCTTTCAACTTCTATTGCATCTTTTCTTAATTCGTTAAAGCTTGTTACACTCCAGATATCGGAATCAATTCCAAAGTCAGAACTTAATATTTCTGCTGCCTTTATTACTTCATTTAATATTGCTCCAGATCCCAGCAATTGAACTTTAGTTTTTCCTTTATTATTAATTTCTTTAAATAAGTACATGCCTTTTAAGATATCTTCCTTTTTTGCACCCTTAGGCATTGCTGGATGTTTATAATTTTCATTTAATGTTGTTATGTAATAAAAAACATTTTCTTGTTTTTCATGCATTCTTTTCAATCCATCCTCAAATATTACTGCTAATTCATAAGAAAAAGTTGGGTCATAACTGACACAATTTGGAATAGTAGATGCCATTACTAAACTGTGACCATCCTGGTGTTGTAATCCTTCACCTGCAAGAGTGGTTCTGCCAGATGTCGCTCCAATTAAAAAACCTCTACACTGAGCATCACCAGCCGCCCAAGCAAAGTCGCCAATTCTTTGAAAGCCGAACATTGAATAAAAAAGATAGATAGGAATCATTTCAACATTATGATTTGAGTACGATGTTCCTGCGGCTATCCAAGAGGACATAGCACCAGCCTCTGTAATTCCTTCCTCTAATACTTGACCACTTTTGTCTTCACGATAAGAACTTAATTGCTCAGAATCTACAGGTTCATATTTTTGACCTTCGTGAGCATAAATTCCAATTTTTTGAAAAAATCCTTCCATTCCAAAAGTTCTTGCTTCATCTGGAATTATTGGAACTAATCGTGAAGAATATTCTTTGTCTCTTAAAATTTTAGTAAGAATACTTACAAGAACCATAGTTGTTGATAGTTCTCTATCTCCAGAATCTAAATAAGAAGATTCAAAAATTTCAGTAGCTGGTGTTTTTAGAGCTTTTGTTTTTGTTTTTCTTGTTGGAATAAAACCACCAAGTTGTTTTCTTCTTTCTTTGATGTATTGAATTTCTTCTGATTTTTCATCAGGTTTATAAAACTCTAAGTTTTCAACTTGCTTATCTGTAATTGGAATATTAAATCGATCTCTAAAATAATACATATCATTGACGTCTAATTTCTTTTGTTGATGGGTTGTATTAATACTTTCCCCGCTTTTACCCATTCCATAACCTTTAATAGTTTTTGCTAAAATTACTGTAGGGGCTCCTTTGTGATTTTGTGCGGCATGATATGCGGCATATACTTTATGAGGATCGTGACCGCCTCTATTTAATTTCCAAATATCATCGTCGGTCATATTTGAAACTAAATCTCTTAATTCTGGATATTTTCCAAAAAAATGACTCCTAACATAAGCACCACCCTTTGCTTTAAATGCTTGATATTCTCCATCAACGCACTCTTCCATTCTTTTCATTAAAAGACCTGTTTTATCCTTTTCAAGAAGAGAGTCCCAGTAAGATCCCCAAATTACTTTAATTACATTCCAGCCTGCTCCTCTAAACAAACCTTCCATTTCTTGAATTATTTTTCCATTACCTCTTACGGGACCATCTAATCTTTGAAGGTTGCAATTGATTACAAATACTAAGTTATCCAATTTTTCTCTTGATGCTAAACTAATGGCGCCGGTTGACTCAGGCTCATCCATTTCTCCATCACCTAAAAAAACCCAAACTTTTCTATTTTGATCTTCTATTAAAGATCTGTTTTGCAAATACTTCATAAATCTTGCCTGATAAATTGCCATGATAGGACCAAGACCCATTGATACCGTTGGAAATTGCCAATAGTTTGGCATAAGCCATGGATGAGGATATGAAGACAATCCTTCCCCATCAACTTCTTGTCTAAAATTTTCTAATTGTTTTGTAGTTATTCTTCCTTCAAGAAAGGATCTTGCATAAATACCAGGAGCACAGTGACCTTGAAAATAAATTAAATCTCCTAGATTTTTTTCATTTTGGGCTTTCCAAAAATGGTTAAAACCAACATCATATAAAGTTGCAGCAGATGCAAAAGTTGCAATATGCCCACCAAGCTCGGGAAGTTTTTTGTTAGCACGCACAACCATACATGCTGCATTCCATCTAATTAAAGACCTTATTTTATTTTCTAAGACTTGATCTCCAGGAGATTTGGCTTCCATCTCCCTCGGTATTGTATTGATATAGGGTGTTTTTTGATTGTAAGGTAAATTCGAACCAGAGATGTAAGCTTGATTAATTAATTTACCCAAAAGATAATTGGCTCTTTTTGGGCCATCTCTTTCAACAACACCATTTAATGATTCAATCCACTCTATAGTCTCTTGAGGGTCTACATCGCCGATAGTATCTTGTGCAGAAGAATAGTTTGTAAATTTCTTATACTCAACTTTTGTTTCAAAATTTTGTTTAATCTCTTCTTTTATAATTTTTTTTTCAGGATCTATTTTCTTTAAAATTTTTTCAGCTTCTTGAATGATTTTTTCTGTTTCTGGAAGAATAGATTTGTTATCCTTTATTTTTGATGAATCTCCATTACTTAAAGTAGCTATCAATGATCCTTTTGATACTTTGTCTCCAACTTTAACTTTTATACTTGAAATTTTACCATCAAAAGGAGAGGGAACTTCTACACTTGATTTATCACTTTCTAATGTAAGTATTGGATCATTTTTCTTAATTTGATCACCTTCTTTTATTAATACTTCTATGATCTCAACATTTTTAAAATCCCCTATATCAGGAACCTTAATTTCTAAATTCATAGAGTTTATTATATTTAAATGTTTTTTATAAAACCATTAAAATTTTGGCTTAAATATTAGATAAAAACGACATTGTGAATTTTAAAATTTGGTGCCCACAGCCGGAATCGAACTGGCCACCTCTTCCTTACCATGGAAGTGCTCTACCAACTAAGCTATGTGGGCATTTTGAATTTAAAATTTGTAATTTATAGTTGTTAGGAAATAAACATTTAAAACTAAATAATTAGCTATTAAAATCAATAAAATTACAAGCTATACGTTAGCAATCTTGACAATGGGCTATTATATCTATTAAACACGAGTCTCACTTTGAATAATAGTATTCAAATTGAACAACATAATAACGAAAGTAAATAAACGTAAGATGAGTAGCATAAAAGGTAAAGTAAAGTGGTTTAACGGTAGCAAAGGCTACGGTTTTATTGAGAGAGACGACAAACAAAAAGACGTATTCGTTCATATGTCAGCTGTTAAAGATGCAGGTATTGACTATCTTGACGAAGGAGATGTCCTTACATTTGATATCGAAGATGGAAAAAAAGGTCCATCAGCTGTAAGTCTAAAAAAAGTTTAATATCTAGATTTTTTTGATGGAGGAGGCTCACCCATGGGTATTCATTATGATTATAAGTCTAAACGTGGAGAAAGAGCTATGCTTAAAGAAGCGAAGAGAAAAGAACGTCTTGCTTTAAAAAAAGCCAAAAGAGCCTCAACCATACCAGCAAAAGAACCAGAACAAGAAATGCACGATATTAATAAGCCTATTACTTTGGATGATTTAACAAATCCAAATAAATAGTCCGCGTTTGATTTTGATGATTAACAATCAAAAAGATTTAAAAAAAGAACGTCTTTCAGAAGCCCTTAGAGAGAATTTAAAAAAAAGAAAAGAATTTTTAAAAAAAATAAAAGAAAGAAAAGCATGAGCGTTTTATCTGATCATTGGATAAAAAAAATGTCATTAGAGAAAAAAATGATAAGTCCTTTTGTTCAAAAACAGCAAAGAAAAAATACGATTTCTTATGGACTGTCTTCCTACGGTTATGATGCAAGGGTTTCTAATGAGTTTAAGATATTTACAAATATAGATTCAGCATTAGTAGATCCAAAAAAATTTTCAAAAAATAGTTTTGTAACAAGAAAAACTGACGTTTGTATAATTCCCCCCAATTCATTCGCTCTAGCTAGAACAGTTGAATATTTTAAGATTCCAAGAGATGTCTTGGTAATTTGCCTTGGCAAAAGCACTTATGCAAGATGTGGAATTATTGTTAATGTTACTCCTTTAGAACCAGAGTGGGAGGGGCATGTAACTCTTGAGTTTTCAAATACAACAACATTACCTGCAAAAATTTATGCAAACGAGGGTGCTTGTCAGTTTATTTTTTTAAAAGGTGATCAAGAACCAGAAACTTCATATGCTGATAAAAAGGGAAAATATATGAAGCAAAAAGGCGTCACCCTTCCAAAAATTTAAAGATGCAGAAACTATTAATTAAGGGAGGTAAGAAACTCTCTGGTGAAGTAGTTATTTCCGGCTCTAAAAACGCAAGTCTTCCTATAATTATATCTTCATTATTATTTGATGATGCCATTTCTTTTGAGAACGTTCCTAAAGTTAGAGATATTTATACTTTAATAAGTTTAATAAGAGTTCTAGGTAGAGAAGTTGATTTTGATGAAGAGAAAGAAATCTTAAAAATATCAAAAAAAAATAAAGATAAGTATTTTGCTCCATATTCTATAATGAAAACTATGAGAGCTGGTGTTTTAGTTTTAGCGCCATTATTAGCTAAATTTGGAAAAGCCAGAGTGTCTTTGCCAGGTGGCTGCTCTATAGGAGCAAGACCAGTTAATTTGCATTTAGATGCATTAAAAAAACTTGGTGCAAAAATTAATGTAAAGAGCGGTTACATTGATGCGAGCGCACCAAAAGGATTATTAGGCGCTAATATTAAATTTCCTATCATTTCGGTGGGAGCAACGGAAAGCACTATCATAGCGGCGGCCCTTGCTAAAGGAGTGACAAAAATTCGTAACGCTGCAATAGAACCAGAGATTATAGATTTAATAAAATTTTTAAATAAATGTGGAGCACGGATAAAGTATAACTCAAAAAGGAAAATCATTATAAAAGGAGTAAAATATTTATATCCAATAAAACACAGGATTATTCCAGACAGAATAGAAGCGGCAACATATGCAATCGCAGCTTTGATAACTAACGGAAAATTATTAATCAAAAATGTTAATAATGATCATTTAGAAAACATATTTAATGTTTTAAAAAAAAGTGGAGCCAAAATTAAAACTTTTAAAGACTCTTTTGTTATTTTTAAAAAGCATCAATTAAAACCATTTAAAATTACTACCAAGCCTTATCCTGGGTTTCCAACCGATATGCAGGCACAGTTTATGTCTCTAGCTACTCAGATTAAAGGATCATCAGTAATTAATGAAAAGATATTTGAAAATAGATTTCTTCACGTTTCGGAATTAATGAGAATGGGCGCCGATATAGAAATAAAAAAAAAAAAGGCCACAATAAAAGGAATTAATAACTTAAATGGTGCCGAAGTAATGGCTACAGATCTAAGGGCATCTGTAAGTTTAGTTTTGGCAGCTTTATCTGCGAAAGGCACTACAACAATTAATAGGATTTATCATTTAGACAGAGGTTACAGTAAATTAGAAAAAAAACTTAATTTATGCGGCGCTAATGTTAGAAGAGTAAATGACTAACGAAAATATTTCTAAGTTAAAACTTTTGTCAGAAGACATAAAAGACTTGCAGGTTTTTTCAGCTTACTTACAAGACTCAGTAATTGTTACAAATGATATAAAATTTTTACCCAAAACTAAAAAACTTATTTGTGTTTTTAATCGTTTTATGTGGGAAGATGCTGAAAAAGGAATTTTTAGAAAAAATAAAAGAATACGTAGCGCTCTTGTTTTTGATAAAGTTTTAAAAGTTAAATCAAAAGGAATTAACCCAAAAAAAAAGTCTAAGATACTAGAGTTTTTGGCGATCAAAACAGAGATTATAGATAATTATTTTGATATAAGATTAATCTTTTCTGGAGATAGTGTTTTATTAGTCAAAGCTGAAGAAATAGATTCGTCTTTAGAAGATTTTGGAAAAATATGGGAAACTAGTTATAAACCAAAGCATAAGATTTAGTATGAAAATTATAAAATTTAATAAGACCAGATTTTTAAAAGATTTAGATTTTATTTCTCGAAATAGAAAATCTAATTTTTCTAATAAAGCTAATATTGTAAAAAAAATTCTTAAGGATGTTAAAACTAAAGGTGATAACGCCGTTGTTTATTATCAAAAAAAATTTGATAAGAGTTCAGTATCAAAAAAAAATATTATATTAAGTAATAAAGAAATTAATAAAGTTATTAAAAATTTAGATCCTTCAGTAAAAAATTCTATTAAACTTGCATTTACTAGAGTTAAAGAATTTCACAAAAGACAATCAATTAAAGGTTATAAATATTTTGATAAATATAAAAATGAATTGGCTTACAAAGTTTCTCCATTAAATAGAGTTGGAATATACATTCCAGGAGGTACAGCTAGTTATCCAAGCTCGGTTATTATGAACGCAGTTCCAGCAATTGTTGCTGGTGTAAAAAACATAACTCTATGCATGCCAACGCCAAATAATAAAATTAATGCTGGAGTTGTTTATGCAGCTAAAATATGTGGGGTAAAAAAGATTTATAAAATAGGTGGAGCTCAAGCAATAGGTGCTTTTGCTTACGGAACAAATACTGTTACAAAAGTTGATAAAATTGTAGGACCAGGCAACATTTTTGTGACTATAGCAAAAAAAGAAGTTTTTGGTGAAGTAGGTATAGACATGGTTGCAGGACCTTCGGAAATTACAGTAGTTGCAAATGAGGATAATAACTCAACTTTGACAGCTATAGATTTATTATCACAAGCTGAACACGATGAATTATCACAAGCTATATTAGTAACAACAAATTTGAAATTTGGTCTTGAAGTTAAAAGTAAGATTTATAAATTTTTAGATGTTTTGCCTAGAAAACAGATAGCTAAAAAAGCAATTGATAATAATAGTGCAATAATAATTTGTAAAAATTTTAAAGAAGTTGTTAGCGTTTTGAACGATATTGCGCCAGAACACCTTGAAATTATGACCAAAAATAATTCAGTTTTGGCAAAACAAATTAAAAATGCTGGATCAATTTTTTTAGGAGAAAATTCGCCAGAAGCCATAGGAGATTATTTAGCAGGACCAAACCATGTTTTACCAACGGCTGGATCAGCGAGGTTTGCTTCAGGGTTATCTGTTTATGATTTTTATAAAAAAACCTCAGTTATTAAAATGAGTAAACAAGGTCTTGAAAAGATAGGAAGATCAGCTATACACCTAGCAAATTACGAGGGTTTATTTGCTCACTCTCAATCAATTAGAATTAGAATTAGTTAAATATGGCAAAAGAAGAAATGTTGGAGTTTAAAGGACTGGTAACAGAGTTGTTACCCAATGCTATGTTTAGAGTGAAACTAGAAAATAATCATGAAGTATTAGCTCATACAGCTGGAAAAATGAGAAAAAATAGAATTAGAGTTTTAGCTGGAGATGAGGTTATGGTTGAAGTTACTCCATACGATTTAACTAAAGGCAGGATCATTTTTAGATTTAAATAATGAATGAAACAAAACATAGTTTTGTTTTAGCGTCCGCATCCCCAAGAAGAGTAGAGCTTCTTAATAATATAAAAATTTTTCCAAAAATTATTTATTCTTCAGACATTAATGAAGATATAAATAGTAAAGAAGATCCTAAAAAATATTGTATTAGAGTTGCAAAAAATAAAGCTCTTAAAGCTTTAGAAAAATATCCAGAAGAATTTGTTTTATCAGCAGATACTATAGTCTTTTGTAGTAACAAAATTTTTTTAAAACCAAAAGACAAAGAAGAAGCTAAAGATTTTTTGGCTTTCTTTTCAGGAAGAAAGCATAATGTCTTGACATGCGTATGTTTGACAAAAAAGAACTCAATTAAAATTAAAAAAGTTATAACAAAAGTTACTTTTAAAAGATTAAATAAGCAGGAGATCGAAGAGTATTTATTAACCAATGAGTGGAAAGATAAAGCAGGGGCTTATGCCATACAAGGTTATGCTGAAAAATTTATTAAAAGAATTAATGGTTCGTATTCAAATGTAGTTGGTTTGCCTTTGTTTGAAACTTATAATTTGCTTAATTCACAAGGTTTAATTTAATATTTTAATTGATTAATAAATTGTTTTGTGAAAAAAACATTCCCAGTGGTCTGGTAGCTCAGTTGGTAGAGCAGAGCCCTGAAAAGGCTTGTGTCGCTGGTTCAATTCCAGCTCAGACCACCATTTTTTATTTGCAATTTCATTCTCAGATTGATAATCAACCTCTAATTGAAATGATAAAAAAATATATATCTACTCACAGATACCATCCTCATGCTGAGCATGCGCTTAGCTAATAGAATTATATATTTAAAAACAAAATAATATTATAAACAAAAAACATGCAGCTGTAGCTCAGTTGGTTAGAGCGCTGGTTTGTGGAACCAGATGTCGGTGGTTCGAATCCACCCAGCTGTACCAAATTAATGAATAAAAAAATTTTTAAACCTAGCAGTGAATTACCAGCAGGTTTTGTAGACAGACAAGAAGAAGAGTTGTTAGCGAGAGATCTTTTAATATCTAATATTAAAAAGATCATGGCTAAATATGGCTTTCAATATCTTGAAACTCCTAGTTTCGAGTTTACCGATAGTATTGGTAAATTTCTGCCTGATAAAGACAGACCATCAGAGGGAGTTTTTTCTTTCGAAGATGACAAAAAATGGATTTCATTAAGATATGATTTAACAGCTCCACTAGCTAGATATGCAGCGAAAAACTTTAACAATTTACCAAGGCCTTTTAAAAGATATCAACTAGGAACAGTTTGGAGAAATGAAAAGCCGGGTCCTGGAAGATTTAGAGAATTTTTACAATTTGACGCAGACTATATAGGAACAAGTAATTTATTTGCTGATGCTGAGTTATGTTGTTTAATTTCAGAGATTTTAAGTAGCTGTGGTTTAACAAAAAAAGAATTTATAATTAAAATCTCTAATCGTAAATTAACAAAAGGATTACTAGAAAAATTAAAAATTATTGATGAAAATAAACAATCAATAGTATTAAGAGCTATTGATAAATTAGATAGAGTTGGACTAGAGGGTGTTCAATATCTTTTGGGAAAAGGTAGAAAAGATAAGTCTGGAGATTTTACAAAAGGGGCTGAATTAGATGAATCGCAGATTAAAGAAATCATTAATTTTTTAAGCATTAAAGATCTTTCAGATAATAATTTTGAAAAAATAGAAAAGATTGCTGGAGACAACCAGACTATATTAGATGGAGTGAATGAACTTATTTTAATAAAGAAATATTTTTCATTATTAAAATTTGAAAATTTTATCTTTGATCCAACAGTTGTTAGAGGACTTGACTATTATACTGGCCCTATTTTTGAGGCTAATCTTACATTTGGTGTTACAAATAATAAAGGAGAAGGAATTGAATTTGGATCAATAGGAGGTGGAGGAAGGTATGATGATCTTGTAAAACGTTTTAATAATCAAGATTGTCCTTCAACCGGTATTTCAGTTGGTCTTGATCGTCTAATTTATGCAATTCTGCAAAAAAATAAAATTAAAGTAGAAAAACAAACTCCAGTTTTAATATGTGTTTTTGATGAAAAATATATGGATTACTATGTAAAAATTCTAAATTTATTAAGAACAAAAAATATTAGCGCTGAAATTTATTCAGGAAATGCCAATATAAAATCCCAATTAAAATATGCAGACAAAAGAGGATGCAATTACGTCATTCTATGTGGTGATGATGAGGTAAGTAAGAATTCAGTTACAATTAAAAATTTAGACTTAGGTAAAAAAATGTCTAATTCTTTAAAAGACAGAGATGATTGGAAAGAATCTTCAGGATCTCAAAAAACTGTAGCTTTAGATCAACTTTTAAATGAGATTAAATAATGAAACAAGGTCTAGAAAAAAAGAAATTAAAAGAAGATCTTTCTAAAAAAATACTAAGTAATTTTAAAAAAAACAAATTTAATTTTACAGACTTAGATCTTTTAATTGATACTAATTTATTAACAGAGCGATCGGGAGAGCAGTTTAAAAAATTTACACTAACTTATAAAGATTTGTTTGGAAAAGAGATTAGTTTGCGACCTGATTTAACAGTTTCAACAGCATTAAAATATATTCAGGAAAAAAAAAATAAGGAAGAAAAATATTGTTATTACGGTAGCGCTTATCGATTAGATAAAAATGGAGATTTAAAAGTTTTTGATCAAATAGGCTGTGAAATTATTAATTCTAACAACAATAAATCAGAAAATATTTTGATTAATTCCATATTAGAACCATTAAAAAAAATTAAGAACTTACAAGTTATATTAGGTGACGTTGGTCTATTTAAAATCTTGATAGACTCATTAGAGCTTCCAGCTAGATGGAAATTGAGATTAGTAAAAAACTTTTCTAGAATAGAATATTTCGAGGATATGTTGAAAAGGTTAGAGACGAATTACGATCTAGATCAAAAAGCAATTAAATTAGATACAAAAAGAATAGAAGATTTAGAAAAATTAGATCCAAACTCTATAATTGGAGGACGAACAGTTTCTGAAATTGTTAAGCGTTTTAATAAAAAGATCAAAGATCCTAGAGATGATTATAAAGGTAAAAAGAATGTTAAAATTATTAGAGATTTTTTAAACATTAATACCTCAATTCAGAAGGCAGAAAGCGCAATATTATTTTTCTTTTCAAAAAATAAATTAAATAATTCATCTATTAAAAGTTATTTAAAAAAAATTAACAAAATAAATAAAGAAATAGGAAAGAAATATTCTATTAATTTCAAAACTAATTTTGGAAGAAATACTGATTATTATTCTGGTGTAGTTTTTTTAGCTTTTACAAAAAAGAAATCCAAAATTATCGAATTAGCAAGAGGTGGTGAATATAACGGCTTACTTAGAACTCTTGGTTATAGCAAGGATATACCAGCAATAGGTGGAGCGATTAATTTAAATGAATTAATAAATTTATAAAATTATGTCTAAAATTAAAATAGGATTGCCTAGCAAAGGAAGGTTAAAAGATGAATCTTTAGCTTTTTTGAAAAGTAAGAAACTAGAGGTGGTAAGTTCTTTTGGAGAAAGAAATTATTTCTTTAATATTAAAAATAATAACAACATAGAAGGCATTTTTTTACATGCCAGAGAAATAATTGAAAGAATCAATGATGGAACTTTAGATATTGGCATTTCAGGGCTTGATCTACTTAAAGAATTACCAGATGCTTATTCAGAAAATGTAAAGATTTATAAAAAGCTTAATTTTGGTTTTGCTAATTTAGTAGTGGCTATACCAAAAGATTGGTTAGATGTTCAAAATATGGCTGACTTAGAAGAAGTAAGTTTTGAATTTAGAGAAAAATATGGTCGTCGTATGCGTGTTGCAACAAAATACCCAAATTTAACTGAATCCTTTTTCTTATCAAAAGGAGTAAGTCAATTTCGAGTTGTTCCAAGTTTAGGAGCAACGGAGTCCTATCCATTTACTGGCTCTTCTGAATTGATCACGGATATAACTTCTACAGGCTCAACTTTAAAAGCAAATAATCTAAGAATTATAAATGATGGTGTTATGTTAAAAAGCTCTGCCTGTATTTTTGTTTCTAAAAAAATTGAGAAAAATAAGTTTTTAAATTTTTTAAAATAGTCAAAAAAAAACCCCGGATTTTTAGGCCGGGGTTTTGAATTTATTCTAGAAAATTTGCTAGAGAGGATGGAATTACATTCCCATTCCGCCCATACCACCCATTCCGCCCATACCACCCATTCCGCCTGGCATTCCACCACCACCTCCACCAGAATTAGAGTTTTTGTCGTCGGGTTTATCAGCGATCATTGCTTCAGTTGTAATAAGTAGACCTGCTATAGAAGAAGCGTCTTGAAGAGCTGTTCTAACAACTTTAGTTGGGTCGATAATACCTTTTGCAAACATATCACAATACTCACCACTTTGAGCATCATAACCTTGAGAAGGTTTTTTTGCTTCTAAAAGTTTTCCAACAATTACTGAACCATCAACTCCAGCATTGCTTGTGATTTGTCTGATTGGATATTGTAAAGCTTTTCTGATTATTTCAACACCAGCTTTTTGGTCATCACCTTTTGGTTTTAAATTATTTAGAGCTTCAGAAGCATATAATAATGCACATCCGCCACCAACAACCACACCTTCTTGTACAGCTGCTCTAGTAGCATTAAGCGCATCTTCTACTCTATCTTTTCGCTCTTTAACTTCAATTTCTGTAGCGCCGCCAACTTTAATAATAGCAACACCGCCAGCAAGTTTAGCTAATCTTTCTTGTAATTTTTCTTTATCATAATCAGAAGTAGTTTCTTCAACTTGTTTTCTGATTTGACCACATCTTGCTTCTATTTCAGATTTTTTTCCTGCACCATCAACGATAGTTGTATTATCTTTATCAACTCTAATTTTTTTACATTGACCAAGATCTTTTAACTTAACGTTTTCAAGTTTAATACCAAGATCGTCAGATATAACTTGTCCACCAGTTAAGATAGCAATATCTTCTAGCATTGATTTTCTTCTATCACCAAAGCCAGGAGCTTTAACTGCTACGACTTTTAAACCACCTCTTAATTTATTTACAACTAAAGTTGCAAGAGCTTCGCCCTCAATATCTTCAGCAATAATTAAAAATGGTCTGCTAGATTGTACAACCGCTTCCAATAAAGGAACCATAGGCTGCAAGTTAGTTAATTTTTTTTCTGTGATAAAAATTAGTGGATCTTCTAATTCCGCAATCATTTTATCCGCATTAGTAATAAAGTAAGGAGATAGATAACCTCTATCAAATTGCATACCTTCAACTACATCAAGTTCTGTTGAAAGACCTTTAGCTTCTTCAACCGTGATAACTCCTTCATTACCAACTTTTTGCATTGCTTTTGCAATCATGTCTCCAATTTCTTTTTCACCATTTGCAGAGATAGTTCCGACTTGTGCAATTTCTTCACTTGTTTTTACTTTTTTTGAACTTTCTTTAATTCTAGTGATTACAGCTTCTACTGCTAAATCAATTCCTCTCTTTAAATCCATTGGATTCATTCCAGCAGCAACGTATTTGCATCCTTCTCTTGCGATCGCTTGTGCTAAAACAGTTGCGGTTGTTGTTCCATCACCAGCTTCTTCGTTAGTTTTGCTAGCAACTTCTTTAACCATTTGAGCTCCCATATTTTCAAATTTATCTTCAAGCTCAATTTCTTTTGCAACAGTTACTCCATCTTTAGTTATTCTAGGAGCGCCGAATGATTTATCTATAACTACATTTCTTCCTTTTGGTCCTAGTGTTACCTTCACAGCGTTTGCAAGTATGTCAACGCCTCTTAGCATTGCATTTCTTGCATCTGTATCAAATCTTACAATTTTACCTGCCATTTTTTTTTCTCCTTTTTTATATTTTATTTATTTTTTTTTAGACATGATGCCCATGATGTCAGACTCTTTCATGATGCTATATTCCACGCCGTCAATTTTAACTTCAGTTCCAGACCATTTTCCAAATAGAACAAGGTCTCCAACTTTAACTTCCATTGGTAAAATTTTTCCATCTTCAGTTTTTGCTCCAGGACCAACAGCAATAATTTTTCCTTCAGAAGGTTTTTCTTTTGCTGTATCCGGTATAATTATTCCACCTGCTGTTTTTTCTTCTCCATCCAAAGGCTGAACAAGAACGCGATCGTGTAAAGGTCTAAAGTTCATTAATTTAATTCTCCGTAAAATTAGTTGTTAATCAAAATATAACTTCGTACAACAATGTACCTGACGCTATATGATGATTGATCTATTAAATTTCAAGGGGTGCATAGTACAATAAAATAGCAAAAACACTATATTTTATTAGTTTTTTTTAACCTGATTTATATGGAAGATCTAAAATTATACTTTATAAAGTATTGCTCCTATGACCCTAAATAAAGACTTGGCTAAAGATCAAACACAAAAAAACAATTATACACCTAATGATCTAGAGGCATTCTGGATGCCTTTTACTGCCAACCAAGATTTTAAAGCAGATCCAAGAATAGTCTCAAAATCTAAAGGCATGTACTATTACACTCCAAACGGAGATAAAGTTTTAGACGCAGTTGCAGGTTTATGGTGTTGCAATGCGGGACATAATAGAGATGAAATTGTAAAAGCAATTCAGGAACAAGCCGCTGAATTAGATTTTGTTCCTTCTTTCCAAGCAGGTCATTACAAAGCTTTTGAATTAAGCAATAAGTTAACAGATATTTCGCCAGAAAATTTAAACCACGTTTTTTATAGCAATTCTGGTTCAGAGGCGGTTGAAACAGCTTTAAAAATCGCTTTAGCCTATTTTCGGGCAATTGGACAGCCATCAAAAAGAATCTTAATAGGTCGCGAAAGAGGTTATCACGGAACAGGTTTTGGAGGATTGTCAGTTGGAGGAATGGTTAATAATAAGAAACAAATCGAAAGATTTCTGCCGGAAGTTTATCATCTTCCACATACACATAATCTTGAACATAATTCATATTCTAAAGGACAGCCAGCATGGGGAGCCCATTTAGCTGATGATTTGTTAAAACAAATTGAAAAACATGGAGCAGCGAACATTGCGGCAGTTATTGTTGAACCAGTTGCTGGCTCAACAGGAGTTTTAATTCCACCAATTGGTTATTTGGAAAAACTGAGAAAAATTTGTACTGATAACGATATAATTCTAATATTTGATGAAGTAATTACTGGCTTTGGAAGATTAGGAAAACCATTTGCTGCAGATTTTTTTAATATTGAACCTGACTTAATGGCCATAGCTAAAGGATTGACTAGCGGAACTGTGCCAATGGCCGCAACTTTTGTTTCAGATAAAATTTATAAAACTTTTATGCAAGGAGATCCTAAAGTTATTGAATTTTTTCATGGATATACTTATTCAGCGCATCCATTAGCTTGTGCAGCAGCAATTGCTACTCTTGATGTTTATAAAAAAGATAATTTATTAAATAGAGCTTCTGAAATTGCTAAATATTGGGAAGATGCCTTGCATTCATTAAAAGGAACTAAACATGTAATAGATATAAGAAATCTAGGATTGATAGGAGCAATAGAATTAGAACCTATTCCAGAGAAACCATCCAGAAGAGCTTATAATGTTCTTTGTGAAGCTTTTAGAGATCAAAAATTATTTGTAAGAGTGACAGGAGATATTATTGCTTTATCTCCCTCTTTGATCATTCAAAAACAAGAAATAGATTTAATCATAGAAAAATTAAAGAAGACAATTAGTTCTACGCAATAATTTTAAATTTATGAATAATCCTATTTTTTTAAGTGGATTAAATAAAATTTATTCAAAATTTGATATATTTTTTGTTGATCTTTGGGGTGTGGTCCATAATGGTATTGAATGTTACTCTAATTCTTTAAAAGCCTTAAAAAACATAGAAAAGAGAAAAAAAATTATATTAATTTCAAATGCTCCAAGACCTAGTCATAGCGTTCAAAAATTTTTAAATAAAATAAATTTTAAAAAAAAATTTTATAATTTATTAATTACCTCAGGAGACTTAACTCGTTTTTATCTGAAAAATTTTAGTAAAAATAAATGTTTTTATCATTTAGGACCAGATAGAGATAAAAGTTTATTTATTAATCTAGGTCTAAAAAAAACTTCGTTAAATAATGCAAATTTTGTTGTTTGTACCGGGGTAAATAATAACAAGGACAGTCTTAGTAAATATGTTCCTATTTTAAAGAAAATAAAAAAAAGAAATTTAAAAATGATTTGTGCTAATCCGGACTTAATTGTTTATAGAGGGGACCGGACTGAATACTGCGCAGGGTCTATTGCAAAATTATATGAAAAAATGGGTGGCAAGGTTAAGTATTTTGGAAAGCCTTATAAATATTTTTATGAATATATTTGCAGTGTATTAAAAAAAAAATATAGAAAAAATATAAATAAGAATAAAATCCTTGTTATTGGAGATAATTTAAATACTGACATTTTTGGAGCAAATAATTTTAAAGTTAAAAACTTATTCATAGCAGGAGGCATTCATAAATCTGAATGGAATAAGAAAAATACAAATTTAGCTAATTTTGTGATTAAAAAAAATAAAGATTTTAAGATTAATTATTTTCAGAACGAATTAGTTTGGTAAATGAAAATTTATAATAACGTCAACTTTATTGACAAAAAATTTGTTAATTCCGTTTTAGCAATAGGTAATTTTGACGGAGTTCACTTAGGACATCAAGAACTTTTAAAAAAAGCTTATATTTTTTCACGTAAAGTAAAAAAAAAATTTGGTATATTAACCTTTGATCCTTTACCTAAAGATTTTTTTAATAAGACTGATAATAGAATTTTAAACATTGAAGATAAGATAGATACCGTAAAAAAATTCCGTGCTGATTTCTTTATTAAGCAAAAATTTAATCGTAATTTTTCTAAAATAAGTCATGATAATTTTGTCAAAACAATTCTTTTAAAAAAATTATCGGTTCATAGCATTTTTGTTGGCAAAGACTTTAGATTTGGGTTTAAAAGAGAGGGTAATATATTTTTTTTAAAAAAATTCTCAAAAAATAATAACTTTAAAATATTTATAATTAATTTTAAAAAATTTAATAATCATAAGATTTCTTCATCAAAAATTAGAAGCTTAATACAAGCTGGAAAAGTTAGCTTGGTTAATAAAGTTATGGGAAGACCATGGACTATCTCTGGCAGAGTCATTAAAGGTAAAAAATTTGGAAGACGAATAGGTTTTCCTACAGCAAATATTAAAATCTTAAATCAGATTAAGCCACTGTTTGGGGTCTATTCCGTTAAAATTATTTTTAATAAAAAGACTTATAAAGGAATTGCCAATTTTGGTGTAAGACCAACATTCGGAAGTTCTAATCCTATTTTAGAAGTTAATGTTTTTGGAAAAAACCATAATTTTTATAATAAAAATATCAAAGTTTTATTTATTGATTTTATTAGAAAAGAGAAAAAATTTATAAGCAGTGCAATGCTGGTTAATCAGATTAAGAAAGATATTAAAGTTGCTAAAATTAGTTTAAACAAAAAATAATGTCAGAAATTAAAATTAATCTTCCCGCAACTTCTTTTCCTATGAAGGCTAATTTGCCAACAAAAGAACCTGAAATACTTAAATTTTGGGAACAAATTAACCTTTATGAAGAATTGAGATCTAACAGCAAAGATCGAGAAAAATTTATTTTGCATGACGGACCTCCTTATGCAAACGGACACATCCATATTGGGACGGCATTAAATAAAATTTTAAAAGATATTGTTGTAAGATTTAATCAAATGACAGGCAAGGATGCCCCTTACGTACCAGGATGGGATTGCCATGGATTACCAATAGAATCTGTCTCTTATACACATCTGACGCTGCCGACGAGCGATC
>OFQN01000059.1_pt1 | contig 18667 bp, 19 predicted proteins | sample 1542801 | NCBI WGS metagenome assembly OFQN01 (sample SAMN05442515, study PRJEB24371) | freshwater metagenome | isolation source: Freshwater Lake | place: Canada: Niagara | collected 2012-08-09
CATTGAAGGTGGCCATCACATAGATCGTGGCTACCCAGATTTTGCCCAGCAACTTCAAGGACTTGGGGCAGATGTAACAAGAGTTGATTAAGGCTCTAGCCAACGCTAACTTTTGTAATAAATCCTGACTCAATACTTACAGTCACTCTATTGGTTCGATAATCTTTTGTGAGAATAAATCCTTCGCCATCTCTCTCGCCAATTCGATAAATCCAAGAGTTAGCGGCTGCGCAAACCTCTGCCTCAAGCTCGCTCATAGAGATTAACTGGCTCGCTCTAGCTTCAGAGATCATCTCCTCGCTCTTTAGAGTAATTGGACACTTACCAGCGCTACTTCCGACCTCTAGATACTCACCTCTTATCTCAGTTCTTCCAATTGCAATTACAGCTGAAGATTTTGTCTTTGCAGTGGCAGTAATTGAATAGATTCCAGCTTCAGCGCTCTGAGAAATCCTTGAGAGGAAGAAGTAGTTCTTCTTGCCATAAGGTTCATAAAAAGGTGATCGCTCATTAATCTTCATCGCTATCTTCTTTCCAGATGGAGTAGTTATAGCGATCGAGGGAAGCTGTGAGCTCTTTAATCTATTAGTTGGGGCTGCATCAACAATCAAGTATTCAACGTTTAAATCATCGCCTTCTTTCAAGGCAAAACGAACACTTCGCTTATCTTTAGCCTTATTAAAATCTGCATAAACAGCAAATGAGATAGTGCCATCTAGCAGAATTGGGCTCTTGGAGAGAGTGTTATGTGAAGCCTTTAGATTTACAGGGTAATGCGCAAGCACCGGCCCAGCGCTAAGAATCAGCGCAAGAGCAATAAAAAGAGAGCTACTGCGTCGCACTCTCGCCTAAGACCGAGATACGATTATTAGCAACTGAGATAAAGCCGCCACTAACTTCAAACTCTTGCACGCTGCCATCAACGCCTTCAATGCTGACCTTGCCATCTACTAAAACTCCTAGAAGTGGTGCGTGATCTACCAATATTCCAAGATCACCTTCTAGCGTTCTAGCAGAGAGGGAGATCGCTTTGCCAGAGAAGACTCGCTTCTCTGGCGTTACGAACTCAACGGTTAGCGTTTTATCAGACATCTTTTACTTCTTTGCCAACTCTGCAGCTTTACGTTCGACATCTTCTAATCCGCCGCACATAAAGAAGGCCTGCTCTGGAATATGGTCATAATCTCCATTAGCTAGCGCATCAAATGCTGAAATAGTTTCGGTAAGTGGAACGAATGAGCCATCAAGTCCAGTGAAGACCTTAGCTACGAAAGTATTTTGCGATAGGAAGCGCTGGATGCGACGAGCGCGACCAACCAGAATTCGATCCTCTTCAGAGAGTTCATCGATACCAAGGATGGCGATGATGTCTTGAAGATCTTTATATCTCTGCAAGATCTGCTTCACGCGGTTTGCTACTCGGAAGTGATTCTCTCCAATGTAGCGAGGGTCAAGAATGCGCGAAGTTGAATCAAGTGGATCCACCGCAGGATAGATACCAAGTTCTGAAATTGGACGAGATAGAACTGTGGTGGCATCAAGGTGGGTAAATGTGGTGTGTGGCGCAGGGTCTGTAATGTCATCAGCTGGGACATAAATAGCCTGCATCGAGGTAATTGAGTGGCCTCTAGTTGAAGTAATACGCTCCTGAAGCACGCCCATTTCATCAGCAAGAGTTGGCTGATATCCCACAGCAGATGGCATACGACCAAGAAGTGTTGAAACCTCTGATCCTGCTTGAGTAAAGCGGAAGATGTTATCGATAAAGAGGAGCACATCTTGCTTCTGCACATCACGGAAATACTCAGCCATTGTTAGAGCTGAAAGTGCAACGCGAAGACGCGTTCCAGGTGGCTCATCCATCTGACCAAAGACTAGAGCTGTCTTATTGATAACTCCGGTCTCAGTCATTTCCAAAAATAGATCGTTACCCTCACGAGTACGTTCACCAACGCCGGCAAATACCGAAACGCCACCAAAGTTTTCAGCAACGCGATAGATCATCTCTTGGATAAGAACTGTTTTACCAACACCAGCGCCGCCGAAGAGACCGATCTTTCCACCTTTAACATAAGGAGTTAGTAGATCGATAACCTTAATTCCGGTTGCAAACATCTCAGTCTTTGACTCAAGTTGATCAAAGGCAGGAGCAGTTCTATGAATTGGCCAACGCTCTTTGATATCAAGAGATGAGGTTGGCACATCAAGTGATTCACCGAGGGCGTTAAATACATGGCCCTTTGTGACATCTCCGACTGGAACAGAGATTGCCGCTCCGGTATCACTTACCTCAACACCACGAACCATTCCGTCGGTTGGTTGCATTGAGATAGCGCGCACCAAGTTATCGCCAATGTGCTGGGCAACTTCTAGTGTGAGCTTTCGTACCTCACCGCCAAGTTTTACCTCTACGTTTAACGCGTTATAGATCGCAGGCATCGAATCTGCTGGAAATTCGATATCAACGACCGGTCCAATTACGCGCGCTACGCGTCCGGTTGCTGTCTTAGTTGTCATTATTCGCTCCCTGCGCTTGCTGAGGCGAGCGCGTCTGCGCCGCCGACGATTTCACTGATTTCTTGCGTAATTTCGGCCTGACGGGCCGCGTTTGCAAGTCTGGTCAACGACTTTATTAGCTCGTCAGCATTATCTGTTGCTGACTTCATCGCACGTCGCCTTGCTGCATGTTCGGAGGCTGCCGATTGCAGAAGAGCGTTATAAACGCGCGATTCGATATAGCGTGGCAGAAGGGCGTTGAGTACTTCTGCTGCATTTGGTTCAAATTCATACATTGGTAGAAGCCCTGCCGGCGCTGGACCTTCAGCTTCAACAACTTCTAGCGGAAGCATCCGCTTATTCATCGCAATCTGAGCAATCATTGATTTAAATTCGGTATAAACAATATGAAGTTCATCCACGCCATTGATATCAGTTATGGCATCTGCAATAAATGCTGGAATCAATTCATCTGAAATCATCTTGGCATGAGCATAGGTTGGATTATCAGAAAAGCCAGTCCAAGAATTCTTTATTGGGCGATTACGGAATTTGAAGTAGTTAACTGCTTTTCTTCCCACCAGATAGGTATTTACCTCAAGTCCGCGCTCTTTAAGAGTTATGACTAGGCCATCTGCTTCCTTAATAGCACTTGATGAATAAGCACCAGCCATACCTCTATCTGCAGTAATGATTAATACCGCAGCTCGCTTTGGATTTGTTGATTCAGTAGTTAGCGGGTGATCAGTATTTGAAAATGTGGCAACTGCGCTCACTGCACGCGTTAATTCATTTGCGTACGGGGTCGATGCTGCTACTCGTTGCTGCGCTTTGATGATACGCGATGCCGAGATTAACTCCATGGCACGAGTGATCTTCTTAGTCGCTTTAACCGAGCGAATGCGTCGACGATAGATGCGTAGTTGTGCGCCCATTTATCTACTTCTTATATTTCGTAATCTGCTCGGTGCCATCGCTGCCTTCTGCTTGAGCAGGGGCTTCATTAACAGCAGAGGCTGATGATGAGGCAAATTGATCTTTGAAGGTATTGATAGCTGCGGTCAATTTGGCAACAGTGTCATCGCTTAGCTCTTTGCTCTCAGCGATTACATCAAAGATTGCCTTATGTTCGCGTCCTACATAATCAAGAAACTCTGATTCAAAGCGGCGAATATCAGCAACTGGCACTACATCTAACTGTCCTGTTGTTCCAGCCCAGATAGAGACAATCATTCTCTCTAGTGAGAATGGGGTGTATTGCTGCTGCTTAAGTAGCTCAACCAAACGTGCACCGCGCTCTAACTGCGCCTTTGATGCTGCATCAAGATCTGAACCAAAGGCAGCGAATGCCTCTAGCTCGCGAAATTGTGCAAGATCAAGACGGAGGCGACCAGCAATCTTCTTCATCGCTTTAGTCTGAGCCGAACCACCAACGCGAGAAACTGAGATACCAACGTTGATAGCAGGGCGAACTCCTGAGTTAAAGAGATCGGTTTCAAGGAAGCACTGTCCATCGGTAATTGAAATAACGTTTGTCGGAATGAAGGCTGAGACGTCATTACCTTTAGTTTCAATGATTGGAAGACCAGTCATTGAGCCGCCACCTAGCTCATCAGAGAGTTTTGCGCAGCGCTCAAGAAGACGGGAGTGTAAATAAAAGACATCGCCAGGATATGCCTCACGACCTGGTGGACGGCGAAGCAAGAGCGAGACGGATCGATAAGCCTCTGCTTGCTTGGAGAGATCATCAAAAACAATTAGTACATGTCCCCCGCCATACATCCAGTGCTGACCAATAGCAGAACCGGTGTAGGGAGCAAGGTATTTAAATCCTGCAGGATCAGATGCTGGGGCTGCAACGATTGTTGTGTACTCCATCGCTCCAGCTTCTTCTAGCGCTCCTTTAACAGATGCGATAGTTGAACCCTTCTGACCAATTGCTACATAAATACATTTAACCTGCTTCTTTTTATCACCACTTCGCCAGTTATCACGCTGGTTAATAATGGTGTCAATTGCAACTGCAGTCTTTCCAGTCTGACGATCTCCAATAATCAACTGACGCTGACCGCGGCCGATTGCAGTCATAGCATCGATTGCTTTAATTCCAGTAGCTAGAGGCTCTTTAACTGGTTGTCTCTGAACAACTGATGGCGCCTGTACTTCAAGTGCGCGAGTAGTTTCTGCCTTGATTTCGCCTTTGCCATCAATTGGGCGACCAAGGGCGTCAACAACTCTTCCTAAAAAGCCATCGCCAACTGGAACAGAGAGAATCTCTCCAGTGCGGCGCACTGTTGTTCCCTCTTCAATTCCGGTGAACTCACCCAAGATAACAACACCGATTTCGCGCACATCAAGGTTTAGCGCAAGTCCTAAGGTGCCATTTTCAAACTTTAGAAGCTCATTAGTCATTGTCGATGGAAGTCCTTCCACGCGAGCAATGCCATCGCCAGCTACAACGACGGTACCTATCTCATCGCGTGATGCGCTACCTGGATCGTATGACTTAACAAAGTTTGCTAAGGCATCACGAATCTCTTCAGGTCGAATCGTTAATTCCGCCATGATTTTTTCTCTCCCTATACTGCGAGCGCTCTGCCCGCGTCGGCCAAACGATTGACGATTGTGGCGTCAATCAATTCATCTGCAAATCGGATGGATAGACCACCCAAAACTTTTGGATCAAGTTCAACATTTAATCTCACTGGCTGCCCTATCTTGCCAGAGAGGCTACTTGCTAATTTATCTTTCTGCGCTTGGCTTAACTCCACTGCGCTTTTAACATGAGCAATTACTCTCATCTTTCTTGCAGCTGCAGCGCTAGCATAAAAAGCGATAGTTCTTTCAATACTTCTTCCCCGCATTCCACTTACCAATGAGGGGAGTAGTCTTGAAGTTGAAGGACTTATCTTTGATGCTAACAATTTGGCAACAAGTACTCGCTTGCCTTCACCAGAATACTTTGGCGAGTTGAGAATCTGACGAAGTTCTAGATCACTTGCCACAATTCTTGAGAACTGAAAAATCTCTTCCTCCAGGCGATCTAGCTCGTTATTTTGATTAGCAACAGATGCCTCGGCCTCAACGGCTAATTGCTCAATAACATCACCAAGATTCGATGGGCTCGACCAACGAAGGGCGGTGAGGTTAATCAGAAGCTTTATAGCTAGATCAGATGCGCCCTTGCCAAAGAGCTCTTTAGCAAGTTCTGCCTTGGAATTAGCATCTCTGGAGTTATCAGTTAGCGCGCGGCGAAGTGGAGTCGAGGAATCAAGAGTTGTAACAACTGCAAATAAATGAGCAGAGAGCGCTGAAGCATCTGCTGCTGATAAGCCCTTTAAGAGCTCATCAAGTGATTTGCGAGCAGCGATAAGTGATTGGCGTGACGCCCCACCCAGTGCTGCCATTGCTCTACTCATTTTTACTTACTCTTCTCCAGATCATTTAGGAAGCGATCAACAATTCTTGACTGACGGACCTGGTCATCGAGTGCTTCTCCGACAATCTTTGATGCTAACTGCGTTGCAAGAGTTCCAACTTCATTACGAAGTGAAGTAAGCGCTGCTTGACGCTCTGACTCAATGGCAGCTTGCGCGCTTGCAGCGATACGAGTTGCCTCTTCTTGAGCTTTGGCTCGCATCTCTTCAATGATTGCAGCGCCTTGAACTCTGGCTTCCTCTCTAATGCTTGCAGCCTCGCCGCGAGCATCTTGGAGTTGAGCTTTATATTGCTTAAGAGCTGCCTCTGCTTCAATCTGAGCCTTCTCTGCTCGCTCCATTCCACCTTGAATCGCATCTGTTCTTTCAGCAAATGCTTTTTCAAAACGTGGAACAACTGCGCGTCGCAGCACCATATAGAGAAGTGAGAAGGCGATGAAGCCAACAATTATCTCTGCGGTATGGGGAATTAAAGGATTTAGCTCCTCTGCCGCTAATTCAATAGAGCGCATGCTTATTTGCTTGACTCTAGAGAACGAATGCTAGAACTAGACCGAATAGCGCTAGAGCTTCAGCAAGAGCAAAGCCTAGGAATGCGATCGGCTGGAGAACGCTTCGAGCCTCTGGCTGACGTGCTACTCCATTGATATATGCGGCGAAAATAAGTCCGGTTGCAATACCCGGTCCAATCGCTGCCAGGCCAAAACCGACCAGGTTGAGTGTGCCTTCCATGTTTCTTACCTTTCCTTCTTCTTTATCCTTCGCGATAACCGAGCGTTATCGTGGGTAAATCTATTTATTTAATGCTCATCTGCCAACGCTCCAGCAATATATAGAGCTGTCAGGAGGGTAAAGATATAGGCCTGGAGGCATTGGACCATAAATTCAAAGAATGTCAGCGCGATACCGATAGCAAAGGCAAATGGGCTGATCAATTTAAGTCCAATTACTCCTTGTAGCAGATGCTCCCCACCCAATATGAATACCAAAAGAAGTAGGTGGCCAGCAAACATATTGGCAAAGAGACGAAGGCTTAAGGTCATTGGGCGAACTAAAAAGTAAGTGGCAAGCTCAAGAGGAGTTATCAAGATATAGGCAGGTTTTGGAATTCCTGGCAGGAACATAATCTCTTTCATGTATTTCAAGAAACCTTGTTTACGTATTCCAACATAATGGAAGATAAAAAATGTGAAAGCTGCTAGAACATAAGGAAATGAGATTCTAGACATCGTTGGAAATTGAATCATCGGAATAATTCCAAATAAGTTATTAACTAAGATGAAGGTAAAGAGAGTAAATAGATATGGGACAAAGCGCATAAACTCATGGCCAATTACCTCGCGCCCCAAATCATTTCTAACAAATGAATAGACCGACTCTCCAGCAAATTGCAGTTTTGAAGGAACTAGAGCTGCTTTTCTTGAAGCAAGAATAAAGAAGATTGAAATCAAAAGTACCGAGAGAAAAACTAGAAGAATTGGTTTAGTTGCAAACTCATTACCTTCAATAAATGGAGGGAGGTTGAAGTCTCCGGCATCGGGGGGATTAAATCCCTCATCCTTGCCAACCTCGGCTGCATAACTAAGCAAGAAAGAACTCCTTGAAGCGTTATTGGACCTTATTTCATAGGGAAGACGGGGTAACCCTATGGGCAAGAGGCCAGGTTGAGAAATTCAATTTAGCCAAAATAGGGGTCAAAAGGGTTACTTGCCTTACTTAAATTCGAGGGGGGCTCTCTTACTTTCGCCCAAAGCGGAGCCAGACTAGATAAAGAGCTGATCCCATTCCCAAAAGAAGGCCGGCCAGAAGGAAGAAGCCGGTATTAAGCCATTGATCAAGCCCCCAGCCAATGCCGCCCCAGATTAGAAGCCCTGAGAGCATGTATCCAAAGATGGTCCAGAAAGCATTGTCCTCGCTCGGTCTTTTTGGCTCGCTACTACTCATCATTACTCCTTAGATTGGCTCTTAGGTTGAGGTAACTCTAGTCGTAGTTTAAAGAAAGCCCGAACCTCGCCAGATAGCCATGCGGCAGAGATTGCCAGAGCGCTTATCCCAAAGGCAGACCTATCAAGTGAGTCAGGCTCGCTTAAGCGAGTGACCGCAATTAGAAAGAGGGCAATTAGCAAGAGCTTGGTGAAATAAGACATCAGAGCAAGGGCCATAACTGAAATTGGATCTGAGTTTCTGCTTAGTATCCCAACAACGATTGAAACTGAAAAAAATATCAAAACCACAAAACTTGCAAGAGCGCTACCAAAAAATCCTGGGGTACCTGAATAAATTGTGAAGAAAACAATTGCAATTACAGTTGCAACAAGTGAAGCGCTTAATGCCCCGCGCCACATCTGCTTATTAGATGATGCAATATCCATCTATGCCTTGACCTTCTTCTCTCGCTTTGTGGTAAGCGCTGCGCTTAGAAGGAGCAGCGCGCCCACTAGCAGCGCTGCCCATAACGGAATAAATGCTGAGAGCATCGCAGGAAGTGCAAGCATGGCAGTGACTAGATAGAGAATTACTGCGCTACGTTGTTGCGAATTTCCCCATGCCATTAATTTGTGATGGAGATGCTCTTGATCAGGAGCAAAGGGTGAGCGCCCCGATCTAACTCTGCGAAGAACTGCTAGCGCTAGATCAAGTAATGGAATCGCAAGAACTGCAAATGGCAAGAGAAGCGGAAGAGCTGCAGGACCAATATTCTCTGCAAATACCGCGTTAGCATCAATTTGGCCCATTAAAGTAATAGCTGATGCTGCAAGCAATAAACCTAAGAACATCGACCCAGAATCTCCCATAAATATCTTTGCTGGATGGGTGTTATGTGGCAGAAAACCTAGACAGCAGCCAATGACAATTGCCGTAACAAGAGATGGCGCGCCAGCCCGGCTAAAGCCATTTTCAACAGCTAATAGATATGAGAAGCCAAAGAATGCTGCCGCAGAGATACCAACAATTCCAGTAGCAAGACCATCTAGCCCATCTATGAAGTTAACTGCATTAATTATTACAACTACCACAACTACCGTTAACAGCTGGCCAATATTTGTTGGAAGAACAATGATTCCATCTATTGGAAGCCAGAGAATTTGAATTCCAAAGATTAGAAGAATTGCTGCCGCCAAGCCTTGACCTGCTAACTTTGTAATTGCATCTAATTCATAGCGATCATCGAGAGCGCCAATTAAAAGCACAAATGTTGAAGCAAGAAATATTCCTAATAGTTCTTGAGAGTATGCCTTACCGACTAAATTAAGGCTACTTACCATTACTAAAGTTGCGCCCATAGCTAGCCACATCGCTACCCCGCCCCAACGTGGGGTGACTTGAGTATGAATATCGCGTTCTCTAACAGAGGCAACTGCTTTTGAGCGCAGCGCAAGAGAGCGAACCAGCGGGGTGAACATATAAGTTAGTACTGCAGCGATTAAAAGAGTTAAGAAGTATTCGCGCATTAGGCTGGATAGACAGGGAACTTTGCAGTTAGCGCATTAACTTCCTTGCGAATTTGAGCAATCTTTGCCTCATCTTCTCCATCTTTAATGGCGCGAGCTATCAAAGATGCAATCACTGGCATCTGTTCGCTACCCATGCCTTGGGTGGTCACCGCTGGCGTTCCCACTCTAATTCCACTTGTTACAGCAGGTGATTCTGGATCATAAGGAATAGCATTTTTATTAAGTGAAATTCCGGCTCGGCCGCATCTCTCATCCGCTACTTTTCCATTAACTCCAGTTGAGCGAATATCAATTAGCGCCAGGTGGGTCTCTGTGCCTCCAGAGACTGCCCTCATTCCCTCATCCTCTAAGGACTTAGCGAGGGCTTTGGCATTAACAATTACCTCTTTGGCATAGGCCTGATATTGCGCTGTGGCACATTCTTTTAAGGCAATAGCTTTGGCAGCTACGGCGCTCATAATCGGTCCGCCCTGCATCCCTGGAAATATTGCTTTATCAATAGCGGATGCATGAGCAGCTTTACTTAAAATCATTCCACCACGAGGACCTCTTAAAACTTTATGGGTAGTAAATGAAACAACATCTGCATATTCAACTGGCGAAGGAATAGCTTTTCCGGCAACCAAACCAATGAAGTGAGCTGCATCAACCCACATAATTGCGCCAACTTCATCACAGATACTTCTAACTGTTTTAAAATCAATCAAACTTGGATAGGCGGTGGCTCCTGAGCAGATCATCTTTGGTTTAACTCTTAGCGCAATATCGCGAAGTTCGTCATAGTCTATTAATTCGTTATCTTGTCTTACTCCATATGATTCAACGTTAAACCACTTACCAGAGAAATTAACTTTAGATCCATGAGTTAGATGACCACCATGTGGAAGTGACATTGCAAGCACGGTATCTCCAGGCTTTGTAAATGCTTGATAAATCGCAACATTGGCACTTGCTCCTGAGTGTGGTTGTAAATTTGCATGTTCTGCTCCGAATAACTCTTTAGCTCTTGCAATTCCAATTACCTCAGCTTTATCAACCTCTTCGCATCCTCCGTAATAGCGCTTGCCTGGATAACCTTCAGCATATTTATTTGAAAGAGTTGAACCAAGGGCGGCAAGAACAGCTGGAGATGTGAAATTCTCACTAGCTATTAATTGAAGATTCTCGCGCTGCCTATCAAGTTCAGAAATTAAGATTGCAGCAATCTCTGGATCTTGTCCCTGCAGGGCTTGGAAATCTGGGCCGAAGAAAGTCTCTGACATGGCCTAAATCCTAGGCGGGAACTGAAATATTGGCAGATACAGAGCGCAGGTCGGCAAGTGATATTGCTCCCGCTCGCACCAGCCTTGCCCCTTCTTGCTCAATAGCAATTACAGTCGAGCTTGGCCCCTCTGGCAGTTCACCTAGATCAAAGAGCGCTGCATAATCACTATCTAAGGCGGGAAAGAAAGTAGATTTTCTTGGAGCTGGTCTTCCAGATAGGCAGGCTGCTCCAACAGCTAGTGGACCTGAGGCAAGTGCAACGCTTCGAACAAATTCTGCGCTTGGCACTCGAACTGAAATTTCACTTAAAGCTCTTGCATCTCCTAGATCCCAGACTAAACCTTGAGCGGGGGTGAGATTAATTGTTAAAAGACCGGGCCAGAATTTTTCTGCTAGCGCAGTAATTGTCTCACCAAATTGAAGAGAAATTCCTTTAACAGTTTTGATATCTCCAACTATTACCTGCGCCGCAGTTGCTGGAGGGACTTGACGTAACTTATGAATTTTCTTTACAGCTCCATGATTAAAAGCATCTGCTAAAAACACATAGCCATGCTCAAGTGGCGCGATGATTAATTTGCCATCACGAAGTGATGCCACTGCTCTCTCAATTAGCTCTTGGCTATCGATGAGGCCATCAGTTAGCGAGAATCTCTCTGCCATTACTCTGCCTCTCGCCTAGCGCTGATCCATCTTGGACGATTATTTAAATCTCGGTTCTGATTTATCTCAGAGTAGCCCCTTGATAACTCAGCCTCAAGTAGCAGAGGCTGACTCTCATGATGTTCCATAATCAATAGACCACCAGGCTTTAATAAGCTAGATGCCGCCTGAATAAATCTTCTCGGAATCTCAAGGCCATCATCTCCTCCGCCAAAGAGCGCCTCTTTAGGTTCATTTGCAATGACTAACTCTGGCAAGTTATCACCCTCTGGAACATATGGTGGATTTGCAATAACGATGTCACATTTAACTCCCTCTAACACCTCTAAAACATCGCCAGAGATAAGGCGAACAGAGACATCACAGGCTGCAATATTTCGCTTTAACCATTCAATAGCCTGATCTGATTTTTCAACGGCGATAACAGTTACTGGCCAATTCTTCTTCTCTGCCTCATAGGCAATGGAGATGGCAAGAGCGCCACTACCTGAACCTAAATCAACAATGCTTACAGGCGCTTTACTTGATTGGCTCTGCGCTGAAATCATCTTTTCAATCTCTAGAAGAGCAGCATCGACTAAAGCTTCGCTCTCCGGCCTTGGAATTAAGACTCCTTGGCCTACCTGGAAGGTGAGATATCTAAATGGAGCATGGCCAATTAAGTATTGGGTTGGCTTTCCTGAAATTCTCTTTGCGATTAGCTCATCAAGAAGTTCTATCTGCTCAAGATTTAATTCAAAGTCTCTTGCATGAAGTTCCATACGCTCAACGCCTAGGACAAATGCCAAGATCAATTCAGCATCTACCTCTGAAATTCCAGCAGATGCAAGTTGTGCTTTATTATCTTTTAGAACCTGCTTAATACTCATTGTCTTTACGCTTCAGCAGCTGAGAGCTTCTCTGCCTTATCAGCCTCAAGAAGGGCTCCGATTAGTTCATTAAGTTCGCCATTTAATACTGCATCAAGATTATTTGCCTTGAAATTTACTCGGTGATCGCTGATTCGATTTTCTGGAAAGTTATAGGTACGAATTCGCTCAGATCTATCAACGGTTCGGACTTGGCTCTTTCTAGTTGCAGATGCTGCAGCATCTGCTGCCTCTTGAGCAGCGGCCAACATTCTGGCTCTAAGAATACGAAGGGCTGATTCTTTATTCTGTAATTGGCTCTTCTCATTCTGGCAAGAAACTACGATCCCAGTTGGAATATGAGTGATGCGTACTGCTGAATCTGTGGTGTTAACGCTCTGCCCACCAGGACCAGATGAGCGATAAACATCGATACGTAGCTCATTCATATTAATCTGAACATCAATTTCCTCTGCCTCTGGAAGAACTAAAACTCCTGCAGCCGAGGTGTGAATTCGCCCCTGGGATTCAGTCTCTGGAACTCTTTGAACTCTATGAACGCCGCCTTCAAATTTAAGCTTTGAAAAGGGCGCAGCTCCAGCAGCCGTTGCCCCGCGAGCTTTAACCGCAACCGAGATATCTTTATATCCCCCAAGATCACTTTCAGTGACATCAATAATTTCAGTCTTCCAGCCTTGCTTCTCAGCATAACGAAGATACATTCTCAATAGATCTCCAGCAAAGAGAGCTGATTCATCTCCGCCAGCTCCAGCTTTAATTTCTAAAATAACATCTCGATCATCATTAGGATCTCTTGGTAATAGCAGCTCTTCCATCGCGCTTGCATAATCTTCATAAGCTTTTTCAAGAGCAGGAATCTCTGCAGCAAAATCTGGTTCAACCTCTGCTAGTTCGCGAGCAGCAGTTAGATCCTCTTCAGACTTTTTAAAGGCGCGATAGCCAGCAATTACAGGTCCTAGTTGGGCATATCTCTTTCCAAGTTGGCGAGCTTTTCCTTGATCAGCATGAATCGATGGATCTGCCATATCTTTTTCCAATTGCTCATACTCTTTGAGTATTTCAGGCATGGTGGAGAAACGGTTGGCATTCTTCTCAGCCATTTGCTCCCTGCCTTTCTAACCTCAAGTAAACCTAGTTTGATAAATAAGAAAAGACCGCGCCCCAGTTAATACCGGGGCAACGGCCTTTACTTTAAAAAGCTACTTCTTGGTCTGTTGTTTCTTGGCTCTCTCTTCGAACTTAGCAATACGTCCACCAGTATCAAGGATGCGCTGCTTGCCAGTGTAGAAAGGGTGGCTAGCTGAGGAAATTTCCACAGTAACTAGCGGATACTCCTTGCCATCGCTCCAAACCATCTTCTGATCACTTTTAATTGTAGAGCGGGTCAAAATCGCAAAATCTGCAGAGGTGTCACGGAATATCACATATCCATATTCAGGATGAATATCTTTACGCATCTTTATTGCTCCTTATTTTTTATCTAGCTGGGTCCGAGGAATTTCGGTGAACCAGCTACTTAGGTGCGAAGGCTACCTAAAGCCCCCACATTTGAGCCAATTGGCCCTTACTCCCCCTTCGGGGATTGATCAGGACCAACGGTGGTCTTTTGAACCTGCATCAAAAATTCAGCATTCGACTTAGTTCCCTTCATCTTCTCTAGGAGAAGTTCAAGAGCTTGTTGGGAATCAAGGGCGTGTAGAACTCGACGTAGCTTCCAGACAATATTTAGCTCCTCAGGTCCCATAAGAATTTCTTCCTTACGAGTTCCAGAGGCATCGATATCAACTGCTGGGAAGATGCGCTTATCAGCAAATCTGCGATCAAGCTTAAGCTCCATATTTCCAGTTCCTTTAAACTCCTCAAAGATAACTTCATCCATCTTTGAACCAGTTTCAACTAGAGCTGTTGCCAAGATAGTTAGTGATCCACCATCTTCAATATTTCTCGCTGCTCCAAAGAATTTCTTTGGCGGATATAGCGCTGCTGAATCAACACCGCCGGAGAGAATTCTTCCTGATGCTGGGGCTGCAATGTTATAAGCGCGACCAAGACGAGTAATTGAATCAAGTAAAACAACAACATCATGTCCTAGCTCGACTAAACGCTTTGCGCGTTCAATGGCAAGTTCAGCAACGGTGGTGTGATCATCTGCAGGGCGATCAAAAGTTGATGCAATTACTTCGCCCTTTACTGATCTTTGCATATCAGTAACTTCCTCAGGGCGCTCATCAACTAGAACAACCATCAAGTGACACTCTGGATTATTGGTTGTAATGGCATTAGCAATTGCTTGCAGCACCATAGTTTTTCCAGCCTTTGGTGGGGAGACAATTAATCCACGTTGCCCTTTACCAATTGGGGCAATCAAATCAATGACGCGAGTAGTTAAAATATTTGGAAGGGTCTCAAGGCGTAGACGATCTTGGGGATAGAGCGGAACAAGTTTTGAGAAATCAACTCTCTCCTTTGAACTATCTGGCTCCATGCCATTGATAGTGTCGAGGCGAACTAGTGCATTGAATTTTTCTCTCTTTTCACCCTCGCGCGCTTGGCGCACCTGTCCGGTGACTACATCGCCTTTTCTAAGGCCATATCTGCGCACCTGTTGGAGTGAAACATAAACATCATTTGGACCAGGCAGATAACCAGCAGTTCTAAGGAATGCGTAATTATCAAGAATATCTAGCAGCCCACCAACTGGAAGAAGCACATCATCTTCACTTAAAACTATCTCGCGCTCTCCGCGGCTTGGGCGATCTCTATCTCTACTGCGATCACGGCCTCTATCGCGGTGGCGATCTCTGCGCCACTCTCTATCTCCTCGAGAGTTATCTCGTGAATTGCTATTGCTTGAGTTATTGGAACTATTACTTGAATTATCTGAAGGCATATCTTCCTCATCTTCATCATCATCTTCGCTATCAGATGACGTTGTTTCATTTGAGTTGTTGTCACGTCTCTTTTGATTCCTTGCGGCTCGCTTTGCTTCGCGTTCAGCTTTAGCAGCTTCGCGGTTAGCGGCCTGCAGATCGGTTATTGCTGTTACTAGGTCAGGCTTTTTTAACTCTGCTGCGCCTTCGATACCTAGATTAGTTGCAATTTTTCTTAACTCAGGAAGTAGCAATGCAGATAGATCGCCAGATTCTCTCCGAGCACGTGTGCTTGTTTCTGCCATTTATGGTTCTTTTCTAGACCTTAAGTGAGATCTTTTAGTTTGAATTTATGATTTTTTTTATCTGGTCTTACGGGAAGTATCAGATTGTGGGCTCAAGATGTCTGCCCTACGAGTCGTAAATCTACCACTGCCTCGAGCCAACCGACAAATCCAAGGCTTTGCCCGCTTTTTTAGGCTAGTTATACCGCTGCAATCCTTACGCCAGTTGGAGAGATCTCAAGATCCATCGCCTTAAAGTAATCGCCCCCACTGCGAATCAAATCGTCATGTTCGGCCTTAGTTGCAGTGTGCAGAACCAGAACCGAGGGCCCTGCCCCAGAGATCATTGCCGCTACCCCAGCTTTTCTAAATTTATTTACTAGATCTATCGACTTTGGCATCGCCTCTCTTCGATAACTCTGGTGAAGAAGATCTTGCGTTGCAGCAAAAAGTAGTTCTGGTCTGGAAGATAAAGCATGAACTAAAAGGGCTGATCTTCCAGAATTAATGCTGGCATCTTTATGAGATATCTGCTCGGGAAGCATCTTGCGCGCCTTGCCCGTTGAAAGTTGAGTATCTGGCACGAATAAAAGAGCTCGAATATTTGGGTCAACGCTAAAGCCTGAAGCACAACCAGTTACAACTTTTGCCCTATCTTCCATCCAAGAAATTGTTGCACCGCCAAAGGTTGCAGCGGCAACATTATCTGGATGTCCTTCAATATCTGTGGCAAGAGCAATTAGATCATCATCGCTCATCAAATTACTTCCAGAAAGAACTAGAGATCTAGAAAGACTCAAGCCCCCAACAATTGCAGCAGCTGATGATCCAAGTCCTCTGCCATGAGGAATTTCATTTAGGCATCTAAGTGCAATGCCTCTTGGTTTACCACCCATAAACTCAAAACCTGCCATCATCGATTTGATTACTAGATGTTTTCCATCCTTCTTAACATCATCTGCTCCCTGGCCAGTAACATCAACATCAAAGACTTCATCATCTAAAATTTGAGCAACATAAGTGTCGCGAAGTTCAAGGGCTAGAGCTAAGCAATCAAAGCCAGGGCCTAAATTGGCAGAGCTAGCCGGAACGCTTGCCTGCATCGGAGTTGCCTTATAAGTGAGGCGATCTTTAAATCCTCTAGACATGGTTAGCTAAGTCCAATCACTTTGGCAGCTTTTTTAACATCAACAGGGACAGTGATTGGTTTATCTGCTCCATTTAATATCCATTGAATATCTTTTAGACCATTTCCAGTTACCGTAATAACAATTTTCTTTCCCTTTGGTAGCTTCTTAGCTGCCTTATATTTAATTAATCCGGCAAGTCCTGCAGCACTTGATGGTTCAACAAAGACTCCCTCTTTAGCTGCAACTAAACGATAGGCGCTTAATATCTCAGCATCGCTGACCATATCTATTAAACCTTTTGATTCATCTCTAGCTTGCTCTGCCTGCTTCCATGAAGCAGGGTTTCCAATACGAATAGCGGTAGCTAGCGTCTCTGGGTTTTTAACGATCTTGCCACGAACGATAGGAGCTGCTCCTTTTGCTTGAAATCCCCACATAGCTGGAAGGGATTTTGAAATCCTATCTGCGTAATACTCTTTATAACCCTTCCAGTAAGCCGTGATGTTTCCAGCATTTCCAACTGGCATAACATGTATATCTGGCGCAAAGCCAAGCGCGTCTATAACTTCAAATGATGCGGTCTTTTGCCCTTCGATGCGATAAGGATTTACTGAATTAACAAGTGAAACTGGATATTGTTCAGAGAGTTGCTTTGCAAGAGTTAAGCAATCATCAAAATTACCTTTTACTTGTAACAATTTTGCGCCATGGGCGATTGCTTGGGCTAGCTTTCCCATCGCGATCTTTCCTTGCGGAACTAAAACAACAGGAACCATTCCAGCTTTAGTGGCATAAGCAGCAGCACTTGCACTGGTATTACCGGTAGAGGCGCAGATAACTGCTTTTGCGCCATCTTCAGCTGCTTTTGAAATAGCCATCGTCATTCCGCGATCTTTGAAAGATCCAGTGGGATTTGCTCCTTCAAATTTAAGCCAGACATCATTTCCCAACATCTCAGAGAGCACGCAGGCATAGATAAGCGGAGTGCCACCTTCATTTAAAGTAACAATTGGAGTTTTGCTACTAACAGGTAGACGCTTTTCATACTCTTTTATTACACCGCGCCATTGGTGGGCGCCAGATTTCTTAAATAAGCTCACTATTTACTTCCTTCAATACGAAGCACGCTCTCAACGCTCTTTACTACATCGCTATCTGCTAAGGATTTAACAGTTTTCTTTAGCGCCGACTCTGGAGCGTAGTGAGTTGCAACAATTAACTCTGCGCTATCGCCTCGACCTGTCTGCCTAACTGTTTCAATAGAGACGCTATTGGCAGCAAATAACTGGGCCACACTTGCTAGAACTCCTGGTTTATCAGCCACATCTAGCCTTATTAAATACTGTGATTTCACATTATCTATCGCTGCGATAGCCAAATCAGCATAATCACTCTCGCCATGGCCTTGGCCGCCTCTGATTTTATTGCGGGCTATTGCAATTAGATCTCCCAAAATAGCGCTCGCTGTTGGCTCGCCTCCCGCTCCTCTGCCATAGAACATTAGCTCACCAGCAGATTGAGCTTCAATAAATACTGCATTGAAAGCTAGACGAACCGCTGCAAGTGGATGCTTGCGAGAAATTAAGGTGGGATGAACTCGAACTGATATCTCATTATCTTTAGTGAGCTCTGCAATTGCAAGTAACTTAATTACACATCCCATATCTCTTGCTACTGCCACATCTCTAGCGCTGATCTGGCTAATGCCTTCGCAGTAAACATCACTTGAAGTAATTCTTGAGTGGAAGGCAAGACCTGCCAGAATTGCAGCTTTTGCTGCAGCATCATGGCCTGCAATATCTGCTGTTGGATCTGCTTCAGCAAAACCTAGATACTGCGCCTCTTTTAATACCTCTTCAAAAGATGATCCCTCTTCATCCATCTTGGTAAGAATGTAATTAGTGGTGCCATTTACAATTCCCATAACTCGATTTACATGATCTCCCACAATTGATTCGCGCATTGGGCGAAGTATTGGAATTGCGCCACCAACTGATGCTTCATAGTAAAGATCAACCCCAGCTTTATCAGCTGCACTGAATAACTCTGCGCCATGTTGGGCAAGCAGCGCTTTGTTAGCAGTGATAATAGATTTTCCGTTGCTAATTGCTTTCAATATTAGAGTTCGAGCCGGCTCTATTCCGCCCATCACTTCAATAACAATGTCTACTGATGGATCGCTAACTACAGATTCAGCATC
>OFQN01000060.1_pt1 | contig 18450 bp, 17 predicted proteins | sample 1542801 | NCBI WGS metagenome assembly OFQN01 (sample SAMN05442515, study PRJEB24371) | freshwater metagenome | isolation source: Freshwater Lake | place: Canada: Niagara | collected 2012-08-09
TCGATATAGCGATCCCCATCTTGCTCAGGGCTTCCCGGAGGGCCACCCCAGACCTCGGGGCCGTGATCGTAGAAAATCTCACTGCACGGGCCACAGGGGCCGGTATCTGCCATCTGCCAGAAATTGTCGCTGGCATAGCGTGCGCCCTTGTTATCGCCAATACGAATGATTCGATCGACGGGAACTCCAACCTCATTGGCCCAGATCTCAAAGGCCTCATCATCATCTTGATAGACCGTAACCCATAAGCGCTCAGCAGGAAGCTGATAGACCTTGGTGAGCAGCTCCCAGGCATAGTGGATCGCATCACGCTTGAAATAATCACCAAATGAGAAGTTGCCCAACATCTCAAAGAATGTATGGTGCCGTGCGGTATAGCCAACATTCTCTAAATCGTTGTGTTTTCCGCCTGCGCGAACACTGCGCTGCGACGAGGTGGCGCGCTTGTATGGCCTTTGCTCGCGGCCGAGAAAGACATCCTTAAATTGCACCATACCGCTATTCGTAAAGAGCAAGGTAGGGTCATTGGCCGGCACCAGAGGGCTTGAGGCCACGATAGTGTGGCCCTTCGACTCAAAATAACGCAGAAATTTTTCTCGGATCTCAGATACGTTCATAGCCAGTCAGTCACAGCGGTTGGGATGTTATTTTAGTTCCTAGGGAACCCCTTAGTTTACCGGGGGTACCGGCTGTGAAAGAATCCAGGGTCTACCAAGGAGGGTTTATGCGGATCCATAACCGGTGCGACTTCAATGCTGGCATTTTATTCCTGCTGATTGCGGCCTTCTTTGCCGTCTACGCGACCGACTATTCCCTTGGAACCGCCACCCGCATGGGGCCAGGCTACTTCCCAACCATGTTGGCAGCCATCATGGCGATGCTGGGCGCCATCACCCTCGGCATGTCGTTTAGCCCTCTTGATGCAGAAGATCCGCCCGGTCGGACCGACTGGCGGGGGATGGGGCTCGTGCTCTCCAGTGTTTTGGTCTTTGCGGTGTTACTTCCAATTGCAGGGTTTCTCATCGCGGTGATGAGCCTAATTATTTTGTCTTCAACGGCAAGCCCGGAATTCCGCTGGAAGATTGTTCTTCCGCTTGCGACAGCACTCTGCACGCTAGGTTATGCCGTATTCGGCTGGGGCCTGGAGCTGCAGTTTTCAATCATCCCACCGATTCTTACCCGTTAGAAAAAGACAACCCCTATGGATCTGCTTGCAAACCTAGCGCTTGGCGCCGCAACTGCGTTCACCGTTGACAACCTGTTTTACTGTTTTATCGGTGTTCTGCTCGGCACGCTGATTGGTGTACTGCCCGGCATTGGCCCACTGGCCACCATCGCCATGCTCCTGCCAATCACTTACAAAATGGCAGACCCGTCAACAGCCCTCATCATGTTGGCCGGAATTTATTACGGCTCTCAGTATGGCGGCTCCACAACAGCAATTCTTGTGAATCTTCCTGGTGAGTCCTCTTCGGTTGTGACCACACTGGATGGCTACCAGATGGCCCGCCGCGGCCGCGCGGGTGTCGCACTTGCTACTGCAGCACTCGGGTCATTTTTTGCGGGCACTGTTGCCACCGTATTAATTGCCGCATTCGCTCCCCCGCTAGCAGAGGTCGCTTTTAAGTTTGGCCCAGCCGAGTATTTCTCATTAATGGTCTTGGGCCTGATCGCCGCCGTGGTGCTGGCCCATGGCTCGGTCATCAAGGCCCTTGGCATGGTGGTGTTTGGCCTGCTGCTCAGCATGATCGGTACCGATGTGAATTCAGGGGCGGCCCGCTTTACCTTCGGCATTCCTGAACTAAGCGATGGCATTGAGTTCGGCGTCATCGCGATGGGAATGTTTGGTTTTGCCGAAATTATCTACAACCTTAAGCATTCCGAATCCCGTGATCTTCTTAAAGAAAAAGTCACAGACTTTATGCCGAAAAAAGAAGACTGGAAGCGCGGTGGTCCTGCAGCGGTACGCGGCACAATCCTCGGCTCTTTCCTTGGCATCTTGCCGGGGGGAGGTGCGGTTATCTCCTCCTTTGCCGCCTATGCAATGGAAAAGAAACTCAGTAAAAATCCACAAGAATTCGGCAAAGGCGCTATTGAAGGCGTTGCCGGCCCTGAGTCTGCCAACAACGCAGGCGCCCAGACCTCCTTTATCCCCATGCTCACACTCGGGATCCCAACCACCCCGGTGATGGCCCTAATGATCGCCGCCATGATGATTCACAACATCCAGCCCGGCCCCCAGGTAATGACCAGTAATCCGGGGCTTTTCTGGGGGCTGATTGTCTCCATGTGGGTCGGCAATGCGATGCTTTTGATTCTGAATCTCCCGCTCATCACAATCTGGATCAAGCTGCTGCAGATACCGTATCGGGTGCTCTATCCGGCCATTCTGATGTTCTGCTGTATCGGTGTTTACACCGTTAATAATTCTGTGTTTGATGTTTTTGTTACCGCAGGGTTTGGAGTAATTGGTTATATGTTCTTCAAGTTTGGCTGCGAACCAGCGCCTCTCTTGCTAGGATTTGTATTGGGCCCCATGATGGAAGAGAACTTCCGTCGCGCTCTACTTTTATCGCGGGGGGATTTCACAACCTTCATCACGCGCCCTCTTTCTTTAGGTCTGCTCGTAGCAGCAGCCCTTCTGGTGGTCATTGTGGCCTTGCCCGCCATCAAGAAGAGTCGACAAGAGGTGTTTTCTGAAGAGTTGTAATGGGTAAGATTTAGCTGCTCACTGATTCACTTACTCTTTTACTTCAATAATGCCCGCTGCTAGCGGGCATTATTATTTGAACTACCACACGGCTTATTCAGACTTAGACTAGTGCTGCCAGTCTTATCTACAATAGCAGGATGTCTTTTGATAATTCCAAGCCAACCCCAGCTAACCAGCCTCCTGAGCCATCGAACTTCTTACGTCAGATCATTGACCATGATTTGAGTAAAGGAACATATCTCAACCGAATAGACCAGGCTGGCAAACCTTTGCCCGCTGTGATTACACGCTTTCCCCCTGAACCCAATGGCTATTTACATATTGGCCATGCCAAGAGTATTTGCCTAAACTTCGGCTTAGCAAATGATTACAACGGCCTTGCTACGGGTGGGCGCTGTCATATGCGTCTAGACGACACTAATCCTACCAAGGAAGAGGTTGAGTATGTCGACAGTATCTTGGATGCCGTGCGTTGGCTTGGGTTTGACTGGCATCATGCAGATTACGATCATCTGTACTACGCGAGTGATTATTTTGAGAACTTATATCAGTTCGCATCAATATTGATTGAGCACGGCAAGGCCTATGTAGATAGTCAAAGTGCGGATGAGATCCATACCAATCGCGGTAACTTTGCTACCCCAGGTATAAACAGTCCTTTTCGTGATCGCACCCCTTCAGAAAATTTAGCCCTCTTCCAAAAAATGCGGGCTGGAGAGTTTGTCGATGGTAGCCATGTATTACGCCTCAAAATTGATATGACTCATCCTAATATTGTGATGCGCGATCCTGTGATCTACCGTATTCGACACGCCCATCATCATCGCACTGGAGATCAATGGTGCATTTACCCTTTATATGATTTCACACACTGCATCTCCGATGCGCTTGAAAACGTCTCCCATTCCATCTGTACTTTGGAATTTGAAAATAATCGGCCTCTCTACGATTGGGTCCTGGGAGCCTTAAAAGAGGCCGGCGTGTTTAAAGGACCCCTACCCCGTCAATATGAGTTTGCCCGCCTTAATTTGACCTACACAATGACTAGCAAACGTAAATTGTTGCAGTTAGTTGAAGAAAAACGGGTTGATGGTTGGGACGACCCTCGCATGCCAACCATTGCTGGAATCCGGCGTCGTGGCTATACACCAAAGAGCATTCGTTTATTTTGTGAGCGGATTGGTGTCTCAAAAGCAGACAGTTGGATCGATATGAGCGTTCTAGAGCAAGCTCTGCGTGATGATTTAGATGTACGCGCACCCCGAGCTACCGCAGTACTTAAGCCATTGAAACTAATCATTCAAAATTATCCCGACGATCAAAAAGAACCATGCTCCGCTCCTCGCCATCCTCAGCAACCCGAGCTGGGTAAGCGCGAGTTTCATTTTGGTCGTGAGCTTTGGATTGAGGAGGATGACTTTCAGATCATTCCTCCAAAAGGTTTCTTTCGCCTATACCCTCCCAAAGACAGCAATCCAGGTGGGCGAGTTCGCTTGCGACATGGCTTTGTGATTGAATGTACCGGCATGAAACTAGATAAAAATGGTCAAGTGGTCGAGGTATATGCAAATTATTTTCTGGATAGTAAAAGTGGCACCCCGGATTCAAATAATTACAAAGTAAAGGGCAATATTCATTGGATACGTGTCGATGAAGCAGTGCCCGTAGAAGTACGTCTTTATGATCATCTATTTACTGATCCCCACCCCGATAGTGGCGATAAAAACTTTTTAGACTTTATCAATCTTCGGTCAAAAAACATTATTCAAGCATTTGTAGAGCCTTGTATGGCCAGCACTAAAGCAGAGGAGCAGTTTCAGTTTGAGCGCCATGGTTATTTTGTTGCTGATCGCGTTGATAGCAAACCAGGTCACTTAGTCTTTAACCAAAGTGTTGGTCTAAAAGATAGCTGGAAGTAATCACTATCTTTTAAGGGTCTTTAGATAGTCAGCCACTTTCGGGTAGAGTAATTTGCGTTTTAACTCGGTCAGCCGTGCATTACGAACACGCCGCGATTCAGACATAAACGACCAAAGCATGGGGCTTACTGCAGAACGAACTTCTTCCCGAGATAAGCGTTTAGGTTTTGGTAAATTTAGAGCAGTTGCAACCTCATCAAAATAGTCCCCCATCTTTTGCTCACTGCCGTCACACGCATTCACAATCCGTTGAGGCTTTCCAATAAAAAGGGCTCCAAGTACAAGTCTGGCTAAATCATCTGCATGAATGTGGTTGGAATACGCATCCTCTTTACTGTTGAGGGCGGGCGTGTTTGCTTGTAAGCGCTCAATCGGTAAGCGATTGGGGCCATAAATCCCTGGCACCCTCAAAATGCTGAGATTGACACCCTGATGAATTGCCCAATGTCGCAAAACAGATTCAGCATCCAAACGTCGCTTGGAACGCGCACTGGTTGCTAAGGGTGCGCTGGTTTCGTCCACATAATCACCATGACGATTGCCGTATACCCCTGTAGTGCTGACGTAGACAAAGCGTCTGACAGATCCTGCCCCCTGGGATAAAATTTGGATGAGATTGCGTGTTCGAAGATCGTTTTCACCTTCATTTTGAGGAGGCGCTAGATGAATCACCTTGGATGCTAAGCGGGTAATTCGCCACAAGGTCTCAGGGTGATCAAGGTTACCCTCGATGGGTGTGATGCCTTGTTGGCGCAGTGCTGCAAAGCGCTCTGGGCTTGAGCTCAGTGCAAAGATTTTTGGTTTGGCCTGTGTTTTTCCTAAATGGGCAACAACGCGTTGTCCAATATCCCCACAGCCAATGATGAGGATTCGGGGGCGACGAAATGCAGAAGAAATACAAGTCATACCCAGCATCGTAATGTTTTTATTAGGAGAAGTGGAATTGTCGTATCAGGTTGAGCTAAAGATGAGTGGTAAAACGTTTTTGGTAGAGGACGATGAGACCGTTCTCGAGGCGGCTCTTCGTCAAGGCATTAACCTACCCTATGGTTGTAAAAATGGTGCGTGTGGCTCCTGCAAAGGCAAACTCCTCTCGGGAAAGGTATCCCATGGGGACCATAGCCAGAGCGCCTTAAATCCATCGGATGAAACGGCTGGCGCCACTCTATTATGTTGTGCGCATCCACAATCCAACCTCCTCATCGATGTGCGTGAGGTTCAAGGTGGCGGGGATATACCGGTTCGTAAAGTTCCTTGCCGAATTAATACAATTGAATTTCCAAGTGACGATGTAGCTATTTTGAAGTTGCAGCTTCCTGCGAGTGAGCGTTTCCAGTTCTTGGCAGGACAGTATCTAGAGTTCCTACTTAAAGACAATAAACGACGTGCATATTCAATTGCAAGCGCGCCGCATGAGGAGGGGCCGCTCGAGCTACATATTCGTCATCTATCGGGCGGCTTGTTTACCGACCCCCTTTTTGGACAGGCGAGTGATGGTAGGAAGATTAAAGAAAAGGATATATTGCGCTTTGAGGGTCCCCTAGGAAGCTTCTTCTTACAAGAAGAGTCTAAGAAACCCATTATCTTTTTAGCATCTGGTACAGGCTTTGCACCAATTAAAGCCATATTGCTTCATATTCAGGAAAAAAAGATAAGCCGAGAGATCTATTTTTACTGGGGCGGCAGGCGTCCAAAGGATTTATACATGGATGCCCTCTGCCACGAATTTACACTCTCACTCCCAAACTTTCATTACACCCCCGTCATATCGGAGGCCTTACCTGATGATGGATGGACCGGAAGAACTGGCTTTGTCCATCACGCTGTCATGCAAGACTTCTCTGATCTTTCTAAATACCAGGTCTATGCCTGTGGGGCGCCGGTCGTCATTCATGCAGCTCGAACTGATTTTGTTAGAGAGTGTCAGCTACCTGAAGATGAGTTTTTTGCCGATTCCTTTACCAGTGAGGCTGATTTAGTGGGTGCTTAGACCTAAGTGGGTAGACTAAATACCCATTATTTGCCGATCTTTTGTATGATTACGTAATGAACAAACCTATTGACCCTCGTCCCGTTGATGCCCATTCGGTGATGTTTATCACTAAACGACCTGACATCGTCATGGTGGAGGGAAAGGGTTCGTGGCTAACCGACCAGAATGGCAAACGCTATTTAGATTTCTTACAAGGCTGGGCTGTCAATTGTTTGGGTCATTGCAATCCTGGGATTGTGAACGCCTTGCATCAGCAAGCCCAAAAATTAATTAATCCGAGTCCTGCTTTTTACAACGAGCCAATGATCCGTTTATCGGATCTATTAACTGAAAATAGCTGCTTTGATAAAGTCTTCTTCGCAAATAGTGGTGCAGAGGCAAATGAGGGTGCGATTAAGCTAGCTAGAAAGTGGGGGCAACTCCATAAAAATGGGGCCTACGAAATAATTACTTTTGACCATAGTTTCCATGGACGCACGTTGGCAACTATGAGTGCCTCGGGTAAGCCTGGTTGGGATACGATGTTTGCGCCGCAAGTACCGGGTTTTCCAAAAGCAGAGCTTAACGACATTAACTCCGTGAAGAAATGCATCACAGACAAGAGTGTGGCGGTGATGCTGGAGCCAGTTCAAGGTGAGGGTGGTGTGATTCCATGCGATGATCAGTTCATGCGCGATTTACGCCAACTGACTAAAGAACATAATCTGCTGTTAATTGTTGATGAAGTTCAAGCTGGCTTTGGCCGAACTGGTAAGTTGTTTGCCTATCAAAATTATGGGATTGAACCTGACATCATGTCCTTGGGCAAAGGAATCGGTGGAGGCGTGCCATTAGCTGCGCTACTCTGTAGGGATGAGGTTGCCTGTTTTGTGCCGGGAGATCAAGGCGGTACTTATAACGGAAATGCCTTGATGACCGCAGTCGGAATTAGCGTAATCGAGCAGCTGCTAGCTCCAGGATTTTTGCAATCGGTTGTCACTAAAGGTGCATTGCTCCAATCCGAATTACTAAAGCTATCGTCTGAGTTCGGCCTTCAAGGCGAGCGAGGCAAAGGATTACTGCGTGCCTTAATGCTGGGCAAGGATATTGGCGGAAAATTAGTTGATTTAGCGAGAGAGCATCAACCTGAAGGCTTGTTGATTAATTCCCCTCGTCCCGATCTTCTTCGTTTTATGCCCGCTCTCACGGTCTCTAATGAAGAAATCATGACGATGTGTGCAATCTTAAGAACACTTCTTAAAAAAGTAGTTTGAACCTCAATACTTCCCGCTTAACTTGGATGGGTTAAATTTTTAGGCAGGGAGAAAGTCACATCTTCCACAACGCCGTCTAAAGAGCGTACTTGGCGTGGGCCAAGCTCTTGAATGCGCGCTACGATCGCTTGCGCTAGACTCTCTGGCGCTGAAGCTCCTGCTGTAAGACCGATACGCTTCTTGCCTACAAACCACTCTGCCTGGAGCTGCTCTGGGGCATCCACCATGTAGGCCGGTACGCCAAGTTTTTCAGCCAATTCTCGCAGGCGATTGGAGTTCGAACTTGCCTTACTACCCACGACAATCACTAGCTCTACTTGAGGAGCCATAAACTTGACCGCATCTTGGCGGTTTTGCGTGGCATAGCAAATATCTTGCTTCTTAGGTTGAATAATTTTAGGGAACTTTTTGGTGAGTGCATTCACAATTTCTTTAGTTTCGTCTACCGATAGGGTGGTTTGCGTGACAAAGGCTAAATTCTCATTGGCTGAGAAAGTAAGCTTTTCTACATCCGCAATACTCTCAATTAAGAAGATACCTTTATCTACTTGGCCCATGGTGCCTTCTACTTCAGGATGTCCAGCATGACCAATCATAAATACCGTGTAGCCATCTTTACACAACTTCACGACCTCAACATGAACTTTGGTTACCAAAGGGCAAGTGGCGTCATACACTTGCAAGCCGCGACTCTCGGCTTCTTTACGGACCTCTTGCGAGACTCCGTGCGCACTGTAAATAACAATCGATCCTTCTGGAATTTCTTCAATCTCATCAACAAATATTGCGCCCTTCTCACGCAGCTCATCCACTACGTATTTGTTATGAACAATTTCATGGCGAACGTAAATGGGGGCACCAAAACGACTCAATGCCTCATTCACGATATTGATAGCACGGTCAACGCCTGCACAAAACCCGCGCGGTTGCGCCAACAAAATTTCAGGGGAGTTGTGTGATGTGCTCGTATTTGACATGGCTTGGTATTTACAAAATAGCAACTATTTCAGCTTCAAAACTGAGATCTTTACCTGCTAAGGGATGGTTGAAATCGAACCACGCGCCCTCCTCGTTAATCGACTGCAATACTCCTGCGTATTGTGCTCCGCCTGGTGCATTAAATTCAACAATATCGCCAGGTTTAAATTCTGAGACCTCGTCCGTATTGCAGACCAAGGTCTCCATGGAAACCCATTGCACTAATTCGGGCTTAGATTCCCCAAAGCCATCTCTGGCCGTAATTGTGGCAGAGCGTTTCTCGCCGACTTTTGCACCAATTAATACCTTTTCAAAACAGGGGGCAAATTGACCCGTTCCCAGCTGCATGGTCGCAGGGCGATCCTCAAAGGTGTTGATGTAGTCCTCCCCGTTGGGCAAAGCCAGACGGTAATTAAGGGTCAAAAAAGCGTTGGGGGTAACGATAAGCTCACTCATACGCCAATTGTAGCGAGAGAGTCCCAACACCATCCAATCCCTTCTTGGCCCAAAGCTCAACAGCCTCGGGAGAAATTACGCCTCCAGGGGGCCCGCTCCCTATCTGATGCTGAGTTATTGGCTATTTTTTTAAGGGCAGGTGTAAAGGGTAAAAGTGCTGTTTCTCTCGCCCAAGATCTTTTAGCCCGTTTTCAGGGAATGCAAGGGCTGGTGCACGCAAATCCTGAAGATATTTGCAACTGCTTCGGTATGGGGCTCTCAAAGTGGGCTCAAATTCAAGCTGCTTATGAACTCGTCAAGCGTTGTCTTCAAGAGACTCTTTATCAAGGAGCTATTTTTAGTTCCCCCCTCCAAGTCAGAGAGTTCTTGCAGACCAAAATTGGACGATTGCCCCATGAGGTTTTCTTATGCCTGTATCTAGACTCTAGCAACCGACTCATTGAGTGCCAGGAGCTTTTTAGAGGGTCAATTGACCGCACTGCAATTTACCCAAGAGAGATTATTAAAGAATCCCTAGGGCGAAATGCCAGCTCCCTGATCGTGGCGCATAACCACCCGGGGGGAAACCCCCTACCAAGCCCTCAAGACGAATTGATAACCAAAGACCTTCAAGAGGCCCTCTCTTGGGTTGATATTAGTCTACTGGATCATTGTATTGTTGCAGGGCATGGATTTTTCTCATTTTCAGACGCTGGCCTTTTAAATAAGACAAATAATGATAGTGATTGCTAACTTATAACTATCGTTGCTTAAGCAGACCTAGGCAATATCTAGCCGTAATCTCTCGATGCCTGCTACAATCTTGTTTTTTCGTAATAAAGGAGTGTGTCATGGCAAAAGTTTGCCAAGTCACTGGGAAAAAGCCGATGGTTGGCAATAATGTTTCCCATGCAAACAATAAGACCAAACGTCGCTTTTTGCCTAATTTGCAAAATCGTCGCTTTTGGGTTGAATCTGAAAATCGTTGGGTTAGCCTTCGTTTAACGAATGCTGGTTTACGCATCATCGACAAGAACGGAATCGATTCTGTCTTGGCCGATCTTCGTGCTCGCGGTCAAGTTTAAGGAAGATCTAGATGGCTAAGGGCGCAAGAGAAAAAATTAAGTTGGAGTCCAGTGCTGGCACTGGTCACTTCTACACCACTACAAAGAACAAAAGAACTAAACCGGAAAAAATGGAGATCATGAAGTTTGATCCCAAAGTTCGTAAGCACGTTGCATATAAAGAAACAAAGATCAAATAATCTGGCCCTATAAAAAGAAACCCGCTTAGTGCGGGTTTTTTTATGACTTAGTTGGAGTAACGTCGCAGACGTAAGGAGAACTCTTTAAGAGAGTTTGGCCCAGCCTCTTCCGCTCGATGACACCAAGAACGTAACTGACCTAAAAGTTGCTCGCGGGTCGCATTGGAGCGCCCCCAGATAGCATGGAGTTCGCGACGCATCTCAATCATCTTGCGCAACTGAGGGTTTGTCTTCATCAACTCCTCCAGTTTTTGCTTTTCATCTGAGGTTAGCTTTACTTCGTCCTTATAAAGCCAATCTCGAGCATCTTTAAGGTGATTAGCAAACTCTTGCATGTTCTGGAACTCATTGGCAATACAGCGTTGTAGGGTTTTGCTGTAGCGAGCCATGATTTCGTAACGATTGGCAATAACGGCCTCAAGGGTTTGGTCATCTGCCGGGCGAACCGCAGAAAGCACCGGCTTGGGGGGTACCTTTTTCACCTTAGCCATTCCTAGGTAGCTTAAAACACAGATATACATCCAACCAATATCAAACTCGTACCACTTATTAGAAAGCTTTGCGCTAGTGGCATAGGTGTGATGATTATTGTGTAACTCCTCGCCGCCAATTAGGATTCCCCAAGGAACAATATTGGTCGAAGCATCTTCGCAATCGTAGTTACGATATCCCCAGAAATGGCCAATGCCATTAATAACGCCTGCAGCAGTAATCGGGATCCACAGCATTTGGACTGCCCAAACAGTTGCGCCAATTCCGCCAAACAGAAATACGTCGATGATTAACATCAGGCCAACACCCTGCCAGGAGAACTTTGAATAGATATTGCGCTCTATCCAATCATCCGGGGTGCCATGTCCAAACTTATCGAGGGTCTCTTGCTTAGCAGCCTCATTCTTATAGAGCTCCGCGCCACGCAATAAAACAGTATCAATACCCAAAATTTGTGGGCTATGGGGATCATCCAACGACTCGCATTTAGCATGGTGCTTACGATGAACAGAAGCCCATTCTTTGGTCACCATGCCAGTGGTTAACCATAACCAAAAGCGGAAAAAGTGGGAAGGAAGTGGATGAAGATCCAAGGCGCGATGGGCTTGGCAGCGGTGTAAGAAAATTGTCACACTAGCAATGGTGATATGGGTCATTACGAGGGTGAAAATAACAATCTGCCACCATGCCCAATCTAGATAACCATTGGCCAAGAATTGCATCAATGCATCGTGAAACGAAGTGAGTCCGCTAATTTCCAAACAAGTTCTCCAAAAGGAATTGGCTGTAAAAGCCCTGATTAGCCTCTATTTTAAGGCTTTCGGCGTAATACTGCCCCGAAGAACCCGTCAGTTCCATGGATATGCGGCCAAACCTGCCACCAGGGCTTGGTATTACTACTTCCCAAGGGTATTCCATCATGTAAAAAATGTTGGCCAAGGGCTTCTGCTGCTGGCAAAACCTCGAATTCTGGGTGTTTTTCTAGAAAAAGATCTACAAGTCCTTGATTTTCTTGCTCTAAAAAACTACAGGTCGCATAGACTAAGCGCCCTCCAGGCTTTACTAAACGACTAGCAGATTCCAGGATGGCCAGTTGAGTTTGACCCAATTTTTTGATTTCCTGAGGAGTCTGACGCCACTTAAGATCGGGATTACGCCGAATGGTTCCCAAACCACTGCAAGGGGCATCCACAAGCACCCGATCAATCTTGCCAGCAAGGCGCTTGATTTTTGGATCGTTTTCACTGTCAATCCACACCGGATGGACATTCGATAAACCACTGCGCGCAAGACGTGGTTTTAGGTTTGCCAGTCGTCGCTCGGATGTATCAAAGGCATATAACCTACCCGTGCTTCGCATCATGGCGCCCAGAGCCAATGTCTTGCCGCCTGCGCCCGCACAAAAATCGACCACCATCTCACCCCGCTTTGGCGCAAGTAAATGGCACAGAATTTGACTACCCTCATCTTGCACCTCAAAGAGACCTTCTTTAAACCAGGTCGAGGTTTGTAAGGAAGGCTTTCCAAAAATACGTATGCCATCTTCGGAATAAGGAGTAGGAATTGCCTCAAAGCGATTCGTACTGGCATTCATTTGTGCAAGCAGCTCGTCTCGATTAATCTTCATAGTGTTCGCACGTAAATCCAGAGGTGCGGGTTTCATGAGCGTCTCTGCTAATTGCTCACACTGCTCTTTACCAAGTGATTGAGTTAGTTCATTCCACAGCCATTCTGGTAAGTTATTTTTAATCATGGGAGCAAGCGCATGACGATCAACCTGACCGTGGCGCTGTAACCACTCATACTCATCCGTTTGTAATACAAAGGCTAAATCGGCGAGGGCACTCTCCAACCGGTTACCCGAACCAAGCCCACCTTCCGAGAGCGCTGAAACCAAGCCCAGCAAGGCTAGTCGGCGTGCTTGCGGCCCACTGCCACTAACCGCAAACTGGGAGAACTCGTTTTTGCGTCGCAATACTGCAAAAGCAGCCTCTGCAATTAAGGCCCGATCTCGATTTCCTAATTTTGGATTTGCCCGAAAGTAACGGCTAACCACACGGTCTGCTGGTTGATTAAAAAGCAGTAGCTCTGGAATGATGTGCTCTAGATGAAAGGCGTGCTGTGGCAAAGCCTTGGCATGCGAATAATTTTTTTGTCCCTGGGGATTGATGGGCTCATTCGGTTTAGCGTTCTTTGATTTTGCATACTTCTTTTCTACCGTTAGACGTTTGGAAGAGCCATACGATGATGATGACGATTTAGAAGTATTTTTCATGCAAATGAAATGTACTGTGATTCGGGTGGATAGACATGCACGGTATTCCCCTCAATCTGTAAACGTTGATTAATAAACCATTCAACCGCCAAGGGGTAAATGTAGTGTTCCATTTTTAAAACACGGGCCGCCAAACTACTCGCGTCATCATTGGGCAGAATCGGTACTTCGCCTTGACAAATGATGGAGCCCTGATCAACTTCAGCACTCACAAAATGAACGGTGGCACCATGCTTCTGGTCGCCCCCATCTAATGCACGTTGATGGGTATGCAAACCTGGATAAAGAGGTAGTAAGGATGGGTGAATATTGACCATACGCCCCTCATAATGCTTGATAAAGGCGGGAGTAAGGATTCTCATAAAACCTGCTAAAACGATTAAATCTGCCCCCAAACGGTCAATTTCGTTCATCAAGGCTTGGTCAAAAGCCTCCCGACTTGCAAAATCCCGGTGATTGACGACATGTGTAGAAATACCCTGAGACCGAGCAAACTCAAGGCCCTTTGCCTCTGGATTATTGCTAATGACCCCTGTAAATTGCACATCCCATGACTTTGCTGTAGCGGTCTTAACGATTGCTTCTAAATTAGAGCCGCGCCCAGAAATTAAGGAAACAATTGAATGCATGACCAACAATATAATTCAAGGCTAGCCTGAAAGCGAACTGTGAAGGTATTTAGACGTTTTTATCCATCCTCTTTTCGTCCTCCTTGTGCCCTCACAATAGGTAATTTTGATGGGGTTCACCGAGGACATCAAGCATTGCTCCAACAACTGGTGCAGGGGGCTCGTGTGCGCAAACTATCTAGCTGTGCATTAACTTTTGAGCCGCATCCGCGTGAATTCTTTGCTCCCAAAGATGCTCCGCCTCGCATCCAAAATATGCGCGACAAATTAATGGCATTAAAAAGTCTTCATCTAGATTCAATTGTGATTGCCGAATTTAATCAAGCATTTGCACGCCTAAGCCCCGAAGAATTTGTGGCTGAGATTCTAGTAAAGCAACTGAATGCTCAATGGATTTTGGTGGGCGATGATTTTTGTTATGGCGCAAAGCGTGGTGGTAATTTTGCAAGTTTACAGATCGCTGGTCAAGAATATGGTTTTGAGGTGACTAGTATCTCCACAGTACTTCAAGAGAATGAAAGAATTTCAAGCTCTTTGGTGCGCCGCGCTCTTGAACAGGGGGATATGGAGCTAGCCAAGAGTTTGCTTGGTCGTCCCTACTCTATTTCTGGTCATGTCTTATATGGCAAGCAATTAGGGCGTCAGTTAGGTTTCCCAACGCTCAACCTAGCGGTATCGACCCTGCGGCCCACCTATCAACCGGTCACCAGCGGTATTTTTGTAGCGCAGGTTCATGGACTTGCCAAAAAAGCCTTACCCGCGGTAGCCAGTCTAGGTGTTCGACCTTCTGTAGAAAGTTCTGGTCAGGTCTTATTGGAGACTCATGTATTTGATTTCAATCAATCAGTCTATGGGAAGTTAGTTTGCGTAGAATTGCTAGAGCGACTGCATGAAGAGCGAAAATATCCTGATCTAAAAACCTTACAAGCTGCAATCCAACACGACGCGCATATGGCGCGCGACTATTTTCATAAGAAAAACATGTATGTCTGATAAATCCTCTGCTTACCCCGTTAATCTCCTCGAGACTCCATTCCCTATGCGGGGAGATTTACCTAAACGCGAGCCTCTGTGGGTTGAAGAGTGGCAGCGCAATAAAGTATATGAGGCTATTCGAAGTGCGCATGCTGGGCAGCCTAGTTTTATTTTGCATGATGGCCCTCCCTACGCCAATGGAGACATTCATATTGGTCATGCGGTTAATAAAATCCTTAAGGACATGATTGTCAAGTCACGTTGGCTAATGGGCTTTGACGCAATTTATGTACCCGGCTGGGATTGTCATGGCATGCCGATTGAGATCCAAATAGAAAAACAATTCGGTAAGAATTTACCTACTGCCCAAGTGCAAGCCAAGGCACGTGAGTACGCCAAAGAGCAAGTAACGAAACAGAAAAAAGATTTTCAACGCCTGGGTGTTTTAGGTGAGTGGGATGAGCCTTATCTCACGATGGACTTCCAAAACGAGGCTGATGAGATCCGCGCACTAGGAGAAATCTGGAAGAAGGGGTATGTCTTTCGGGGACTCAAACCGGTTAACTGGTGCTTTGATTGCGGCTCCGCACTAGCCGAGGCAGAAGTCGAATATCAAGATAAGACGGATCCTGCTGTTGATGTCGGTTTTGCCTTTGATGCAGCCCAATTAAATGCATTAGCAAGCGCTTTTGGATTAAAAGCGTTGCCCAATAAACCAGGCATGGCAGTGATATGGACAACAACTCCCTGGACCCTACCTGCCAATCAAGCGCTGAATGTGCACCCCGATTTAAAGTACACCCTAGTAGAGACTCCTCAGCAAATCCTGCTACTTGCTCAAGACCGTGTCAAAGAATGTCTGGAGCAATATGGTTTTGAAGGGAAAGTTCTAGGTGCCTGTAAAGGTAAGGCCCTTGAGGGTATCTCTTTCTGGCACCCTCTAGCCAGCCTAGACCCGGGGTATAAACGATTGGCACCCATTTACTTAGCGGAGTATGTCACCTTAGATACGGGTACCGGTTTAGTTCACTGCGCACCCGCTTATGGTGAGGAAGATTTCAAATCCTGTAAAAAAAATAGCTTAGCGGATCAAGACATCATAAATCCTGTTATGGGTAATGGTGTTTATGCATCATCATTGCCCCTGTTTGCTGAGCAGCATATCTGGAAAGCAAATACTAATATTGTTAAAGCCCTTGAGCAAGCGGGTAGCCTTGTTAAGAATAAGTCGTATACGCACTCTTATATGCATTGCTGGCGTCATAAAACACCCATCATTTATCGTGCTACCTCCCAGTGGTTCGCGAGCATGGATAAAAAACCGTCGGATGGAAAAACATCTCTTCGTGAAACAGCACTCGCCGGTATTGAAACCACTCTCTTTTATCCAGCCTGGGGCAAACAACGTCTGCACAGCATGATTGCAAACCGCCCCGATTGGACCCTATCGCGCCAACGGCAATGGGGTGTTCCCATGGCGTTCTTAATCCACAAAGAAACGGGTGAGCCGCATCCGCGCACACTAGAACTTCTAGAAAAGATTGCTCAACTTGTTGAGAAGGGTGGCATCGAGGCCTGGCAAGCTTTAGACCTAGCTGATTTAATTGGCGATGAAGCTAAGCACTATGAGAAAAATCGGGATACCTTGGATGTTTGGTTTGACTCCGGCACCACCCATTGGCACGTTATACGAGGTTCGCATCGCAATGCGCTCTACCGTAAAGAAAGTGAAAATAAGGATGGTCGCTGGGCAGATTTGTATCTAGAGGGTTCAGATCAACATCGCGGTTGGTTTCATTCCTCTTTATTAACAGGTGCCATGCTCGATGGCAAACCTCCATATAAAGCACTTCTTACCCATGGCTTTACGGTTGATGGTCAGGGCCGTAAGATGAGCAAATCGGTGGGCAATGTTATTGCGCCTCAACAAGTGGCCGACAAATTAGGGGCTGAGATCATTCGGCTTTGGGTTGCCTCAACCGACTACTCCGGAGAGATGTCCATCTCCGATGAAATCCTCAAACGGGTCGTTGAGAGTTATCGACGTATGCGCAACACCTTGCGCTTTCTACTTGCTAATCTTGCAGACTTTGATCCAAAGACACACGCACTTCCAGTATCTGAATGGCTTGAAATGGACCGTTATACCGTAGCATTGGCTGCCGATCTGCAAAAAACCATTGAGTCTCATTACCGCAATTATGAGTTCCATCCAGCCGTATCAAAAATATTGGCCTTCTGTTCGGAAGACTTAGGCGGCTTTTATTTAGATATCCTCAAAGACCGTCTCTACACGATGGCGCCCAACTCACCAGGTCGTCGCTCTGCACAAAATGCACTATTTCATGTGACACAGCATTTACTCAAATGGCTCTCACCCTTCTTAAGCTTTACTGCTGAAGAGGCATGGCAGTCTTATCCTCATTTTGCCAAGCTGCCCAAGAGCCCCTCCATCTTTACAGAAGAATTTGGTGCGTTCCCAGAGATTGCCGACCCAAATGGGTTGCTACAAAAATGGCAACGGATTCGGGAAGTTCGGTCTGAAATTACCAAAGCCATTGAGGTGGAGCGTGAAGCCGGAAAAATTGGTTCTTCTTTACAAGCAGAACTAAGTATTGGATTAGGATCATCCGACTTTGCTCTTCTGAACTCGCTTGGGTCTGATTTACGCTTTGTCACAATTACCTCTAAGGCTGATATCTCCCAATCTAACAGTAATGCAATTACCATTACCGTTAAACCAAGTGCCACTCCAAAATGTGCTCGTTGCTGGCACCATACAAGCGATGTTGGATCTCATGCTGAGCATCCTGATATTTGTGGTCGCTGTGTCAGCAATCTCTATGGCGACGGTGAGAGGCGTCAATATGTATAAGTATGACTAATCATCAAAGCCCCAGTGGGCCTACCCGGTGGTATCTCTTATTGGCGATCCTAGTCCTCGTTGCTGACCAAATTAGTAAATGGTGGGCACAGATTAGTCTGCCAATGGGTCAAGCCCGTGCTGTAACTGATTTTCTAAACTGGTTCCTCATCTACAACCCTGGGGCTGCATTCTCATTTCTATCGCAAGCAGGAGGGTGGCAACGTTGGTTCTTTACGATCATCGGCATTGTCGCTGCAATTGTCATTATTTGGTTACTACAAAAAAATACGCAAGATCGTCCATTCTGCATTGCCCTTTCTCTCATCCTAGGTGGCGCGGTTGGTAATGTATTAGATCGCCTCTTGTATGGTGCTGTAGTCGACTTCATTGATGTGCACTATCAAGGTTGGCATTGGCCTGCATTTAATATTGCAGACAGCGCCATCTCTATTGGTGCTACATTAATCGTTATCAACGAGATTAGGCGTGCTATTACGCAACGCAGCTAGTCTTACTGAAAGATCGGAATGGATGCAATGGCTTCCTTAGTAAATAAAAAAATTGTGTTGGGAATCTCGGGTGGGATCGCTGCTTATAAGTCAGCAGAACTTGCTCGCGCCCTGATTCAAGAAGGTGCCGAGGTTCAGGTGGTTATGAC
>OFQN01000069.1_pt1 | contig 17683 bp, 24 predicted proteins | sample 1542801 | NCBI WGS metagenome assembly OFQN01 (sample SAMN05442515, study PRJEB24371) | freshwater metagenome | isolation source: Freshwater Lake | place: Canada: Niagara | collected 2012-08-09
ATGTGTATAAGAGACAGCTTTAACTGTTACAGGTAGTAAAGGAAGTATTCACCTACCTAATTTTGTTGTCTCAGGTTGGGATCCAAGAGTTATTGTTGATGTGGCTGGAAATAAACGAGTTGAACATCTTCCTTCTCTTTCCACATATACCTACCAATTAATGGCTTTTGCTGATGCAGTAGATCTTGGTAAGCCGATTAAAACTGATGCTAAAGATGCTCTGGCTCAATCCCAGTTAATTGATTCAGCATACCTATCTGCAAATTTACCGCTACGACCAACTCTGAAGTTATAAATTAAACTAGTAATTTTGTTTTAGCTATTTTACAAGCACCATCTCGATCATTTACCTTAAGTTTTCGGTAAACATTTTTTAAATGTGTTTTCATAGTATTCTTAGAGATATGAAGGGATTTACCAATCTCTTCAATAGATTTTCCAGAGGTTAGATACTTTAGAACCTCAATCTCGCGTTGAGTTAGTTGCTCACCGCTAAATTCTAGAAGCGTGTTTCGCTCCTTAATTCGCTCCATGCAGGCTCTACTAAGTGATTCCAGCCATTGCGAGTTACTTGTGGAGGCGAAGTTGATGATTGATTCAAGAGTTTTGTTATCTTGCCGCAAAAACATCTCCCGAGCGCCAACTTTCTCTCCTTTAGCCAATGCGGTCTTTAGGTACTCACGCTGGCGCTTATTACCCTCGCTAGAAAATTTTGAAAGATTAAGATTCTTATAAATTATCTGAAAAGCAGTTACTTCGGGTAGTTTCTTAAAATAGCCTAAATCAATTAATTCTGAGTCCTTAATCTTGTATTTTTGCCTATCTAATAATTTAACATAAGGAATATTACGATTTCTATCCACTAAAGACTTAACTCTTGTTACTTCATTATTTGCATTTTTTATGAATATTTCAGCAACATCGATAATCCATGACATTGACTTTACATTTTGATTTTGCATTAAGTAATCTTGAAGAGCTTCAAATTTTGTATTTAGATCGGGTAGATTAGCTGCATTTCTAGATAAAACTCTAATTTCACCAACTTCACACAATAGATAAATTGAATCTAGATTATTCTTTTGTGCTTGTTTTTTTAACTTACCTAATTGATCTAATGCTTCAGAAATTAGTGAAAATTCAAACAAGCAGCGCATTACAACAAACTTACAATCAAATGGGGCTGAAATACCAACACGATTTAATTCCTCTTCGATGGCTACTATTGCAGAGGCTATTTCATAAGCTTGCTTATAATCACCTTGTGCTAAAAGCAACATAGATTTTATGGCAGATTTTGCATGGTTAAGCTCTGCTAATCCTTCTGGGTTAGCAACGCCTTCAATATCTTGAGCACACTTTTCAATGCCATCAATATCAGAGAGTATAAGTTTTATACAACAAACTAGCCGAATTAATCTGCCCTGATCTATCGGATCAAGTGAGCCACTTTTAATTGGTGAGTTAATTGCTCCATCAGCATGTTTAAGAGCTAAGTCAAAGTTACCGCGGTGAAAATTTATCTGAGCCCGACAAAGATTACTGATTTGAAGTACCCACTGATGCATATCAAGATTTACTGTGGACTTCTCTAAATCATCAAGGAGCATTAAGCATTTATCAAAATCAGTATCAATTAAATAGCCGATGGCTCTAAACCCTTTTGCCATTAATATGCCATTAGGAGAATCATCGAGAGAACTTATTGAATGTTCGTAAAACTCTTTACCCCGACCAGTTAGTGAAAGTTCAACCATTTTTGAAAGATAAAGTTTGTAAAAAAACTCTAAATCGTTTTTTTCAATTGCCTTTTCAATTATTTTCTGAGCACCAGAAGAAAACCCTGGTAGGGGTGATTTAATCGGCTCGTTGCTCACCCCCTAAGGGTGAGGGATGGGGGGTAGTTTTTAAAGTCTATTTCACGCGTAAAAGGGTGATAAGGCGGGGGGATGTTTACTGCTTAGGCGTAGCTGCGCCTTGGTGGTGAACAGATTTCACCCCAGCTTAAGCGAGATAAAATCAACACATGAGCATTCCCAAGGTAATCCTTTATTACACCTTTACCCCACTGACAGATCCGGCAGCAATAAAGGTGTGGCAGAAAAATTTATGCCAGGGTTTAAATCTAAAGGGACGAATAATCATTTCACCCCATGGCATTAATGGCACATTAGGTGGCGATATTGATGATCTTAAAAAATACATAAGGCAAACTCGTTCTTATGAAGGCTTTGCCAAGATGAAGTTTAAATGGTCAGATGGAACAGGCAATGATTTTCCAAAGCTGAGTGTAAAAGTAAGGCCAGAGTTAGTTGCCTTTGGCAATCCAACTGAGATCAAGGTTGATAAAAACGGTGTCATAGGGGGTGGTAAACATTTAAAGCCTGCTCAAGTTGATGAGTTAGTAGCAAAACATGGTGATGATGTTATTTTCTTTGATGGCCGTAACTCCTTTGAAGCCCAGGTTGGCAGATTTAAAAATGCGGTCGTGCCAGATACAGCTACTACAAGAGATTTTGTAAATGAGATTGAAAGTGGAAAGTATGACCACTTAAAAGAGAAACCAATTGTTACCTATTGCACTGGTGGCATTAGGTGTGAAGTTTTATCATCTGTAATGAAAACCCGAGGCTTTAAAGAGGTTTATCAAATTGATGGTGGAATCTTTACATACGGAAAAGAAATGGGTGATGAGGGATTATGGGAGGGCGCTCTTTACACCTTTGATAATCGAATGTCGATTGAGTTTAGTGATAAAAGTAAGTCGATAGCTAAGTGTGAGAAATGTTCGGCGCCGGCTAATCGTTTTTATGATTGCCCAAAGCCACCATGTAACTCACTTAATTTATTATGCACTAAATGTGCAGAAGATCTGAACGCTCAGATTTGTAATCACCCACAACGAAAGTATTCAAACGCCGAACTAATTGGCTAATAACTGCTTAGCGTGATCATTGGCATGATTTGTATATCCAGTCAGCCAATCAGAAATACTGTATTTACCCAGCTCACTATGCTGGCCTGAGTTACTTAGTTGCGCTGGTGTTAAACGTTTAATTAATTCAAATGAGGCTGCTCTAGCAGCTTTAAATAACGCTAATGCGGTATCAATCGGCAGCTCTGAGTATCCAAGAGTCGTATTCTGAGCATAGATATTCTCATCAAAATTTTGAATCACACTTCCAGGCTCAGCAACTAGCCGGCGCAGTCTGGCGCAAGATTGAGACTCACTATCGGATAAGTGATGAATTATTTGTCGGGCACTCCATCCACCATTTATTGAGCGATCTAAATCATCTTTATCTAGGGTTTCAACCGCTTTTAAGAAATTATTTGTTGCACTTTCATATGCAAGGGCTAAGGCTGTGATTTCTGGGGTGCTCATTACATAATCCTACTAGCGGTGAAGGAATGTACGAATGTTTTTACTAATCTTTTTTCCTAATTTAGTAGTTAACTTAACTGGCTTTACTGCCATTACCTGCGCAGAACTTGGCTCACCTGGGGTTGAAACACTATAAAGAGCTGGTGAGCTTTCGTCCAGTGAGTTAGCAATAATTTTCATCTGTGAAACTAGTGATATGCAGCGAACAAATTGGCTTCTTGGTAATTGATCATCTTTTTCAATTAACTCCTCGGTTAAATTATCAGCTGCCAGCCTTAAATCTCTTGCAATGTTATCTATTTGAGAATCACGATTATCTGACTCTAATAACTCTAACTTCTCAGTAATCGCACTGCTTGTGGCAGATAATGCGTAAGCAACTTGACGGTCAACAATGTCTTTACGAGCTGGGTCTAAGGTTGAATCAAATAATGTTCTAGCCATACTTCGAATCTGCACCAACATATGCTCAATTGCAATACCTTGGATATATAAAGACTCTGCCTCATCTACTTCAGCAAGTGGTGACCATCTGGCATATCGCTTAGCCTCAATGGCCTGTGATCTAAGTATTGGAATTTCCTCAACTAATAATCTTGCTTTTGAAAGCCAGGCACCAGATTGTTTTTGATTAAAGCCAGCTGCTACTCCCTCAGCCATTTCACTTATTAATTCAGCACTTCGTTTACCTAATCTAGATATTTGATTAACAGTTCGCCCAGCCGGTGTGCTGGCATGAGAAAAGTAGGAAAAGATTATTGCAACGGCTGCGCCTATTAAAGTTGAAACTAATCTGTGCTCAGCGGTAGAGCCTGAGATACCAGGACCAATAACAATAAGAGCTGTTACTGGAACATTTACCGATGCCACCTCACCTAACCTAAGTCCTCTGGCAACTACTGAGCAAAGAAATACAGTTAAGCCAATAGCAATCACGCCAAAGCTAAAGTAGTGAACGGTTAGCAGTGCAACACCTGCCCCAATTGCTGTTCCAACAATCTGGCCCAAACCTTCTCGAACTGATTTATAAAGAGAGATTCGAATGCTAAGTGCGCAGACAATTGCGGCTACTAAGCCGCCTTTAAAAACTAAATTATCCCCAATTACCCAAGCAGTTGCTGAAGCAATAGCTGCAACAGTTATTTGGCGTACCCAACTTCTGCGATAAGAAAATAAACCCACAATCCAATTAAAAAACCGCTTCATGGTAGAAACTTAATTTTTTTAGCGTTCATTAAGACTTTAAGTCTGGCAATCGCACTCTTTCCCATGCCATGTAAAGCTTCTAAATCACCTTGAGAAATCTTTCTAAGATCAGAGACTTTATATAATTTTGCATCCACTAATGCTCGCCTAGCAGGGGCAGAAAGGCCGTACTCTCGCCATTCTCTATCCAGGCTCTCATATCTATCTAACTCGGCCTGGGAGATATCAAGGTCTTGATTAGATTTCTTAGGCTCTTTCACACCCTAATACTACAACTTTACTTGCGCTTCTTTTTGACCATTATCTGCACCATTCGCTGCGTCATTAATTTACGCACAAGTGTCTTAGGAAGTGGTGAATTAAAATGAAGTGCTGCTTTGCTTTGTTTATATTTAACTAAATCATTTTTTAAAGCTGCTAAAACTGATCCGCTAAATGGGTAAAAAGAGCAACCGTTATTTCGCCCGGCTAGGCCACAAACCACATCACCATCTAATTTAAATGCTGGCCTGCCATAGGAAATACCCTGTTTTAAAGTTGGTTCAATCTCTAAAATAATTTCACGCATCACTTTTAAATTACTTTTATTTGGTTCACTCTGTTGGGAAATATATGAATCAATCTCGCGCTTGCTCAAGTGATTCACCCCCAATATCTCTAAACATAGGTAGATATAACAGGCCAGGAATAGATCTACTTGGCATCAGCTCACTACCTGCAATGAATCCTAACTTTTTATATGCGCTAATCCCCGCTTTATTATCAGGCCACACGCCAAGTCCTATCCGGTGCCAATCGTTTTTACTAGCTAGTTGATCTATCCAATCCATCATCAGCCTTGTGACTCCCTTGCCCCTGAATTCCTTTTGAATCCACCATGCTGAAACCCAGCAATCAGCTGTTCTGTCCTGAGTAGCTTTATCTACGGCAACTAATCCAATGTCGGCATCATCTGCAGATACCAAACACCAATTGGTAATCCGGGCTGAGTTTTGCCAAAAATTTATTGGTTTTTCTTTCTCAACTTCATACTTAGCACCAAAAGCATTAGGTGAATCACTAAGCGCTGCTAATCGAAGTGTGCGAAGGCGATCAGCATCTAACTCGCTCGCCGCTTCAACCTTAATCTGCATTAAATTAGCGTTTAAATAATCTACTTAGTAGGCCCGCTTTTTTAACTTCACCGGCATGGCCAGCGCAGCGATCAGCTAGAGCAATCCCATCTAATGCCTCTTCAATATGCTCACCACAACCAGACCAGGTTGGTTTTTTACATATTTTACAAGTTACTTTTACACACATAATAATCTCCTATTTAGCATTAGAACGTTGAGTAATTAATAAAATTAAACTACCTACTAACCCTGAGATCACCGCAGCAATTAGTAATCCAGCTGTTACTTGATTGAGAAGCATCTCTGAGTCATAACTTAGATTAGCAATCATGAGCGAGACTGCAAGACCCATCCCAGCAAGGCAAGCAGCAGAAATTAATTCATTATTTTTTATTCCTAGCGGGTACTTTAATAATTTAGCGCCAATTATTGCAAATATAGTAATTCCTATTACCTTTCCAAATAATCTAGCTATGATTATTGAATTCCCAACAGGTGAGTTAAGTTCAAAGCCTTCTATAATTACTGGATAGATGTTTGCAATTACATAAACTGGTAAAATAATAAAGTTAACAAAATTTGTAAATATTCGCTCTAGTGGTATTTTGCCAACTAATACGCCAAGACCAACCATTCCGACACTTGCAAATACCTCACTAATCTTTAATGAGCCAGAGTACTTACCAGCTAAAACTAAAATTGATAGCAGATCATCAGCAACAGCTAAAGCTAATAAAAAGGTTTTAAGTCCAATGCTTACTCTTTTGCCTAATGCCAGTAATACCAACATAACTAATGCAATATCTGTTGGCATTACAAGTGGCCAGCCATTGGATATTTCTGGGTCTGAATTTAGCGATAAAAAGATTATTGCTGGCAAAATCATGCCACCTAACGCTGCAATGCTTGGTAGGGCAATCTCTTTAATATGTGTAATTTCATTACGTAGTTGTAGTCCAATTAAAAAGAAAAATGGCGCCAGGATCTCACTATGGGTAAGGATTTCTAGACTCATTGGAGTAGTTAAGCAGGTTTAGTTGAATTAATGTTGGTACTTTTCCATACTTTATGGGCTACATCCGTATTTAAAATTCCAATGGCTACAAATCTGACAACTTTTCTATTTGAATCCACCATCAAGGAGTAGGGCATAAAGGCTTTACTACTAATAGGTATAAGATTTATTTATGGATATAAAAATTCGAGTGGTAAAGGAAAGTGATAAATCACGTTGGCTTGAACTATTTGCCGACTACATCACCTTTTATAACTCTAAGTTAACTGATCAACAATTTGAATTAACCTGGCAAAGAATTAACTCAGATTTTAATATTAATTGCCTAGTAGCTGAATTAGATTCAAAGGTAGTCGGCTTTACCCACTACATCTGGCGCCCTGATACCTGGGAGGCGCAGGATTTTTGCTACCTAGAGGATCTTTATACCGACCCAAAGGTGAGAGGTAAGGGAGTTGGCAGAGCATTAATTAAAGCGGTTGAAGATATTGCAATAGCAAAGGGCTCAAAGCGGCTTTATTGGACAACTGCCCCAGATAATGAACTAGCTAGAACACTTTATGACAAGATAGCGATTACAAATAGGGTGGAGTATAAGATCTATTTAAATAAGTAATTTAAGCTAATTAAAGCCTTAAAATGGAGGAAATATGTCTTTTGTAATGTATTCAACTACTTGGTGTGGCTATTGCAAGCGGCTAAAAAATCAGCTGGCGAGAATGGATATCTTATTTGAAGAGATTAATATTGAAGAGGTTGCAGGAAGCGCTGAAATTGTTGAAAAAGTAAATAACGGCAACCGAACTGTTCCAACCCTGGTCTTTTCAGATGGTAGTGCTATGACAAATCCATCTGCGCAGCAGGTTGCTGATAAATTAGCGCAGTTAAGTTAATCAGTCGCGACTGTCGTTTAGGCAATATGATTGCTAGAACTTTTATAGAAAGAGATTTTAAAATATGCAGGCAATAGAGATTGGTTACATCCTCTCCCTAGCTGCTGCCTCTGCCACTTTATTGGGTTGGCTAGTAATGAGAATTAAATCAAATCCATCTGAGCGACTAATTGCCTACATATTCGTATTTGTAGCAGCTGCCATGATTGCAGTCAGCCTCTTTCAATTAATACCAACTGCACTAAATAGTGGGCTAGCAAAATTGTCAGTGCTCATATGTCTTATGGTTGGATTTTTACTTGTCGTATTAATCTCACGGCTTGCAGCTCTAAATGGCCGAAGGGGCGCTACCTCTTCAGCGTTACTCATTGCATTTGCGTTATCACTTCACAACTTTCCAGAAGGCTCAGCGCCAATCGCGGCCACCTTGGTGGATCTGCCAACTGGGATTACAACTGCAGCTTTAATGGGTCTTCACAATATTCCAGAAGGGATTGCAATTACTGCTAGTGCTTTACTAGCTGGCTTTAGCCGGCTTAAATCCTTATTGCTAACTCTTACAGCCACCCTAGCTGAGATGCTGGGGGCAACGGCTATCTTTTTAAGTGGCTCACTATTCCTAGATCTTAAAAGCACTGGCGCCTTGCTTAGCTTTGTGGCCGGGATCATGTTGGCTATTTGTGTTAAAGAGCTGCTGCCCTATTCCTATAAAACCCTGCGCCCCAGCAGTAGGTAATGACACACCCGCCACCACTCTGCTTCCCTGGCTCCGACACCGCTTTTGGCTATAGTTTCCCTCCCAGCAAGTAAGCACTTCATAGGGGAAACTAGTGAAACTCTAGTGCTGTCCCGCAACCGTAAGCTCGAAAGAGTAAGTCGGATCGCCTAACAAGTGCTGAGCAAGTAATACCCGTCGTGGAAAACGGGGAGATGCTTTAGTAGCAGATTTATCTGCTCACCTGATTAATCTCTCTTTGGACTCGACGAATAAGAAACTATTCCTAGGAGATTAACATGGCTATCACACTCTATACCCTGCCTGATTGCGCGCAGTGTGAGACAACTAAGTTATATCTTGAGAAAAACAAGCTTGCCTATACAACTGTTGATCTAAGTGTAAATCCAAAAGAATATGATGTTATTAAATCTCTAGGTTATGACCGAGTACCGGTTGTAATTGCAGGAGATGCTCACTGGTCTGGCTTTCGCCCAGATAAGTTATACAAACTAACTAAAGGTGAGAAAGTATGACAATGCACCAAGTTGTCTACTTCTCAAATGTATCTGAGAACACTAAAAGGTTTGTCGAGAAGTTAGATGTAGATGCGGTGCGAATACCGCTTAATCAAAAGTTAGAAATTCCTCAAGTTGATAAGCCATTTGTTTTAATTACTCCAACCTATGGAACTACCGATGCTGACTCTGGTATTCCAAAGCAGGTAATTAAATTCCTCAATCTTGCCCACAACCGTGCTCTACTAAAAGGAGTAATTGCCTCTGGCAATACTAATTTTGGAAGTAAGTACTGCTACGCCGGTAAATTAGTTGCAGATAAGTGTGATGTGCCGTTGCTTTACAAGTTTGAATTAATTGGTACTAAATATGATGTTGAAATGGTAACTGAGAGAATGGAAAACCTATGGACACAATTTTAATTGATCAGCCGGTAGAATCTAAGTACAGCTATCACGAGCTAAATGCCATGCTTAATTTGTATGGCCCAGATGGCAAGATCCAATTTGATAAGGATCGCCAAGCTGCTCAGATGTATCTCTCAGATCATGTTGTTAATAACACCATTACCTTTGATAACCTCACTCAACGCCTAGCCTATTTAGTAGATAACGAGTATTACGAGGCTGATTTACTAGCAAAATACACACCAGAGTTTTTAGCTGAAATCCATGATTACGCCGCCTCATTTAATTTTGAGTTTGAATCATTTTTAGGCGCCTTTAAGTTTTATACCAGCTACGCACTTAAAACCTTTGATGGTAAGAAGTACCTAGAAAACTTTGAACAGCGCACCGTAATGGTTGCCTTACTACTAGCTGAGGCAAATCCAGCCCGTGCTAAAACTTTAGTAGCTGAAATAATTACTGGCCGCTTTCAACCAGCAACTCCTACATTTTTAAACAGTGGCAAGGCCCAACGCGGTGAATTAGTTTCCTGCTTCCTACTTCGCACTGAAGATAATATGGAATCAATTGCTCGAGCCATTAACTCATCCCTTCAGTTATCAAAGCGTGGTGGCGGTGTTGCCCTTTCACTAACAAATATCCGTGAGAGCGGCGCCCCTATTAAGAAGATTGAGGGCCAATCCTCCGGTGTTATTCCAGTAATGAAGATGCTTGAAGATGCATTTAGTTATGCAAATCAATTAGGTGCTCGCCAAGGTGCTGGCGCAGTTTATTTAAATGTTCACCACCCAGATATTCTTAAATTCTTAGATACTAAGCGTGAGAATGCTGATGAGAAGGTTCGTATTAAAAGCTTAAGCCTTGGTGTGGTAATTCCAGATATCACTCTTGAATTGGCTAGAAATAATGAAGATATGTATCTCTTCTCTCCATATGATGTTGAACGAGTTTATGGCGTGCCAATGAGTGATATTTCAATTACTGAGAAATATCAAGAAATGGTTGCTGATACCCGTATAAATAAAACAACGATTAATGCCCGCCAACTATTTCAAACTATCGCAGAGTTACAGTTTGAATCAGGCTATCCATATATTGTTTATGAGGACACGGTAAATCGCGCAAATCCAATTGATGGCCGAATTAATATGTCCAACCTTTGTTCTGAGATCTTGCAGGTAAATACTCCTACTACTTATAACGCTGATCTAAGTTATAAAAACGTTGGTAAAGACATCTCCTGCAACCTAGGATCGCTAAACATTGCAAAAACTATGGACTCCCCTGATTTTGCTCTAACAGTTGAGGCATCTATCAGGGCCCTAACTGCAGTATCTGATATCAGCAATATTGAATCTGTTACCTCTATTAAAGAAGGTAATGAGAAGTCACATGCAATTGGCTTAGGACAGATGAATCTGCACGGCTACTTCGGTAGAGAAAAGATTCATTACGGTTCAGAGGAAGGTATTGATTTCACAAATATCTACTTCTATACAATTTTATTCCACGCATTAAAAGCATCGAATACCATCTCAATTGAGCGTGGTAAAACATTTGTTGGCTTTGAGAAATCAAAGTATGCAAGTGGTGAGTTCTTTAACAAATATACCGACCAGGCCTGGGCACCTAAGACTGATCGAGTTAAGCAAATATTTGCAAAAGCTAATATCGCTATTCCAACTCAAGCAGATTGGCAGAGCCTAAAAGCTAGTGTTATGAAAGATGGTATTTATAACCAGAACCTACAAGCAGTCCCACCAACTGGATCTATTTCTTATATCAACAACTCAACTAGCTCAATTCACCCAGTTGCTTCCAAGATTGAAATCCGTAAGGAAGGAAAACTTGGCCGGGTTTACTATCCAGCGCCATATCTAACTAATGAAAACGTTGAGTACTACGAGGATGCTTATGAGGTTGGCCCTGAGAAGATCATTGCTACCTACGCAGCTGCTACCCAACATGTTGATCAAGGTCTTTCTTTAACCTTGTTTTTCAAAGACACAGCTACTACCCGTGATATCAATAAAGCACAGATATCAGCGTGGAAGGCTGGAATTAAAACTATTTACTACATCCGTATTCGCCAAATGGCACTTGAAGGAACTGAAGTATCTGACTGCGTAAGTTGCATGTTGTAAGTAAGAATAAAACTAACCAAACAAAGATAGAAAAGAGAAGAAGATGAACTTAAAACTACAGTCACTAGTAAGTCGGCCTGTTAATTGGAATAAGTTAGAGGATCCAATTGATCTAGAAGTTTGGAACCGGTTGACCTCAAACTTCTGGCTGCCTGAGAAAGTGCCGATGTCTAATGACATTCCATCATGGGCAACTTTAAGTTCATCTGAGCAATTACTTACGATGCGAGTATTCACTGGCCTAACTTTGCTAGATACCATCCAAGCAACAGTTGGTGCTACTTCATTAATTCCAGATGCAATCACAGCTCATGAAGAGGCTGTCTACACAAATATTGCCTTTATGGAGTCAGTACATGCTAAGAGTTATTCATCTATTTTCTCAACATTAGCTGCAACCTCTGAAATTGAGCAAGCATTTAAATGGTCTGAGGAAAATGAGTTCTTACAACGCAAAGCTGAGATTGTGCTTAGCTATTACAACGGTGATGACCCACTTAAGCGCAAGATTGCCTCAACCTTCTTAGAGTCATTCTTGTTCTACTCTGGCTTCTACTTGCCAATGTATTGGTCATCAAGGGCTAAGTTAACTAACACAGCTGATCTAATTAGATTAATTATTAGAGATGAAGCTATTCATGGTTACTACATTGGTTATAAGTTCCAAAAGGGTATGGAAGAGCAAAGTGCTGGTCGTCGTGAAGAAATTAAGAGCTACGCCTACCAACTTATGCTAGATCTATATGAGAATGAGATTAAATACACCGCAGATCTCTACGATGAACATGGTTTAACTGAGGATGTTAAATCCTTCCTTCACTACAACGGTAATAAAGCCTTAATGAACCTAGGCTTTGATGCACTCTTCCCACGTGAAATATCCCAAGTTAATCCGGCGATCTTGTCTGCCCTATCTCCAAATGCTGATGAAAACCATGACTTCTTCTCTGGTTCTGGATCTTCATATGTAATTGGTAAGCATGAGGCAACTCAAGATGATGATTGGCAGTTTTAATAGCTAATTAAAATAAGTGGCGGGCTTTATCTCCTGCCACTTGATTTAAAGAAAAGTCGCCCGATAAGGTTGAAATTTAGAGAAGGGCCTCGATCTCTCAAGGCCCTCCCATGCAGAGCTAACTCAATTCTTTTGACCATTACCAATAGATCGAATTGCCTTAGCTAAGACTGTGGTGGAGACGACGGGATTTGAACCCGCTCCAGATGTTTGGTAAACGACTAGGCTGCCAATTACAACACGCCCCCATCACAAGGGTGAAGTTACGGCTTTTAAAACTTTTGAAATTATTCAGTGGCGTTCTCTGTGGATAAAATTTGAAGTAAAAAGCAAAAGGGACTTGGAATTAACCAAGTCCCAATTACTACCAAACATCTGAAGCAGAAGTATTACACATTTCTCAGTTACTCGCAGTAACTAAAATTAAAGAAGAGTCGCCCTATAAGCCGGATCGAAGAATCTTATGCTTCAAAGCCATAGTCTCGAAGAACTTCACAGACTTGAACTGAGTATTCCTCGTAAAAGGAATCTCGACCCAACTGTTGGGCCATTTTGTGCTCATCTAAGTTCTTCCACTGCGAAATTGCCTCTAAAGAAGTGAAATACGAAACAGTTACCCCGTCACGACTTATTGCGTCTCGAAAACCGAAATGATGTTCATAGCCATCTATTGTCTTTACTAAGTTCTCCATTTTTTCAGACCACTCGGAATACAACTGCCCATCATCTAATTTGCGAGTAGAGCGGAAGATAACTACGTAAGACATGATCGTATTCTGCCAAAGAGTTTGAAATTAAAGTCATTTTCTGGCATGAAATAGAAGAGTCGCCCTATAAGCCGGACTTTTCGCCTTGGTGTAAAATCCCGTAATGTCGAAAAAGCTTCTAGTCGGTTTCATTCTTCTTCCTATTGGGATTTTGATAACGCCAATACTTCCTGAATTTGGAGTGCCGATTATTCTGCTCAGCACAAGATTTCTTCAAGAAAAGTACACGTGGGCGAGAAAGCTCAACATTTGGGTTGATGCAAAGTTTGTATCTGCGAAGGTTTGGTTTCGTAAGCTTCGTAGGAAATAAAGAAGAGTCGCCCTATAAGCCCGCATAGCAACTTCTTATTAGGAAGCTCTCCAGCAATACCAGGCAACAACACTTCTCATTCCAATAAACTGATCACCTAATCCCTGCAGAACTTTAACTTTGATAGGTTCAGTATTTCCATGCAGGTTATCCCACCCTCGACGCACCGCTAAGTCACCAATCGGCCAAACATCTAAACGCCCAAGTTGAAAGATTAAAAACATCTCTACCGTCCATCGCCCTATTCCAAATAACGGCACAAGTTCTCCGATGATTTCTTCATCAGACATATGCGTAAACTTTCTAAAGTTAATCTCACCGGAGAGCACAGATGATGTCAGCTCTCGAATCGTGCGCACCTTTGCGCCCGTTAATCCAACAGACTGCAGTTGCTTGGGGGAAAGTTCGCCAACCCTCTCAGCCGTAATTGATCCTGCGCACTTATCTTCAAGTCTTCCGGTAATTGTTCGTGCTGCAGCGGTACTTACCTGCTGCGCAATTACCGCTCGAACTAGTGATTGATATTGAGAACGTTTTGGTTTAACCAAGCCAAATGTGCAGGGTTCTAGATTCTTAATGGCAGGGGCAAAGGCCGGATCAACCTTAGAAATCTTCTTCTTTATCGATGCTAGCTCTTGTGCTCGGATATTTGTCAAAATGAATTACAAGCCATTTTTGATACTCCTATCGATTTCTTGTAAGTGAGCTGACTAATTTTTCAAGAGGTCCCTGATTGAACTTCTTTAGCCATTGAGCTGCAAGGTAGGAAAGAATTAGCCAAATTGCGAATGCAAGCAAAAACACCTGCCATGTTTGCAAAGCTTGGAATAAACCCAAGCCCCAGGGGCCAAAAATCAACGAGGTGACTACTGACTGGGAAATATAGATAGTCAATGACATCTTGCCAGCAGGCATCATCCATAGAACTAAATGTGGCTTCTCTTCAACTAACTTACGAATAACTCCCACATAGAACATTGAAAGCAGTGGGGCCGTTACAAAAGAAATAAAGAGGGCAACTAGATAGATACTTTCGGATGGCTTCGCCGCTTGTTCATTCTGAAGAAGTATTACTGCGGCAATAACTTGAATTGGTAATCCAAGAACAAGACCTTTTTTCATCAACCTTGAATTTGCATCTTTATCTATAGGTGATGATAGAAAATTGGAGCGTGCTAATCGAACACCAACTAAGAATGCCGCAAATGCTAATCCGCCTTGAAGAAAGATTCCTAGTGAGATACTAAGTGCCCAGACTTCTAACCTTGCTGGTATTGAATCCAGAAAAGTTCCATTCTGAAGAATCTCATCGAGTCTCGATACTGTGCTTAATCCAAGGTCTTCCTCCAGCAAGTACTCGGCAATGAAGGCCAGGGAACCAATTAGTACTATAAAAAATGTTGAGACAGAAAATACAATTCGGGACCAAATCTTAAGTGTTCTATCTGCTCTAAAGAAGAAAAAAGTGAGCAGCAAGCCAAATAATCCATAGAGAAAAATGATGTCTCCATGCCAAAGAAAAGTAAAATGAAGGGCTCCCAGTGCTACGAGTACAAAGCAACGTTTAACCCATCGAGCCCTATTGGATTTATCATTACTGATGACGTAGTTTGAACTGTAGCCGAAGAGAAAAGAAAAAAGTAAATAGAACTTTCCGGCAAAGAGTGCAGCGATGAGAAAGGTTGCAGAACCATTGGCAAATCCTTGAGTCCACTCCCCGCGTGCCCCCTGGTCGCTGTTCAATCCCATAAACTGAATGTTCACGACGAGAATTCCAAGCAGGGCAAAACCTCTTAGGACATCAGGTGCGGTATCTCGATGTATTTTGCTAGTAACTCCTGGCACCAAAATATAATAGTGCAAGAAAAAGAAGAGTCGCCCTATAAGCGAAAAGTTAACCCAACGAAGAGCAGGCTAATCTTTCAAACTTTCGATGTCATCGAATACTCGATCCCATAAAACTTCACTTCCTCGCCGGAAGTATCCCATGTGTCCGATTGTCTTTAGCTGGAGCTCACTTGGATTCAAATCAACAAGCCTCAAATCCGCATTGACATAGTGCCTCATGAAAGCATCACGCGAGGCTGGTGTTGCCCACTTATCATCAATTGCATTAAATGCGGTTATTGGAACTTGAACTCTTGCAAAAGAACTTTGCATCTGGAGGCCTGCAGTCGGGTCATCAAACCAATAGTTGGGAAAGCTACACCAATATTTCCATTGGCGATAAATCCCTAGAGGAAGATTTTCACCTAAACCAAATCGTTTCCAGGCAAGATAGCCAGAAGAGCGCGTAATGATTGGTCCTATGACATTCCATAAAAACTTCACTCGTATCTGCTCGCTCTTTGGCATCCAGCCATGCCAACCTGCACCTGTTGCAAAAGTGTGAAGTGATTTAACCCTTGACAGATCTGGAAGAATTCCAAACGCATGGCCACCATAAGAATGACCCACAAGATGAATACCAAGATCATCTGGTTGGGATTGCAAAACGCCAGCTATATCAAGTCTTGCCCAATCGCGATAATCAACTTGAAATCCGCGCAGGCTCTTTGGAGCAGATTCGCCAATACCCCTGTAGTCAAAGGTAATAACTTCAAATCCGCGACTTACTGCTCGTTGAGCAAAGTTTTGATAAAACCCCTGTGGTACCCCAGTGGCACTAGCAACCACGATTCTTCCTTTAACTTCTGCGGGAGAGAATTTTCTTCCAGAAATCTTAAAACCATCTAGTGCGGTTATTTCAAGTATTTGAAAGCTCAACTTCTACTCTCCTCTTTAGGGAGCACAGTTCCGAAGACCATTGGGTTTCTACTTAAGTTTTGTCTCATGCTCAATTGTTACATTTGCAGAATGGGCTCTCAAGGATTTGTCCACGATATTGCCCAAATGTCCACGATATTGCCCATAGAAATCGACAGATTTGTCCAAGGTTTTGCATAAAACTAAACACTTTTGCATAAGCAAATGAGCGGAGAATCAGTCTCCGTGCACATGTTAAAAAGAAGAGTCGCCCTATAAGCCGGAGACGACATTGTTATGCGTGAACACACGCTCAAAAATATCAATTGCCCTCATTATTGCCCCCAAAGAATGAGCAAGTTCTGCAATCAACTACTTAATGACTGGAGCTTGAGAAGTTTAAGAGAATTACTCCGGTGATGATGAATGCAATCGCCGTAATGCGGGCAATAGACACGGGATCTTTGAAAATAACCATACCTAGAATTGCTGTTCCGGCTGCACCTATTCCTGTCCAAACAGCGTATGCCGTTCCGATGGGTAGGGTCTTAAGGGACCAAGCTAGCAACGAGAAACTTCCCGATGCAAAAAGTAGGAATCCAATGCTGGGCCAAATTTTCGTGAAGTTATTTGAGAGTTTAAGCATCGTCGCAAAGCCCACTTCAAGAAGACCTGCTGTGATAACTGCTAACCATGCCATGCGGAAATGATAACAAATGTAAAGAAGAGTCACCCTAAAGCCGGATTAAGCATTAGTCAGAATTAACGCAACTGCTGCCAGATCCACATACACACATGCACCTGCGTACCACCATGGGACGTATCTCTTCTGTGTTGCTAAGTGCCAGAGATCCCATATCGCGTGGAAAAATAGACCAAGGGCAACGAAATAGATGTTCCCCGTTTGTAGCGTGACTCCGGTTAAAACTAAAGCCACTAAGAGTTGGAGTGTTGTAGGCGAGATAAATTTCTTATCCCAGACAAGAGAAAAAATAACGTAAACCAATGCCGCAAGGACAAGCAGAACCTTCGCCCAAAAATGGCTCGTGGATTCACCGAATAGTGGTTGGAAGAGGCAAATGAAGCCAAGAACAATGGCACCGATAATTCCTCGGATTCCTAATCCAATTCTCAATCCCTTATCTGAATTTGAATTCATTTCATGATTATAAAGAAGAGTCGCCCTATAAGCCGGACTTGCTGTTTTAATGCACCAGGGAATATCCAGCTGCCCGCACCGCAGTTTCAATAGCATCCCCAGATATTTCAAGATCAGATGTAATTATTGCCTGTGCTTTCTCAGCACTCGCAACCACTGTTACTACACCTGGAATTGCCATGATCTCTGCGTTCACACGGCCTTCACAGTGGCCACAGGTCATTCCCTTGATTGCAACTGTCTTTTCTGCCATTTGCTACTCCTTTAATTTTCAGAACGTGGTGCCAAT
>OFQN01000075.1_pt1:0-15000 | contig 17347 bp, 15 predicted proteins | sample 1542801 | NCBI WGS metagenome assembly OFQN01 (sample SAMN05442515, study PRJEB24371) | freshwater metagenome | isolation source: Freshwater Lake | place: Canada: Niagara | collected 2012-08-09
TTTTAGGTTTGGGTTTGACTGGGAGTATTTCTAAATTGAATGGTTTAAAATTTAATGAAGATCTTGCTTTTTTTTCTATTATTTTAAACGAAAGGGATATTTTTGTTTCATTAATTATCCTTACCTTTTCTCTATGTTTGACGATTAGTACCGTTGATACTTTGTTAAACTCAATATCCAGTCTTACAATTGTTCACAGTAAAGATTTTTTCAATTTTAAATATTTAACAAATAAAAAACTTTCAAATATTGTTTTAATTTTATTATCAATTGTTTGTTTAATTATTGCTCTTTACCAATTTAGTGTTCTTTATTTATTTTTACTAGCCGATCTTCTTTGTTGTGCATGTGTTTATGTAATATTTAAAGGTTTATACCAAAAAAAAGTTTACCCTTGCAGATCTTTACTTTTAATAATGATTGGACTTTTTTTGGGATTATTATTTTTTCCAAGCACAGATTTTTCTAAATCCTTATTAGTTGGAGTTATTTTTAATAAAAGTATTTTTAATGAAATTTTTACTAATTCATTGCTTTTTTGGTCTTTTTTACTTGCAACTTTTTCACCGATGGTTTTTGATATTATTTATCGAAGGGCTAAGTAAAGGGATTTTAAAAGTCTAGCAGAATAACAGTAATCAGTATTAACAGAATTATTTGGACAAAATTTATTGCAATAGAACTTCCGTGCAGGATTTTAAACGCGCGATTAGTTTTTACTTTTTGTTTATTGATTGCTGGCATTAAATAAAAATAACAAAGCGCAAACAAAACCAAAATAATTGTATTTGCGTAGAAAATTATATTAAACACGCCAAGAGAGGCAATTGCGATTAGAGAACCCAAAGCAAGAGCTGCATTAATGATATAATAAATGGGAAATAGTCTTCTAATATATGGACCAGATTGTGCAGTAGGTAAGAATTTGTGAACAGTTGGTGCAATTACAAAAGAAAAAAATAACATTATTCCAAGACTCAAAACTGGAAATATCGTGATAACAGTCAGTAAAACGTAATCAATTATTGTTGGCATTCAAATATTAATAAAAAAAAGACCATATAGGTGAACTTTATTTAATCAACTAAATAAAATAGCTTATACATATTCTATATTTTATACAGCAGAACGAATGTCAGATTCTTTATCCAATTATATTAGAAAAAGAAAAATTGCGAATAAGAGCACATGGACAAGTGTAGTTGTTAATTTTTTTCTAGTTATTTTTCAGATAGTTGTTGGATTTTTTTCTAAATCATCAGGACTGATAGCAGACGGCTTTCATACCTTAGCTGACATGCTTTCAGATTTAATTGTTTTAATTACAAGCAAGAAATCTTTAAATCCACCAGATGACGATCATAATTATGGGCATCATAGATATGAAAATGCCGTAGGTTTATTCTTAGGAGTTCTATTATTGTTTGTTGGATGTGCGATGATTTGGAGCGCAGGTAAGAAGCTTGAAAATTCTGATCAGATCGTAGCAGTACATGTTATGGCTTTATATGCCTCAATCATTTGTTTAGTAGTTAAAGAATTATTATTTCGTTATCTTTTAAATATTGCAAAAAGAGCTAAATCAAGTTTATTAATGGCCAATGCTTGGCACGCGCGCTCTGATGCAGCGTCATCCTTAATTGTTGCAATTGGAATTATTTTTAATCTTCTCGGTTATCATAGCTTTGATTTAATTGCTGCGATCATTGTAGGTGTAATGATTTTAAAAATGGGATGGACTTTTAGTTATGAAGCAATTCATGCTCTAACCGATAAAGCCGCAGATACTGATGAAGTTGAAAAAATTAAAAAAATAATATTAGAAACGCCAGGCGTTGTTAATGTTCATGATTTAAGAACAAGAAAAGTTGGTGATAGCATTATTGCAGATGTCCATATTGGAGTTAAAGGAACTTTAACAGTTGCAGAAGGTCATGATATTGCAGTTGAGGCAAGAAATAGAGTCATGCGTAGTTCTAGGGTTTTAAACCTAATGACTCACATTGATCCTGTTTAAAATTTAGCTTAAAGCTGGATAATCCGTATAACCTTTTTCATTACCACCATAAAACGTTGCACGGTCATAGGGATTTAAAGGTGCATTTATTTTAATACGTTTTGGTAAATCTGGGTTTGCAATAAAAATTCTACCAAATGCTACAGCATCTACATCATTTGACTCAATAGCTTTTTTTGCATCTTCAGGTGTATAACCGCCGGCAGAAATAAATATTCCTTTAAATTTTTTTCTAAATAATTTTGTAGTAGAAGGAGCGTTAGTATCTACAGCATCGCCACCACCAGCTGATGTTGCTCTAGGTTCAATCATATCAAGAAATGCAATTTGTCTTTGATTTAATTGATCTATTACATAAGTGAATAATTCTACAGGATTAGAGTCGCTCATATCATTGAACGTTCCATAAGGAGAAAGTCTCACGCCAACTCTATCTTTTCCAAAAACACCAATGACAGCATCTAGTACCTGCATAGGAAATTTAACTCTATTCTCTATTGTGCCACCAAATTCATCTGTTCTTGTGTTGCTTGCGTCTTGTAAAAATTCATCGAGTAAATATCCATTTGCCATATGAACTTCAACGCCATCAAAACCAGCTTCTTTTGCATTTTTTGCAGCGTTTACATAATCTTGAATAATTCCAGGAAGTTCTGATACCTCTAATGCCCTTGGGGTTAAAATAGGAGTCGGTTTCCAATCAGCAGTAAATGTTCCAGAATTTTTTGCAGCAATAGCTGAAGGTGCAACCGGCAAACTATTATTTGGTTGATGAGATGAATGAGAAATTCTTCCAACATGCCATAATTGTAAAAAAATATGACCACCATTTTTATGTACAGCGTCAGTAATTAATTTCCATCCTTGCACTTGTTCTTTGCTGTGAATTCCAGGGGTTCCAGGATAACCTTGACCTTGCTGCGATATCTGTGTCGCCTCAGTTATAATAAAACCAGCAGATGATCTTTGAGAATAATAAGTTGCATTTAATTCCCAAGGAATATTACCAGGTTGCTTGCTTCGCATACGAGTAAGCGGCGCCATAATAATTCTATTTGGAAGTGTTAGGTTGCCTATTTTTAAATTATCAAAGATTGTCGGCATATGTTTTAATTAGATTGAAGTGTTATATAGGTAGCATAGGCAAGAATGTCAATTTTGTTAATATTAAAAATTTGTTAAATTCTTTTCATGAAAATAATTTACGTTTCATCATGTTTGCTTAAAAAATCTAATAAGGTTTTAATTACCAGTAGACCTAAGGGTAAATTTTTAAGTGGATTTTGGGAGCTACCTGGGGGAAAACTTTTTAATAACGAGTCTTTTGAAGATTGTGCTATTAGAGAGTTATATGAGGAAATAGGAGTTAATATAAATAAAGAAGATTTAAAAAATATAGATTTAATTACACATCGTTATAAAAAAAATATAATCGTTATGATGATTTATCTGGTAGAATATTGGTCTGGAAAGATTAAACTTAAAGAAAAACAACAATTAAACTGGATAAACAGCAAGCAAACAAAGCAGTTTAATTTCTTACCAGGAAGTCAGATGGTTTTTGATAGAATTTATGAAAATTATTACAAATTTTTTAAATAAAAATCTTAAAATATTATTTATATTTTTTATTTTTTTTAGTGTAACACAGTGTTCTTCGTCTATGAAATTAGAACAATTTAAAAATAATAAGCCTGAATTTAAATTAGAAGAATATTTTAAAGGTAAAACCGTTGCACGAGGAGTATTTGAAGATCGTTTTGGAAACGTTAAAAAAAGTTTCAAAGTTGATATTGATGGGACTTGGGACGGAAAATATCTCATTATGAAGGAAAACTTTATTTATGATGATGGAACTAAAGAATATAGAGAGTGGAAGCTTGAAAAAATTGGCACTAACCAATATCAAGGTTATGCAGATGGAGTTATAGGTCTTGCCTCAGGTTCAACTTCTGGAAATGCATTTAATTGGAAGTATGATTTTGATCTTCCAATTGGCTCTAGCAAATACAAAGTAAGTTTCGATGATTGGATGTTTTTGCAGGATAATAATTACTTAGTGAACATTGCAACCATGTCAAAATTTGGAATAACGCTTGGTAAGGTTATTCTGTTCTTCAATAAAAACTAACGTATTGAAATTAAGACGAACGTTACTACATTAAGGGTATGATTAAATATAATCTCGAATGTTCTTGTGGTGAAACTTTTGAGAGCTGGTTTCAAAATTCCAATGAATATGAAAAGTTATTAAAAAAGAATTTAATTAATTGTTACGTCTGTGGTCGCTCAAAGACTGTTAAAAAGAGCATAATGGCCCCAAGTGTTGCCACTTCTAAAACTTCTGTCGCTGAAAAAGATGTTGAGCAAAAAAAAGAGTTTTTTAAAAATGTAAAAAGCAAAATCAAAGAACTTAATGATTATGTTGCTAAGAACGCTGAGTACGTAGGGGATAAATTTGTATCAGAGGTTAGATCTATTCATTACGATAAAAAGAAAAAAAGAAATATTTATGGCAACGCTACTTTAGAAGAGACTAAAGAATTACAAGAAGAAGGGATTGATGTTGCAACTATTCCTTGGGCTCCAAAAGAGGATGCTTAATTTTTTTTAAAACTTACCGTGTAGTTAACGTCCGTATCTCTACTTTTTTGCCATTCTCTTAAAAAGATATTAAATTTAAAACCCACCGTTTCTTTAAGTGCTAATTGATAATTAGAAGCTGTAGAGATTATTTCATTGGGCTTTAAAAACTTATTCCAATCGTGTGTGCCTTTAGGTAGCCAATTTAATATATATTCAGCACCTACAATCGCAAATAAAAATGATTTAGCAGTTCTGTTTAGTGTTGCAAAAAATATGATGCCATTTTTTTTTAGTAATTTAGCGCAAGATTTTATAAATAAATCAACATCTGCAACATGTTCAATTATTTCTAAACATAAAATAACGTCAAATTGCTCATTTAATTTTTCAGGAGTTGAGCATAAGTAATTAATTTTTAAATTCATCTGTTCAGCGTGAAATTTTGCGACATTGATATTTTTTTCAGACGCATCAATCCCAGTAACTTTTGCACCCAATCTTGTCATGGGTTCTGCAATTAAACCTCCACCACATCCAACATCCAATAAAGTTAAGTTTTTAAAAGGATAAGATCCGTTAGGAAGTATTGAGAAATGATTTTTAATTTTATCTACTAAATATTCTTGTCTAATAGGATTAAATTTATGCAAGGGTGCAAATTTTCCATTTGGGTCCCACCATTCAGAAGCCATTTCCGAGAATTTATTTATTTCTCGCAGATCATCTGTTTGATTATTTTTATTATCTATGTTCATTTTCTTGCGAAATATTTAACATAGGGGTAATTATAAATCTAAATTTTTAATATATTAATTAGCATTCATGAGTAAAATTGTAGTTAAATTTGGCGGCACATCTGTTGCAAATATAGAAAGAATTTTAAATGCTGCAAAACTTATTAAAAGCAAGGTAGATGAAGGTCATAAAGTTGTTGTTGTAGTTTCAGCAATGTCGGGCGTTACTAATGATTTAATAAAAAAATCAAAAGAAATAGATCAGAATTTTGATGTGGAGGAATATGATGCTTTGCTTTCAACGGGCGAGCAAGTTACTTCAGCATTATTTGCTGGCGCTTTAAAAAAACTTGGACTTAAATCAAGATCGTGGCTGAGTTGGCAGATTCCAATTGTAACTGAAGGCTTTCATTCTAACTCTAGAATAGTTTCAATTGAAACTACAAAACTTAATAAGTCTTTAGATCACGGTGAGATTCCAGTTGTTCCAGGATTTCAAGGAGTTTCAAAAGATTTAAGACTTTCAACATTAGGAAGAGGTGGATCTGACGCTTCTGCAGTTGCTTTGGCTAAATGCATAGCAGCTGATTATTGTGAAATTTATACAGATGTAGATGGCGTTTATACAACTAACCCCGCTATTAATCCTAAAGCAAAAAAAATTGAAAAAATTTCTTATGAAGAGATGCTGGAGATGGCGTCATTGGGTGCAAAAGTTATGCAAAGTAATTCTGTGCAACAAGGGATGATGAACAATGTTGAAATTCATGTGCGTTCAACATTTACAAACAATGAAGGCACCAGCATTACAAGTGATGATAAAATTTCTTATGATAAAGTTATAACAGGTGTTGCTTATTCTAAAGATGATGCAAAAATAACTTTAATAGGAGTTGAAGATAGACCTGGGATTGCAGCTAGTATTTTTAAACCTTTGTTTGAAAATAATATTAGCGTTGATATGATTGTCCAAAACGTATCAGCAGATAATAAAAGAACTGACGTTACTTTTACAATTAAAAGAGAAGATTTAGATAAATCTGTAAATCTTATTAAAAAAAATAGTAATCTTAAATTTGAGAAAATTACTTTTGACGACAAAGTTGCTAAAGTCTCAATAGTAGGCGCTGGTATGATTACCCATCCAGGCGTTGCTTTTAAAATGTTTAAAGCGTTATCAGATCAAAATATAAATATTTTAGTAATATCAACTTCAGAAATTAAAATTTCCGTTTTAATAGATGAAAATCAAACACAAAAAGCAGTAGTTGCTATTCATACGGCATTTGATTTAGATTAAATATTATGAGCAGCATTAGACCGTTTCGAGAAATCTTAAGAAGGAAAACTAAAAAAATTAAAGTAGGCAACGTTTATGTTGGCGGTGATGCTCCAATATCAGTTCAGTCTATGACTAATACTTTAACAACAGACCCCAAAGCGACTATATTACAAATTAATCAAATTGCTGAAGCGGGCGCTGATATTGTTAGAGTTTCTTGTCCTGATGAAGAATCTACAAAGGCATTAAAAGAAATTGTAAAACATGCAAACGTCCCAATCGTTGCAGACATTCACTTTCATTACAAAAGAGCAATTGAAGCTGCAGAAGCTGGAGCAAGTTGTCTTAGAATAAATCCAGGAAATATTGGTTCAAAAGATAGAGTAAAAGAAATTGTTAAAGCTGCAAAAGATTTTGGTTGTTCAATTCGAATTGGAGTTAATGGCGGATCAATAGAGCAAGATTTATTAGAAAAATATAAAGAACCATGTCCAGAAGCATTAGTTGAAAGCGCTGAAAGAAATATTAAAATTTTAGAGGATCTAGATTTTCTTAATTTTAAAATAAGCGTTAAAGCTTCAGATATTTTTTTAGCAGTTAATGCTTACAGACAACTTTCTAAAAAATGTGATTATCCGTTACATCTTGGAATAACAGAAGCCGGAAGTTATTACGCAGGAACTATTAAATCCTCAATTGGAATTGGAATGTTATTAAGCGAAGGTATTGGAGATACTATAAGAATTTCCCTTTCTTCGGATCCAGTAAATGAAATTAAAGCAGGACTTGAAATATTAAAAAGTTTAAATTTAAAAAATAGAGGTGTTAAAATAATTTCTTGCCCATCATGTGCACGACAAGCATTTGAAGTTATTAAGACTGTAGAAATATTAGAACAAAGATTATCTCACATTAAAGAACCTTTAACATTGTCTATCATTGGCTGCGTTGTAAATGGACCAGGTGAAGCATCACAAACGGATATTGGCTTAACCGGGGGTGGCAAAGGAAGTAATATGATTTACTTATCAGGCTTAGCAGATCATAAAGTTCCTAGTGAAAAAATTATTGATCACATTGTAGGTCTTGTTGAAAAAAAAGCAGAACAGATTAGAAATCAAGCTCTTTAAATTTAAATGATACCCATAGATAAAGTTGAGAACATCGTAAGTAGATTCAATGAGCTAGAAAATATTTTAGCTAAACCTGATCTTAAAAAAGATGAGTTTGTTAGCAACTCGAAAGAATATTCAAACCTTAATGATATAATAAGTTACGCGAAAGATTATTTAAAAGTTTTAGAGGATTTAAAAAGCACCAAAAATATTTTAGAGGATAAATCTACAGATAAAGAATTTTATGAGATGGCTGAGAAAGAACTTAAAGACTTAAAACAGCAAGAAGAAGATTGTGTAAAAAGACTTAAAGTTTTCTTACTTCCAAAAGATGAAGCAGATGAAAAGAACGCTATTATTGAAATAAGAGCAGGAACAGGCGGCATGGAGGCTGCTTTATTTGCAGCCGACTTATTTAATATGTATCAAAGGGTTGCTGTGTTAAACGGTTGGAAAGTTGAAATTATAAATTTATCAAACAGCGAGGGTGGTGGTTACAAAGAAATTATCGCATCCATTGTAGGTCGTAATGTTTTCTCTAAATTAAAATTTGAGTCAGGAGTTCATAGAGTTCAGCGCGTACCTGATACAGAAACACAAGGAAGAATTCATACATCAGCAGCAACAGTTGCAGTTTTGCCTGAAGCTGAAGAAGTAGATGTAAAAATTAATGATGCAGATTTAAGAATTGACGTTTTTAGATCGAGTGGCCCAGGAGGACAATCAGTTAACACAACGGATAGTGCAGTTCGAGTAACTCACATTCCATCAGGAATAGTTGTCTCTCAACAAGATGAAAAATCACAACATAAAAATAAAGCAAAGGCTTTAAAAATTTTAAGATCAAAACTTTATGATTTGCAAAGATCTCAACAAGAAAGTGAAAGAGCGAAAGCTAGAAAAAGTCAGATTGGAACGGGAGATAGATCTGAAAGGATTAGAACTTATAATTTTCCCCAAGGCAGAGTTACAGATCATAGGATTAATATGACACTTTATAAATTAACAGATTTTTTAGCTGGCGACGCGTTTAAAGAATTATCAGATGCTATCCAAATTCAATTCCAAGAAGAGCAGTTAGAGAACTTAAAAATATAAATATATGTTAGTAAATGAAGCAATTGCTTTTGCAGAGCAAGAATTAAAAAGAAGTAATAATTTAAACTCTAGATTGGATTCTGAGATATTAGTTTCTCATTTAATTAATATCCCAAGAGAGAGCATTTATTCTAAATTAAAAGAAAACCTTCCGTCCAATAAAACTGAAGAACTACAGAAGCTTGTAAGTAGAAGAGTAAAGAAAGAACCTATTGCTTACATATTGAACAACAAAGAATTTTGGAGTACAAATTTTTACGTTGATCGTTCGGTACTAATACCAAGACCGGAAACTGAGGTGTTAATTGATTTAATATTATCTCAGATTAATAATAAGAATAATTATTTCAATATTTTAGATATAGGAACAGGATCTGGCTGCATTCTAGTGTCTTTATTAAAGGAACTAACAAAAGCTAAAGGAATTGGTATAGATAAATCTTCAAAAGCTATTGCTATTGCAAAGAAAAATTCTATTTCACAACAAGTTGATAGTCGCTCATCATTTAAAAATGTTAATTTAGAGAATATAAAATTTGATAAAAAATTTGATCTTATTGTTTCAAATCCTCCATATTTACCAGATGTTTCGATGAAGAATTTAAATTCTGACATTAAGCTTTACGAACCAAAAATTGCTTTGCAGGGGGGCGTGCAAGGTGTTGATTTTTTATGTAAAATTATAACTCTGGCTTCAAAAATTTTAAAAATAAATGGTTTGCTAGCGCTTGAAATTGGTGATAATCAGTTTCACATACTAGCGAAATATTTAAAAGAAAATCGCTTTAAAATTTTAGATAAATATACTTTAATTAACAAACAAGTTCGTTGTTTATTAGCAACTAAACTTTAGAAAATATTACAATAATAACTAAGAATTGACATTAAATGGCATTTATGGAAGTTTAAGGACTTCCCTGAAATTGAAATAAAAAAATCTAACAATAAATAATAATTTTAATTTAAATAATTGATGAATAGTTTTGAAAGAAGACCCCCAAGAAGACGCCCAGATCAAAGAAGTGGGGGCGGAATGAGAAGACCAAGTAATGGTGGTTTTAGAACTAATAGATCTCAAAACATTGAGCATTCTTTTAATAATAACGGAAATAACGGTTATAGAAATAATGGCTCAGCCCATGGCGCGTATAAGTTAGTTGAAAAATACAATAACATGGCAAGAGAAGCCCTTGCTTCAGGTGATATTATTTTAGCTGAAAATTATTATCAGCACGCAGATCATTATATAAGAGTAGCTCCTCCACAACACAGATCACAAAGAAATGGATCTGAGACAGAGGCGCCAACTGAAACGACTGAAATTATTAATAAAATCCCTGGTGTTCACTTAGATGAACCACAGGAAGCAGCTGCTGCTAATTCAGAACAAGCAGACGGAAATTCTTAAAATTTATTATTTCTTTTTATTAGAACTTTCTAAAATTAAGTTATCAATATTTCGCTTTTGTATTTCAAAGAAATTTTTATTATTACCTTCTAAAGGAGCTGCTGAAGGTAACTTTAATGTTTGTGAATTTTCTTTTTTTCCATTTACGATAACTTCATAATGTAAGTGTGGACCCGTAGAGCTCCCAGTGCTTCCTAAATATCCTATCACTTGACCTTGTTGAACTTTAGCACCTCGTCTAATGCCTTTCGCATAATCTTGTAAGTGAGCATAGTTAGTTTGGTAAACAGCACTGTGACGTACTGAAATAAATTTTCCATATCCACCTTTCCATCCAGAATATTCAACTGTGCCAGCTCCAGAGGCCATTACAGGTGTTCCGATAGGCGCTGCAAAATCTGTACCTTGGTGCATTTGGTTGTAACCTAAAATTGGATGAATTCTAAATCCGTAACGCGAAGATAATTTTGCTCCATTGATTGGAGTTCTCATTAAACTTTTTTCAATACTTTTTCCTTCAGGAGTAAAGTAAGCAATACTTCCGTTGGGATATTCGTAACGATAAAGGATAATATTTCTTTCAACATTAGTAATCTCACTGTAAATAATATTCCCAGTTCTTTGCGGCACACCATCATCATCTAAATATCTTTCGTAAAATATTTTAATTTTATCATTTTTTTTCAAATCACGCTGGAAATCCACTTCAAAACCATAAAGCCTTGCAAACTGTGCAACGATACTATTTTCAATACCAGACTGTTTGGCTGTTCTATAAATTCCTCTATCAATTGTTGTTTCAACTAAATGATTTTTTTTTGTTAGAATTTTTGTAACTCTTCTTGTCTCATAAACATTATCTTTGTTTAAGAAAACATGAACTGAAGTAATGTTATCTATATTAACTGTTAGTCTTGAAACAAAATTTCCATTTTTTTCTCTTTTAATAATTAAATAAACTTTTTGATCATTTCTTAGTGTGCCGATGTTATATTCTCTTCTTAGAGCGTTAATAACATTGTTAACATCTGCAGGTGAAATTTTTTGATCATAAAGAATTCTCTGTATGCTATCTCCGTTTCTTACTTTAAGCTCAACTTTCGTTACACCAGAATTAAATTGATTAAATAAAAAATCTTTTACTGTTATTAAATTATTTTCTAATTCCTGATCTTTACTTTCTCCGTTCTCACTATATTGATCAAAATATTTAGATATAAAAATGAAAATAACCAGCACTGGGATTATTAAAAATACCAAACTTGGCCTTAAGCTTGGCCTGTAACTTAGGATCTTTTTATACATTTGGACTTAAATATCTCATTAGCTTTTTAGAGTCATCCCAAACCTCAATTTTAAGTTGTTAAGTTTATATATTATAGTTAATTAGAGGCTATTTTGCTGGGTTTAAATGACCAATAGCTATGTTGACTTAGCAACATTTTGGACGTACATACATCGTCCCTTGTCCTGAATAATTAATTATTTAGGGACAAATTAATAAAAATTTAAATAAGACAAAAAGAAATCCTAACAGATTTCTTGTTGTCTTGTTGAGCTCTTTAAAAACGTAAATTAGGAAGAGAAGCGTGGACGGCTATATTTGTAAAAAAAATTTGGCTGTACACACTTCTATAAAAATACAAAAGTAATTTTGTACAAGCTGTTTTTAATTAAACAGATAGTAAAAGCTTGTGTACGCCGTTATTAAACTTGAGAGTTTGATCATGGCTCAGAACGTACGCTGGCGGCACGCCTAACACATGCAAGTCGAACGCAGTAGCAATACTGAGTGGCAGACGGGTGAGTAACATGTGGGAATCTGCCTTGTGGTTCAGGACAACATTGGGAAACCGATGCTAATACTGGATAAGCCCTTACGGGGAAAGTTTTAATGCCATAAGATGAGCCCGCATTTGATTAGTTAGTTGGTGAGGTAATGGCTCACCAAGACAATGATCAATAGCTGATCTGAGAGGATGATCAGCCACACTGGGACTGAGACACGGCCCAGACTCCTACGGGAGGCAGCAGTGGGGAATCTTGCACAATGGAGGAAACTCTGATGCAGCGATGCCGCGTGAGTGAAGAAGGCCTTTGGGTTGTAAAGCTCTTTTGTAGGGGAAGATAATGACTGTACCCTAAGAATAAGGTCCGGCTAACTTCGTGCCAGCAGCCGCGGTAATACGAAGGGACCTAGCGTAGTTCGGAATTACTGGGCGTAAAGCGCGCGTAGGCCGTTGAGTTAGTTAATTGTGAAATCCCAAAGCTTAACTTTGGAACTGCAATTAAAACTGCTCGACTAGAGTTTGATAGAGGAAAGCGGAATACATAGTGTAGAGGTGAAATTCGTAGATATTATGTAGAACACCAGTTGCGAAGGCGGCTTTCTGGATCAACACTGACGCTGAGGCGCGAAAGTATGGGTAGCAAAGAGGATTAGATACCCTCGTAGTCCATACCATAAACGATGATTGCTAGATGTTGGAAATTTATTTTCAGTATCGCAGCTAACGCATTAAGCAATCCGCCTGGGGAGTACGACCGCAAGGTTAAAACTCAAATGAATTGACGGGGACCCGCACAAGCGGTGGAGCATGTGGTTTAATTCGAAGATACGCGCAGAACCTTACCAACCCTTGACATGTCTGTCGCGAGTTTAGGAAACTAGACTTTTCGGTTCGGCCGGACAGAACACAGGTGCTGCATGGCTGTCGTCAGCTCGTGTCGTGAGATGTTGGGTTAAGTCCCGCAACGAGCGCAACCCCTACTTTTAGTTGCCATCAGGTCATGCTGGGCACTCTGAAAGAACTGCCAGTGATAAGCTGGAGGAAGGTGGGGATGACGTCAAGTCCTCATGGCCCTTACGGGTTGGGCTACACACGTGCTACAATGGTAGTGACAATGAGATGCAAAGTGGCGACGCTAAGCTAAACTCAAAAATCTACCTCAGTTCGGATTGCACTCTGCAACTCGAGTGCATGAAGCTGGAATCGCTAGTAATCGTAGATCAGCGTGCTACGGTGAATACGTTCCCGGGTCTTGTACACACCGCCCGTCACACCATGGAAGTTGGTTCTACCTTAAAGCAGATTGCTAACCGCAAGGAGGCGTTTGACCAAGGTATAGTCAGCAACTGGGGTGAAGTCGTAACAAGGTAGCCGTAGGGGAACCTGCGGCTGGATTACCTCCTTTCTAAGGACAGTTCGAAAGTTTACTTTTGAACTATCACTTAACATTGTACATTGTAGCCGTCCTCGTTTCTCTTCCTTATCTCTAATGTTTGTAAAAGAGTTCATTCAACAAAAGGGCCGGTAGCTCAGTTGGTTAGAGCACACCCTTGATAAGGGTGGGGTCGAAAGTTCGAGTCTTTCTCGGCCCACCATTTTTATTAGGGGGATTAGCTCAGCTGGTAGAGCGCCTGATTTGCATTCAGGAGGTCAGCGGTTCGATCCCGCTATCCTCCACCAAATTTTAGAGAAATTCTTTAACATTGTTAATTTGTATCAATATTTTTATATCCTTGTGAAAAATTTATTTTTCACAAATTTTAAAAATTCAATTTACACAGAAAAATTTTTTCTGTGCATAAATCAAGCGTTTAAGGGCGTCTGGTGAATGCCTTGGCACTGAAAGTCGATGAAGGACGTGATATACTGCGATAAGTTTCGGGGAGTTGTATGTAAACTTTGATCCGAAAATTTCCGAATGGGAAAACCCAACTCTTTAAGAGTTATTTCAAACTGAATACATAGGTTTGAAAAGGCAACCTAGGGAACTGAAACATCTAAGTACCTAGAGGAAAAGAAATCAATTGAGATTCCGTCAGTAGTGGCGAGCGAACGCGGAACAGGCCTGTAGTTTTATTTGTACAACTAGAAAAACCTGGAAAGGTTTGCCATAGAGGGTGATAGCCCCGTAAAGGTAAAAGCAAATAAGATTCTTGAGTAAAGCGGGACACGAGAAATCCTGCTTGAAGATAGGGGGACCACCCTCTAAGCCTAAATACTCTTCAGTGACCGATAGTGAACTAGTACCGTGAGGGAAAGGTGAAAAGAACCCCTATTAGGGGAGTGAAATAGAACCTGAAACCGGATGCCTACAATCAGTCGGAGCTCTATATGAGTGACGACGTACCTTTTGTATAATGGGTCAGTGACTTTATCTGTGCAGCAAGCTTAAGCCGAAAAGGTGTAGGCGTAGCGAAAGCGAGTCTGAATAGGGCGATGAGTTGTACGGATAAGAACCCGAAACCTAGTGATCTAGTTATGAGCAGGTTGAAGGTAAGGTAACACTTACTGGAGGACCGAACCGGTGCCTGTTGAAAAAGGCTCGGATGACTTGTGATTAGGGGTGAAAGGCCAATCAAACTGGGAGATAGCTGGTTTTCCGCGAAAACTATTTAGGTAGTGCGTTGAATAATAAGATCTTGAGGGGTAGAGCACTAAATAGGCTAGGGGGAAGAAATTCTTACTAAACCTAATAAAACTCCGAATACTCAAGATTGTTTCTCAATAGACAGACGGTGGGAGCTAACTTCCATCGTCGAGAGGGAAAAAACCCAGACCACCATCTAAGGTCCCAAAATCGTAGTTAAGTGTGAAAGGATGTGAAGACTCCAAAACAGCCGGGAGGTTGGCTTAGAAGCAGCCATCCTTTAAAGAAAGCGTAACAGCTCACCGGTCTAATTAAGAGACTTTGCGCCGAAGATGTAACGGGGCTCAAACTACGTACCGAAGTTGTGGATTTAAAGTGTCTAC
>OFQN01000078.1_pt1 | contig 16813 bp, 10 predicted proteins | sample 1542801 | NCBI WGS metagenome assembly OFQN01 (sample SAMN05442515, study PRJEB24371) | freshwater metagenome | isolation source: Freshwater Lake | place: Canada: Niagara | collected 2012-08-09
TGCCAATGGTAACCTCGTGCTGGGGGTTCTCCATCTCGTAGACCAAGTGGGTCCACATGGCTAGATCTGCAGGCTTAGCTTGGATGTTGAGCTCTTTGCAGATTAACTCATCCATGCCCTGTGCCTGCAACATCTCGGGGATCTTATAAATCGTATCAACATCCCACACAGAGATTACTGCTTCTTCACGCACATTCGAGAACAGTGAGATCTTGGCGCGCTCATCTGCTGGAATCCGTCGATCCGCACGGCACAGTAATACGGTGGGTAAGATACCGATCTCACGCAGTTTTTGTACCGAGTGTTGGGTCGGTTTCGTTTTAAGCTCGCCCGCACTTTGTATCCATGGCACGAGCGTTAAATGCACAAAGGCGCAGTCGCCCTTTGGAAGACGCAAACTCATTTGGCGGGCAGCTTCTAAAAATGGGAGCGACTCAATGTCACCGACGGTGCCACCGATCTCACAGATAGCAACATCCGCTTTACCATCATGACTGGCTTTAGCACCCCGCTCTACAAAGGCCTGAATCTCATTGGTGATGTGCGGAATGACCTGCACGGTCTTGCCGAGGTACTCACCGCGGCGCTCTTTTCGAATCACCGACTCATAGATCTGACCGGTGGTGAAGTTATTGCTCTTGCGCATCTTGGCGCTCACAAAGCGCTCGTAATGTCCTAGATCGAGATCGGTCTCGGCGCCGTCTTCGGTTACAAAGACCTCGCCATGCTGAAACGGACTCATGGTTCCAGGGTCTACATTTATATAGGGGTCTAATTTGAGGAGGGTGACTTTCAGGCCGCGGGATTCAAGAATCGCGGCAAGCGAGGCGGCTGCAATTCCTTTCCCAAGGGAAGAAACTACACCACCAGTGACAAAAACGTATTTGGTCATCGCTTAACGTCTATTGGTAATACGCAATTATAGCGATAGCGGCGGATCTGTCTAAAAAACTTGATTCGGGCTTGCCCTAGGTAGAATGATTGGATGCGCTTTCTTGCAGCCTTACTAATTACCCTGCTAACCCTCTTTTACCTGTTTCCTACAGCGGTTGCCGTCTATCGGGGTCGTGCAAATACCGGGGCAATCTTTGCTCTAAACCTCTTTTTGGGGTGGTCGCTAATTGGTTGGGTACTTGCCCTCGTTTGGGCCTTAAAGCATGAAGAAATCCTCTAAATGCCCTTGGTTTAGGGGTATTTTGGCTGGATTGACTGTCAGTAAAGTTTTACAATATAGCCTACTCTTTTAGGCTCATTTCTGATCAGGAAACCCATGTTAGACGCATATCAATCCCATGTAGCTGAACGTGCCACACAAGGCATCCCCGCTCTTCCTCTTACTAAAGACCAAACCACTGAACTCCTCAAATTACTACTTAATCCTCCCAAGGGCTTAGAGGCAGAACTCGTAGAACTTATTAGCTATCGAGTACCCGCCGGTGTTGATGAGGCGGCCAAGGTCAAGGCCGAGTTTTTGGATTCTGTTGCCAAAGGGAAGATTGCTTCCCCATTAATCTCCAAGGTCAAGGCCACGGAGTTACTCGGTAAGATGCTGGGCGGTTACAACATTAAGCCCCTGGTCGAGCTTTTAGAAGACAAAGAATGTGGCGCCGCAGCTACTGAGGCATTGAAAAAGACCTTATTGATGTTTGATTACTTTAATGATGTCAATGACTTAGCGCACAAAGGTAATGCAAATGCCAAGGCTGTAATCCAAAGTTGGGCCAATGCCGAATGGTTTACTAGTCGCCCCGCCGTCCCAGAATCCATGACCCTCACGGTCTTCAAGGTAACTGGTGAGACCAATACCGATGATCTATCCCCTGCACCCGATGCGTGGAGCCGTCCCGATATTCCTCTGCATGCCACCATCATGCTCAAGAACCCCCGTCCGGGCATTGAGCCTGATGAAGCTGGTGTGCGCGGTCCCATGAAACAAATTGAGGCCTTGAAGCAAAAAGGTCATCAGATCGCCTATGTGGGTGATGTAGTGGGTACTGGTTCTTCTCGCAAGTCGGCTACAAACTCGGTCTTGTGGTGGACCGGTCAAGATATTCCCTTTGTTCCCAACAAGCGCTTTGGTGGTGTTTGTTTAGGGAGCAAGATTGCTCCGATCTTCTTTAATACCATGGAAGACGCTGGCGCTCTGCCAATCGAGCTCGATGTTAATCAAATGAATATGGGCGATGTGATTGAGTTGCGCCCTTACGAAGGTAAGGTTTATAAAAACGCTGCGGTAATTACCGAGTTCGCATTGAAATCCCCAGTGATTTTGGATGAAGTGCGTGCAGGCGGTCGTATTCCACTCATCGTGGGTCGTGGTCTAACTGCGAAGGCACGTGCGTCTTTAGGTCTGCCTGCATCCACCGAGTTCCGTGTTCCCATTAGTCCTCCTCATAATAAGAAGGGCTTTAGCTTGGCACAGAAGATGGTGGGTCGTGCCTGTGGATTACCAGAGGGTCAAGGTGTTCGTCCTGGTACCTATTGCGAGCCTCACATGACCACGGTCGGCTCACAAGATACCACCGGTCCGATGACCCGGGATGAGTTGAAAGATCTTGCCTGTTTAGGGTTCTCGGCAGATCTCGTGATGCAATCCTTCTGCCATACCTCAGCCTATCCCAAGCCCGTTGATATCCGTACGCACCATGAGTTGCCAGCATTTATGACCAATCGTGGTGGCGTTGCTCTACGTCCAGGCGATGGTGTGATCCACAGCTGGTTAAATCGTTTATTGCTTCCTGATACCTGCGGTACAGGTGGCGATAGTCATACGCGCTTCCCCATTGGTATCTCCTTCCCGGCAGGCTCTGGTCTCGTTGCCTTTGCAGCCGCAACTGGTGTGATGCCTTTAGATATGCCAGAGTCAGTCTTGATTCGGTTTATGGGCAAGATGCAGCAAGGCATTACCTTGCGCGATTTAGTTAATGCAATCCCGCTGTATGCGATTAAGCGCGGCCTTCTCACCGTTGAGAAAAAAGGTAAGAAGAATGTGTTCTCAGGTCGCATCCTCGAGATTGAAGGATTACCTGATCTCAAGGTGGAGCAAGCCTTTGAGCTATCCGATGCCTCTGCTGAGCGTTCTGCTGGTGGTTGTACTGTGCATCTTAATAAAGAGCCCATCATCGAGTACATGCGTTCTAACATCACCTTGATGAAGTGGATGATTGCAAATGGCTATGAAGATAAGCGCACCCTCACCCGTCGTATTAAAGCGATGGAGTCGTGGATTGCTAAACCACAATTACTCAAGGCTGATGCTGATGCCGATTATTACGAGGTCATTGAGATCGACATGAACGAGATCAAAGAGCCCATCTTGGCTTGCCCCAATGATCCAGACGATGTGAAGTTCTTGTCTGAAGTACAGGGTGACAAGATTGATGAGGTGTTCATTGGTTCGTGCATGACCAATATTGGTCACTTCCGTGCTGCTGGCAAGATCTTAGAAGGTAAGACCGATATCCCAACACGCTTATGGATTGCACCACCCACTAAGATGGACGCGATGATCCTCACCGAGGAAGGTTACTACGGCATCCTTGGAAGAACAGGTGCTCGCATGGAAACTCCAGGTTGTTCTTTGTGCATGGGTAATCAAGCGCAGATGCGTAAAGGTGCTTCTGCAGTATCGACATCGACACGTAACTTCCCGAACCGATTAGGAATCGATACGCGTGTTTATCTGGCTTCGGCAGAACTCGCTGCGGTTGCTGCCCTCCTTGGCAGAATCCCCACCATGGCAGAGTACCTCGAACAAGTGCAACCGCTTAATGCAAAAGCCGATGATGTTTATCGTTACATGAACTTTGACAAGATCAAAGACTTTAGTAGTGTGGCCGACACGGTGACTGTCTAAGCATTCTTAGACAGCGCTAATACAAAAGCCCAAGGTTTTAGGCCTTGGGCTTTTTTTATTCTAGCTCTTAGTACTTAGGTGAGCATTTAAAACATCAATGCAAGACTGCATGTTGAGCTTGCTTCTTCCGTTTGTGAAGTAGCCAGGCGCTATGGATTCTGGTGACGACCATGATTGGCCAGAGTAAAGCGCAAAGTGGGACCCAAAAAATGCGACTTTCAAATGGGTTGTCATCTGAGGTCTTCGCCTTGTGAGGACCCTCGCTAAACAAGTGCCGCTGTGAATACGTTACAAACCCAAAACATGCGCCAAAGAGTATGAAAAGGGTGATAAAAGTTGTGTCGTTCATCATTTTTACCTCACATAAGCTGAGTAAAGTAATTATTACACCAAAATCTGTAAAAAATTAACTTACACAAGTTTTTATCTAGGGTAATTGGAGGAATGATTGATGCAATGCAAAATGAGTTAGACCGATCCGAGCCTATTAAGAAATTATCAAAAACTAGCAAAACAGACCATAAAGTGCTGGTTTTGATCGGTCCATGAAACTACTTTCTGAAACCCGGCCTTCTTCAATAGGTCTTGGAAACCGGTCTGAGTGTATTTATAGCTATTTTCGGTATGGATGGTCTCACCCTTACTAAACGGAGCTAAATGATCATGCCAACAAACCTTGAGGTCTCGCTTGGCACGTAAATGCATCTCAATGCGGGATGCTTGTTCATTAAAAAAGGCGTCATGCTCCCAATCTTCTAAACAAAAATTAGTGCTGATTAAACGGTTAATGTGTAATAAGACATTGCAATTAAATGCCGCCGTAATGCCCAATGAATCGTTGTAAGCGCGATGTAATACATCTCTATTCTTAACAAGGTCCACCCCAATTAGCAGACCACCACTGCCATTTAATAATTGAGCGATACCTTGCAAAAATAGATGGGCTTCCTTGGGATCAAAATTACCGATCGATGATCCTGGGTAGAAAAATATCTTCTTCTGGGCAGCGATGTCCGGTAGCTGAATTGCTTGCGATAGATCGCATGCTTGGGCGATCATGGCAATGTTAGGAAATTGTTTTTGTAGATTAGCAATTGCTGCATCGAGGAAGGTTTTTGAGATATCCAATGCCCAATATTGTTTTGGCTGCAAACTTTCAAATAAAGTACTTGCCTTAGCGCAGTTCCCGGCACCTAGGTCAACTAAGGCATCGCAATCCCCCACTGCTGCTGATATCTCATCGAGATGGCGCGACATGATGTACGCCTCGGTGCGAGTCGGATAATACTCATCGAGCAAGGTAATAGCTTCAAATAACTTAGAGCCGAGTTCGTCATAAAAGAACTTCGGGGCAATATGCGCTGGCTTTGCCTGTAAACCAATAGTGAGCTCTTGTAGGACTTTAGGGTTCATAACACAGTGTATCAATACACAAGAGTTTCTAGACCAGCGACCCAAAGTTTATGTCAAAAGAGTGTTTGTAGGAACAAAAAACACGTATGCCCTCCACAATCATTGGCAGACACCATAAAAAGCAAGAGAATGCAACAATAGAAGCATGTTAATCATTCTCTATATTGGGTCTTACGATGGTCTTACTTGAAGCTGAGAAGCTTGGTCGGCAAGTGAGTGCCGATCGCTGGCTATTTCGAGACCTCAATATCACCCTTGCTGCAGGCGAGCAACTTGCGCTTCAGGGTGCCTCTGGGGTAGGTAAATCAACCCTGCTCAATCTCTTGGCAGGCCTCGATCAGCCCGATGAAGGTCGCATCCTATTTGAAGGTAAAGATCTCAAAATAATGGGGGCAAATGAGCAACTCTATCTTCGCCGCACTGCATTTGGTTTCGTTTTTCAGGCATTTCATTTAATGCCTCATCTCAATGCTTTACAAAATGTCATGGTGCCCTGTTTAATCGCTGGACTTCCCCTTGACCAAGCAAAAGCTCGTGCACAAGCTCTTTTAAACGAACTGGGTCTGGCAGAATCCTATGAAAAATTTCCAGCAGTTTTATCCGGTGGCGAGCAACAACGAATTGCCCTCGCGCGGGCATTGATTCATCGTCCTAAAATTGTTCTGGCGGATGAACCAACGGGTAACCTAGACCCAGTAACTGCTAATCTCGCTCTCGAACTTTTGTGTCGTTCTTGCCGTGAGCATCATGCTGCCTTAGTAATGGTGACTCATTCAGATAAAGCCGCAGAGCGCTTAGATCGCCGTTTGTTTTTAACGAACTAATGCTGTTTTATTGGTTACTATCATCTGCCTTTAAGGCTCAGCCAGGACGCTGGTTGATCGCGGGACTTGCCGTTGCTTTGTGTATTGCACTGGCAGTCGCCATTCATACCGTCAATCGCTCGGCTCTCAGTGAATTTAGCCGTGCCTTAGATCTGGTCAATGGTCAGGCTTCTGCCCAAATCATCATGCCTACCGGTGAATTCTCAGACCAGCTATATGACCAAATAGTTACTTATCAAACTGAGCTTGGGATCCGCGCAATCAGCCCAGTCTTAGAACGCAATACGGCACAAATTCGTGTTCTCGGAATTGATATTTTTCAAGCGGGTCGCGTATCACCCTCATTGATGCCGTTTGTTTCTGAAGATCAACAGCAGCAACTCTTTTCAGAAGACGCGATCTTTTTATCAGCCGCTGCTATGCAAAAGTTACAGCTATCAGTTGGTGACTTCATAGGACTCGATTATGAAGGTAAGGCTGTTCGATTCAAGGTTGCTGGTACTGTGCCGGGTGCAGTTGGCCAAGCGATTGCTGTTATGGATTTGGGCACTCTCCAGTGGCGTTTAGGAGGCCTTGGGAAGATTAGTCGCATGGATGTCCAGCTTCAAGATGGTAAGGGGGTCGAGGAAGTAGCTAATGCTCTCCAGAAATTAAATCTTGGCCTACGTTTAATCAGTTCTCAAGAGCGAGATCGGCGTGTCTCAAATTTATCGCGCGCATATCGTGTTAACTTAAATGTCTTAGCGCTAGTTGCCCTCTTTACAGGTGCATTTTTGGTTTTTACGACCATTAGCTTTTCGGTATTACGACAGCAATCCCAATTGGCACTTCTCAGTATCTTAGGCGCAAGCTCTCGGTGGATATTTTCATTAGTGCTTGCGCAGGCCGCTGGAGTTGCTGCAATAGGTGGTCTATTGGGGATTGGTTTGGGCCTTACTCTTGCTTATGTCTTGCTAAATATTTTAGGCGGTGATTTAGGGGGAGGTTACTTCTCTGGCATAGCGCCACCTCTTGAGATCGATTTCATAACGCTTTTTGGCTTTTGGATCCTTGCGATTGCAGTTGGTTTATTAGCTGCTTACTTTCCAGCAAAAGCTGCCACGGCTAGACACCCCGCTGAACAATTGAGAGCGGGCTCTATCGAACGCGTCGTGCGACCCGTTGTTCATTACCGAATTGCTCTGGTCTTTAGCCTTGCTAGCTTCGTTCTGGCATTTATGCCTGCTATGAATAATCTTCCCCTAGCAGCATATGCTTCGATTGCATGTTTATTATTTGCGGGCTTAGCACTTATTCCTTGGTTAGTTCAGCATTGTTTTTCAAGTCTTGTAAATGGTTTATTGCGTTGGCAAAAACAACCATCGTCCCTCATATTTGCAAACTGGCGCTTAGCGCAAGCTCCGGCAAGTTCTGCGGGATTAATTGCGGGTGTTGTTGCCGCTCTCGCCCTGACCGTGGCCATGGTGGTGATGGTTGCTAGTTTTCGAGATTCGATGACCCAGTGGCTTGACCAAGTATTGCCAGCAGATTTGTACGCAAACTTTAAACAGCTAAATTTAGGCGATGAGTTTCTGAAGAACCCCGATCTTTTGACTACGCTTGAGAAAATTCCGGGTATTGATCGATATGAACTGAACGTACAGCGTAAGCTTCTTTTTCGATCTGACCGACCTGAGGTAACTTTAATCGCTAGACCAATCCAGCAGGGTCGGTCAGCACCAACGCTTCCTCTCATTGGACCGATCTACCCACTCAGTGCTTTATCCGATCGGTCATCCCTACCGGTGGTTTATGTCTCTGAAGCGATGCTTGATTTGTATGACTGGCGTCCCGGTACGATTCAGACAATGCCGGCTTTTAATGAACAGCAGGGCTCCCAAAAGGTATGGGTTGCAGGCATTTTTCGGGACTATGGTCGACAGCATGGTGCGCTCGTGATAGATCTTGGCACATACCAACTAATGAGTGGTGATCAACAGTATTCAGGAATCGCCATTTGGTTAGTCAATCAGGCTGATCCAGCCGCAGTCCTTAATGCGCTCCGAATTGCCATTCCACAGTTTCGTGATCAGGAGTTTATGAATCGCAGTGATCTTCGAGCCCTATCGTTGACAATCTTTGATCGTAGTTTTGCTCTAACGTATGCTCTGGAGATCGCCGCCCTTCTGGTGGCACTTTTTGCAGTAGCGACAGGTTTTGCAGGTCAGGCCCTGCTCCGTGAAAAAGAATATGCCTTGGTGTACTACTTAGGACAATCATCTACTCAAAGAATAGCTTGGATTAGTTCAGAATCAGGCCTATTGTTAAGTTTGGCTGTTATTTGGGGAACTCTTTTAGGTTTAATAATGAGTCAGATATTGATTCATCGCGTTAACCCACAATCCTTTCATTGGACAATGGATACAAGCTTGCCCTTCTTTGCTCTCATTACGCTGATGCTTGCTTTGCTTGGCTTAGGTATTGCAGCGGCATTATGGGCCTCAAAGCGTACTCTGAACCCAGCGAATTTAATCAGCGCATTACGGGCAGAATGGTAATGCACTTTCCTAAACGCCGTTATTTTATGCAGGCATTAGCAATGTCTTGTGCTCTACCCGTTTCACAATGGGCAAATTCCTCGTCAGTCATCTATCCGCCGGTTCGTCCAAGAAAATTAGCATTCCCACGCGATCATGGTGCACACCCAGAATTTAGAACCGAATGGTGGTATCTCACTGGTTGGCTTGGCTCAGGTGAAAATGCGATGGGTTTTCAGATTACTTTCTTTCGTAGTCGCACTCAGCATTCACCGGATAATCCAAGTCGTTTTGCACCTACCCAGCTACTGTTCGCGCATGCTGCCTTGGCCATTCCAGCAGAAGGTCAATTACGTCATGCGGATGTGGCAGGACGAGTTGGCACTGCGGGTGCTGTATTTGACACTGCCGATACAAAATTACGATTAGCCAATTGGACCATGGCGAGAACTGAAAATGATCGTTATCAATTTGATATTCCAGCAGATACATTCACGATACGTTTAGAAGCCATTCCTTTACAAACGCCTGTTTTAAGAGGTAATCAAGGTTTTTCTTCGAAAGGTCCTAGCCCTGAGCTCGCTAGTTATTACTACAGCCGTCCGCAGCTGAATGTAACAGCTCAAATTGAGATTAAAGACAAATCATCAAAAGGCAAACAGGGCTCTCTTCTTAAACGTTCTGGGATTGGTTGGTTTGATCACGAATGGTCAAGCAGCTTACTGATGCCAGGTGCGGTCGGTTGGGATTGGATTGGGATAAATCTTCTTAATGGAGAAAGCATCATGGCCTTTCGGATACGTGATCAGTCCGGCAAGGCTTTGTTCAGTGAGTGGGATCGACGTGATCAAACCGGTCGGATTTTGGAACGTCACTCAAATGCTGTTTGGGAGTCGGTGGGTCAATGGAGTTCAGTGCGATCGCTTGCAAACTATCCAAGTGGCTTTTTAATTCGGGTGGGTAATCAAGAGTTTCAATTAAAAACCCTGATGCAAGATCAGGAGGTAGATGCTCGCGCTAGTACGGGTGGGTTTTACTATGAGGGTGCAATTGAAATGAGTCAGAACCAAGTTGTGATTGGCCGAGGTTATCTAGAATTAACTGGATATAGTCAGGCAGTCAGGTTGTAACTTTTTTTACAGCATTTAAAGTCGGCAGACCCGAAAGCCGCTAAAGATGTCATTGCGCTTTGTTTGATAGAAGTTCCGAAATCCTAAACGGCGCATACGTTCCACTGTAAATGGACTCCAACCCTTTAATACTTGGTATGTGCCATCAAACCAGGGTTGTGAGTAATCGACATAAGGGTCTGGTGTAAAACCTTCAAAGGGTAAAAATTGACTACTGGTCCATTCCCATAAGTCCGATGCCTGCCAGTCATTACGGTTTGTTGCCATGAGTAAGGTGAGCTCAGCCTCTGTAGGCAGGCGAAGATGCTGTTGGCTGGCATATTCCACGGCGTCTTCATAAGGAATATGGCGTACAGCTTGTTGATCATCCATCACACGCCATTGGTCAAAAAAGCGTTCATACCAAACCCCGGACTCGTACTTCCAATGGTTTGGCATCGCTTGGCTACCCTTTGCTAAGACAAACTCACGATATTGTTCATTGGAAACCGCTGAGCTTGATATCGCAAATGGTTCTACAGTAAGAGGATGTTGCCATTTCTCATTGTCAAATATGAACCCTTGCTGAGGAAGCGATCCCAAAGTCATATCAGTTTTTGAGAACTCAATGAACTCTTTATTGAAGACTGTTTTGGTTGAAACACTGTATGGTTGAAAAGGCATGGGATATTCAAGTGCCTGCCACATAATGGCAAATGCTTCGTTATGCATATCGTAATGATGAATGACTAACTGAATAAAGTAGGAGTCTTCATCACTTAAGGGTTTACTGAGGAGCTCGCTTGTTTTATTACATACCTCATGGCTATACCGCAATAAACTTTCGAGTGATACAGGTGGAATACTCCAGCGATCTGCATGCGCTACCGTAGATGAATTAAATAACGCATCTGCATTCTTATACAAAGAAGGATGTTCTTGACGGCCCTTGCGGTGTACCCAAAACTCATGAACCCAAGTAATGTGAGCAAACTCCCAATACGGTGGATTGAGATTTGCTAGTTGTGGAACAAGCTCTTTTCCAGGGGCTAGATTTTCAATAATCGATCGGGTCAGGATGCTTGCACTATAAATCCTCTCTCGCAACTGCTGTGCTGCTGGATGGGGAAAATACTGACAATGATCGGACATTATTGAATCAATCAATGATTATGCTCGAGAGTGGGCCACAAAGCGCGCATAGAGGCTGATAAGAACTTGTAACAAAGTAGCAAAAATTGCGGCTGGTATTGCTCCAGCAAGCATCGTCTGGGTATTATTGGTTGCCAACCCTTGCGCTATCCTCTCACCATAGCCCCCTGCTCCCACAAATGCTGCGATTGTGGCTGTACCCGTTGCAGTAATAGCAGCAATCTTAATGCCACTGACAATGCTAGGAATGGCTGCAGGTAACTCAATTTTTATCAAACAGATCCATTTATTAGCCCCTAAGGCTCTGGCGGATTCACGTAATGCTGGGTTCACTGTTAGTAGGCCTGTATTGGTATTCTCAATAATTGGGAGTAAGGCATAGAGTGATAATGCAGTGATTGCTGGTAGCGGTCCAATCGTTTGAAAAATTGTAATTAAGAATGCAAGTAATGCAAGGGATGGGATCGTTTGAAAAACTCCAGATACATACAGCATTGGATTGCCTACAGAGGGATTGAAGAAGGTCAAAATTCCCAGCGGGATACCAATCATCATTGCAATGAACAATGACAAAAAGACCAATAGTGAATGCTCGTAACTTAGACGCAAAAAGTCTGGGCCAAATAATTGCTTCATAAATGAAAGGGGCTCAGAAGCTAGTTGCTCTTTGGTGATAAACGACTGGGCGGTACTAGAAAAGGTTAACCCTTGACCCTCCACTGCAGCGTTCATGTTTCGCATCTCTATTTGCGAAATCTTCTGCGATAAACCATCTAAGGCCAATAAGGCTTTCGGTTTATCCTTAAAACTATCTATACGGTAAAGCAAAACGGCTTCATACGATGGGAAAAATTTTTGGTTATCGATTAAAAGGACAATTTTTTCATTACTGAGTTGCGCATCGGTAGTGTATGCATCGATTAAATCAACCTGTTTCTTTTCAAGAGCAGAATAACTAAGGCCGTGGTCAAGCCCCTTAGCGCTCAGGTTTGAGAGGCCATAAATTTTTTGTATGGAAGGCCATCCGTCAGGTCTACCCAGAAACTCATGTGAAAAACCAATCTTTAGGCTTGGATGTTTTGCAAGATCCGCAATTGTTGTAATCCCAAGCTGCATTGCCTGATCTTTTCTCATTGCAAGGGCATAGGAGTTTTGAAAGCCCAGAAATACACCTGCCTGTAATTTGAGTGGCAGCAATCTTTTGTTGATCTGTTCCAAAGAGAGAGTACCGTCCTCTTTTAAAATCTCCTTGGTAATCGTGCCAAGATATTCTGGATAGATGTCAATATTGCCTTGTAGAAGGGCATTAAACAGAATGGTTGTATTGCCAAGCCCTAATTTGGTTTTAATCTCATAATCGGTATTATTTTTTAGGGTCTGAGCAATAATCTCAGCCAGAATATACGATTCAGTAAAGCGTTTACTGGCTACAGTCACAGTTTCTGTATTTTTACCAACACTTTCTGCATTTAATATTTGCGCAAAGCAAATAAAGAGGCTAATCAGGATGAACAGATAGTTTTTAACTTTCTTAGTGATTGGGCTTCCCAGAAAGTTCATCCGTATCTTCATTAAATTTGTAAGCGCTCTTCCTGTCGCGCATTCACCGCTTGTAAGCCCTTAGCCCAGGACTTAGTCGGTAGGCCAGTCTGATCATGGATTATTTTGGCGCGTTGCTCAATATTCTTCCAATTGGCATTAATCATGGGGCCCTTAAAGGCGATGGCAACTGCATTGCAATCGTGCGATTCCGGGAATATCAGCACCCTGCCCTTAAAGGCTTTGCACATATTATTGAGGTTGATATCAAAACTTTTGTGCTGTGAGAACAAATTAACGGTCATCACCGCAGTAGCCTTTAGGGAGTTAAAGCAGGCCTTATAAAACTCGAGTGAGCTCAGTGCAGGTCCTTTGGCATCCACGTTATATAAATCCACTTGCAAGACATCGAACTGTTGGTGATGGCGTTTATTCTTCACAAAACTTAGGGCGTCGTCTTGCACTACCTTTAACTGGTCATGATCATGAGGCAAATCAAACATGGTTCTGGCTGCAATGATGACCGCTGGGTTCAGCTCTACTGCGGTATTGATTACGCCCGGGCAATGCTCAAGGGTGAACTTGGCGAGTGAGCCAGTACCCAAGCCTAATTGCGCAATTTGCATCTTGGGCTTACTCTGTAAAAAGAGTAACCAAGCCATCATCTGTTGCGAGTACTCGAGATAGATCTCGCTCGGATCCCGAATACGCATAGCCCCTTGTATCCACGGCGTTCCTAAATGTAAATACCGAATCCCGCCGGTCTCTGATAACGTGACCGGCTCAGCGGGTAATCGTGTTTGTGCCACTTAATTCACCCAAACGCGGGCGTTGCGGAACATACGTAACCAGGGGCTGGCACCATCCTGAGTTTGGTTCCACTCCTTGGGATACCAACTCATTTGCACATTCCTAAAGACACGCTCTGGGTGCGGCATCATCACTGTGAACCGGCCATCTGCGGTGGTCACGCTGGTTAATCCCAGTGGAGAGCCATTGGGATTAAAGGGATAACGCTCGGTGGCTTGACCATGATGATCGATAAAGCGCATGGCGGCTAATTGGTCTTGTTCAATCTTACGTGCATTACCTTGGTGTTTGAAGTTGGCAAAGCCTTCACCATGCGCGACCGCTATGGGTAAATGGCTACCGCTCATTCCACTAAAGAATAGGGACGGTGACTGTAGTATCTCTACCATCACAAGCCGCGCTTCGTATTGCTCCGATTGATTGCGTGTGAACTTAGGCCATGCCTTAGCACCTGGTATTAGGCTCGCTAAATTACTCATCATCTGACAGCCATTACAAACACCTAAGGCAAAACTATCGTTACGTTGGAAGAAGCTTGCAAATTGCTCGCTGAGTTGTGGGTTGAACAAAATGGTCTTGGCCCAGCCCTCACCGGCACCGAGCAAATCGCCATAGCTAAATCCACCGCAGGCTACTAAGCCCTGATAGTCCTCAAGTTTGGCTTGACCAGAAAGTAGATCGCTCATATGAACATCATGACTAGCAAAGCCAGCGAGATCCATCGCGTAGGCCATCTCAAGATGGGAGTTAACACCCTGCTCTCGCAAGATAGCCATCTTGGGTCGTGTGCCCTTGTTAATAAATGGTGCGCTGGGGTTCTCATTAGGATCAAAACGCAGGATGGGGCTCATCCCAGGATCACTTACATCCTCTACACTTTGATACTCGCTATCCACACAGTTGGGGTTATCGCGCAAGCGAGCGATCTGATAACTGGTGTTCTGCCAGAGTTTTTGAAGATGCAGTCTACTTTCGGTATAAACGCACTTGGCATCACGCCAGATCTCTAAAACATCGCTTTGATTGGGTTTGCCAATCACATGACTAAAGGCACTAATGCCACATTCACGCAAGACTGCAAATACAACGTCACGCTGTGATCGCTCAATTTGGATGACCACACCTAGCTCTTCACTGAACAATGCCCGCATGGTTTGCTCATGACGCCGACCGCTGACCTGAGTAGCCCAGTTCTTGGCATCACCATAATCTGGTTCGGTCTGTGGATCAATACACAAGAGATCAACGTTTAGAGAGATGCCGCAATGGCTTGCAAAGGCCATCTCGGCGATACAGGCCAGTAAGCCACCATCGGAGCGATCATGGTAGGCCAAGATAGTATTACGCTCGCGTAAGGTAATAATGGCATTCGTAAAGGCTTTGAGATCACTCGCCTGATCGACATTCGGTGCGTGTGTATCCGTTTGCTCAAATACCTGGGTCACAATACTGCCAGCCATCCGATTTTGATTGCGTCCCAGATCAATCAGGATTAGTTCAGTCTCGGTCTGGAGTTGCAGTTGTGGTGTGAGGGTCTTGCGCACATCACGCACAGGAGCAAATGCCGAGATGATGAGTGATACAGGTGCGACCACTTGCTTGGCTTGATTGTGATCCTGCCAGGTGGTTGCCATCGATAAAGAATCTTTCCCAACGGGTATCGAGATACCCAGCTCTGGGCAGAGTTCCATGCCCACAGCTTTAACAGACTCATAAAGTTTGGCGTCTTCGCCTGGTTGACCACAAGCTGCCATCCAGTTCGCTGATAACTTAATGTCTTCAATGCTGGCAATATCAGCAGCCAGAATATTAGTAATCGCCTCACCCACTGCCATCTTGGCTGCTGCTGGTGCATTAAAAAGAGCTACTGGGGTACGCTCACCCATGCTCATGGCTTCTCCCTGATACCCAGAGTAATCCATGGTGGTCACCGCACAATCTGCCACAGGTACTTGCCATGGACCCACAAAGGGGTCGCGTGAGTTAAGACCGCCCACCGTACGATCGCCGATGGTAATCAGAAATGATTTACTGGCAACAGTAGGTTGTTGCAAAACCCGCTCAATTGCTTCTTTGAGCTCGATGGCATTGCAATTAAATGGGGGGAACTGTTCTTGAGTGCTTTTAACATCCCGATGCATCTTCGGTGGTTTACCCAAGAGTACTTCCATCGGCATATCAATGGGGTACTGTTGATCTGGATTTTTGGCTTGCTGTTGATCGTGCAATTGCAGTTGGCGGTTTTGAGTGGTGTGTCCGACGACCGCATAGGGGCAGCGCTCACGCTCACACATCTTGGCAAAACGCTCAAGGTCTTTTGGATGAATTGCAATCACATAGCGCTCTTGCGACTCGTTGCACCAGATCTCTGCGGGGCTCATGCCGCTCTCTTCTAGTGGGATGATACGCAGCTCAAATTGCGCGCCCAGTTTTGCACTATCGGCTAGCTCTGGAAATGCATTGGATAGACCGCCTGCCCCTACATCATGGATCGAGACAATCGGATTATGTTCGCCCAGTGCACGGCATTGATTAATTACCTCTTGGGCACGACGCTCGATCTCTGGATTACCGCGTTGTACAGAATCAAAATCCAGATCTGCGGTATTGGCTCCGGTTGACATCGAACTCGCTGTACCTCCGCCCATGCCAATGCGCATTCCGGGGCCACCCAGCTGAATTAAGAGATCACCATCTTCGATGGGATGCTTATGCGTATGAATAGACTCAATCGCGCCAATACCACCGGCGATCATGATGGGCTTGTGATAGCCTCGTCGTTGCCCACCGATGGTTTGCTCAAAGACTCGGAAGTAACCACCAAGATTGGGTCGGCCAAACTCATTATTAAATGCCGCTCCTCCCAATGGCCCATCAATCATGATTTGTAAGGGGCTTGCGATCCGCTCCGGTTTGCCATAAGGGCTTTTCTCCCAAGGGAGGTTTGTACCAGGGATATGCAAGTTCGATACAGAGAACCCGGTGAGACCTGCTTTGGGTTTACCACCAATCCCCGTTGCGCCCTCGTCTCGGATCTCCCCGCCTGATCCAGTTGCCGCACCTTGAAACGGTGCAATCGCAGTGGGATGGTTATGGGTCTCCACTTTCATTAAGGTGTGTACCAATGCACGCTTGGTTTGATACTTTCCTGCAGGACCAACCGAGCTCCACACATCCGCATCACAGCCTTCCATGATGGCGGAGTTATCGGAGTACGCAACGATGGTTCCCTTCGGTTGCAAGCGATCGGTATTACGGATCATGGCAAACAATGAATGCTCTTGGTTCTTACCGTCGATGGTCCAACTGGCATTAAAGATTTTATGGCGGCAGTGCTCACTATTAGCTTGCGCAAACATAATCAGTTCAACATCGCTGGGGTTGCGCTCTAGGCGCTTGAAGTTCTCCTCCAAATAGCCAATCTCATCGGCAGAGAGTGCCAAGCCTAAGGATTGATTAGCGTGCTCAAGCGCTGCTTTACCCTGCCCCATGACATCAATGCGTGTGAATGGTCGATCGGGTAATGTTTGGTATAGGGCGTGTACGTCGTTCTCGGCAGTGACGATCACCTCGGTCATCCGATCAAATAATGCT
>OFQN01000086.1_pt1 | contig 16107 bp, 16 predicted proteins | sample 1542801 | NCBI WGS metagenome assembly OFQN01 (sample SAMN05442515, study PRJEB24371) | freshwater metagenome | isolation source: Freshwater Lake | place: Canada: Niagara | collected 2012-08-09
ATGCCAAAGATGGACTCATCAAACAATATGATGTTGCAACAGCAAAAAATTATGTTGTATTTATTCCCAATTATTTTTGCAGTAACCGGTGTTAACTTTCCAATCGGAGTTTTAATTTACTGGTCAACTACAAATCTTTGGACCTGGGGTCAGCAGTACTACGTAATTAAACGAAACCCAGCTCCTGGATCTCCTGCATATGAAGAGTTACAAAAAAAGAAGGCAGCAAAAGGACCACTCGATGAAAAAAGTACTAATGCAGATGGCACCACAATTGTTGAAGGTCAGCCAGAACAAACTGGCCAAAGAGTTCAACCCAAGAAAGATAAAAAGAAGAAAAAGAAGCGTTAAAGAAAACACCCCAAACTAGTACAAAAACTATCAAATCATCATAAATACCACTTCGGAGGAATAATGAGTGAAGTAAAGAGTGAAAAGGTTGTTGAAAAGAAGAGCTTGATCGCCCAACTTGAAGAAGAGGGGGATGTGGCAGCTGATTACCTAGAAGGATTACTTGATATTGCAGATCTTGATGGGGATATTGATATTGATGTTGAAAATGACCGAGCAGCACTAGCTATTGCTGGCGGCAAACTCTCCCACCTAGTTGGTGGCAGAGGAGAGGTTCTTGATTCACTTCAGGAGCTAACCCGGTTAGCGGTCCAAACCTCACTTGGTGAGCGAAGCCGATTAATGCTAGATATCGATAACTTTAGAGGCGATAAAAAGACAGAGCTAGCTCAATTAGCTAAAGAGACCGCTGAAGAGGTTAAGTCAACTGGAGAGGCGATAAAGCTTCGCCCAATGAACGCCTTTGAGCGAAAGGTCGTCCACGACACCATCCAGGAGATTGGCCTAACTAGTGAATCTGAGGGTGAAGACCCAGATCGCTGCGTGGTAGTACTTCCTGCCTAAAGTTTCACGTGAAACCAACCGCTGATCTACTCGCCTTTTTTAAAGGTGGGCAGGATCAGATTCAAGCCTTTGCCCAAATCTTGGTAACTAAAGGGATTGAGCGAGGCCTAATCGGCCCCAAAGAAGGGGATCGAATCTGGGATCGCCATATTGCTAACTGCCTTCCTGTAACAACCCTTATCCCGCAAGGGGTGCGGGTAGTAGATATTGGCTCAGGAGCAGGTCTTCCTGGAATCGTAATTGCCCTAGCCAGGCCTGATCTAAAAATGACCCTAGTTGAGCCCCTTCAAAGGCGGGTAGATTTTTTAAATGAGGTAGTAGTTGAACTTAACCTTCCGATCGAGGTAATTAGGGGAAGGGCGCAAAGCGTTAAAAAACAGTTTGAGGTGGTAACCGCTAGGGCGGTTGCCCCCCTTGAAGAGTTAATCAAAATTAGCTGGCACATGATTCCAAGAGGTGGCGCCTTACTCGCCATCAAAGGAGCCTCTGCCGAGACTGAACTTGCTGGCACTAGCCTTAAAAAAGGGTCAACTGCCAAATTACATGAGATATCACTACCTAATCTGCCTGTGGCTAGGGTGGTTGAGGTAAGGAAAGGTGCTTAACTTCCGCCCATGAGGGCAGATGATGTTTCACATGAAACAAATAACCAGGGGGCACCTGGGCCAAAGCCAGTAATCGGGGTTAGGCGTCTTAAGGAGCCAATGATCGCTCCACTTAAAACCCGTATCTTCACCGTAGCCAACCAAAAGGGCGGGGTTGGGAAAACCACAACCGCAGTAAATCTAGCCGCAGCCCTTTCAATGGGCGGCCTTAAAGTTTTATTAATTGATTTAGACCCACAAGGAAATGCATCAACTGCATTTGGAATTGATCGGGTAAACACGGCCGGAATTTATGATGTTTTAATTAATGATCTGCCAATGGCGAATGCTGCAGTTAAAGTTGCAAACTTCCCATATCTTGAAGCGATCGCAGCAAACTCTGATTTAGCAGGAGCTGAAATTCAACTAGTTCCAGCTGTTGCTAGAGAGTTTAGATTACAAGCGGCTCTTCAAACATTTTTAACTGCTAAACAAAATGCCGGACAACGCTTTGATTATGTATTTATTGATTGCCCACCTTCCCTTGGCCTACTAACAATTAATGCATTAGCAGCAGCTGATGAAGTATTAGTACCAATTCAATGTGAGTACTACTCACTTGAAGGAGTATCACTATTACTTGAAACATTAGGTGAAGTACAAAAGCGATTGAATCCAAAAATATCTTTAACCACAATTGTATTAACTATGTTTGATAGCAGAACCAGACTTGCAAATGATGTAGCAGATAATGTTAAAAAACACTTTCCAAATGAGTTAATTAATATTCCAATTCCTAGAGCAGTTAGAGTTTCAGAGGCGCCTTCATATGGGCAAACCGTAATGACATATGACGCATCCTCACCAGGTGCTATTGCATACATGTCAGTTGCAAGAGAGATTGCAAATAGGGGTGGCGCACCAATTAAAATAAAAAATGAGAGTGCTTAATTAAATGAGCACCCGCAAAGGTGGTTTAGGTAGAGGACTAGATGCCTTAATCCCGCAATCAGTTATTCCAACTGAAATTAAAACAAGTAGTGGCGTAATTACTGCTAACCGGGATGAGATAGAACTAAATAACATTAGCGCTAATCCAAAACAACCAAGAACTAATTTTGATGAAGATCAATTAACCGAATTAGCATTATCAATTAAAGAAGTAGGACTACTTCAACCACCAGTAGTTAGATCACTTGGAAATGGTAAGTATCAATTAATAATGGGTGAGCGCCGCTTTCGGGCAGCAAAGCTTGCAGGATTAAAAACCATTCCAGTAATTATTAGACAAACAAGTGATGATCAATTACTTCGGGAGGCGATAGTTGAAAATATTCACCGAAGCCAACTTAACCCACTGGAAGAGGCAGCTGCATATCAACAATTATTAAATGACTTTAACTACACCCATGATGAGTTAGCGGTAAAACTAAGTAAGTCTCGTCCCGTAATTACAAACACAATGCGCTTACTTAATTTACCCGTATCAGTGCAACGAAGAGTTGCAGCAGCAGTTATTTCAGCAGGACATGCCAGGGCGCTTTTATCACTTACGGATGAAAAAGAGATTGAAAATCTTGCCAATCGAATTGTGGCTGAAGGTTTAACAGTTAGAGCAGTTGAAGAGATTGTGGCAAGTGGTGGGGCTAAGGTGAAGGCTGGCTCAGTTCGAAGTGGAAAAATTCTTGCACCAAAACTTAAACAAATCTCAGATGATTTAGCAGATCACTTAGATACCAGAGTCAGTGTTGAATTGGGTAAGAAAAAAGGAAAGATAGTAATTGAGTTTGCAACTATTGAGGATTTAGAGCGGATAAGTAAGGTAATTAAAAACTAATTTATTTGCCGGCTATCCATCTCAGTTTTAATAACTCCTGCTAAAGATTTAATACCTTCAGTAATTCGCTCAGCTGTTGGGTAGCAGTAGGAGATACGAAGTGACCAAGAACCAAAACCATCTGCATAAAAAGCAGTTCCCGGTACATATGCCACCTTGGCTGCAATTGCCTTTGGAACTAGGGCGTTGGTATCAATTTCAGGGGGCAAAGTAATCCAGATATAAAAACCACCGGTCGGCTTAGTCCAAGAGATATTTTTTGGAAAGTACTTATCTAAAGCAGAAAGAGCTGCGTCCCTGCGCTCTTTATATAACTTAGCAAAACTAGCTATTTGATCACGCCATGGCTGATTAGCCAGGTAACTTGAGATCACAAGTTGAGTGAAATTTGATGGACAAAGTATTGAAGATTCAGATGCTATTACCATCTTATCTTTTAAGGATTGGGGAACTAATGCCCAACCAACCCGCAGGCCTGGCGCAATTGTCTTTGAAAAGGTTCCTAGATAAATAACATTTTCAGAATCACTAGCCCTCATTGCATTTGGAGATGGTTTATCAAATCCAAGTAAGCCATAAGGATTATCTTCAACAATAAATATCTCTTCACTTCGACAGATCTCAAGGATCTCACTTCGCCGATCCGCTGGCAGCAACACTCCAGCTGGGTTTTGATAATTTGGAATTAAATATAAAAACTTAATCTTTCTACCAGTTGCTTTTGTAGTTTTAATTGCATCCCTTAGTGCTTGCGGAATTAAGCCATCTTCATCCATACCCACATGCACAACCTGAGCTTCATATTGTTTAAATGTGCCAAGGGCGCCAACATAGGAAGGAGCCTCAACTAAAACCACATCACCTGGATCAATAAATATTCGAGAGATTAGATCAAGTGCTTGTTGTGAGCCGGTTGTAATAATTACATCATCTGGGTGAGCTTTAATTCCTTCTAGCGCCATCACATCACAGATTTGCTCTCGAAGTTTTGGATGTCCCTGCCCACTTCCATACTGCAAAGCCTCTGCGCCATTTTCTAAAATAAGTTTTTGGGTAACCGATGCCATCATTTCCATTGGTAGGGCAGAAAGATTTGGCATACCACCAGCTAGGGAAACAATCTCTGGTCGACTCGCTACTGCAAATAGCGCGCGAATCTCACTAGCTTTCATTCCTTGGGCGCGATGAGCAAAACGTTCTGGCAGATTCTCTGGTTCACCGATTTGAACGCGAGTGGCATCAACAGGTGGCACAACTCTTAAATCTCTACCGGATTTCATTAACCTATTTTGCCATACAAACTAGCGCTTATAAAACTAATTACGAAGGCCAGCACGCCTAAGGTCAGATATGCGCAGAGTTCCAGTTTTAGCGTCATCATCGGATGATAAATAAAGCCGCTGAATTGCCACAATCATTGCCTCCGCTAATTGATCACGAAAGGCAGGGGAACCAAGTCGTTTAGCATCTTGTGGGTTAGACAGATATCCAAGATCAAGACGAACGGTTGGAGCAGTAGTTAATTTAAGTAAGTCCCAACTTTTCCCATGGGTTCTGCAATTTAATAGATCAGTTCTAGCGCAAATTTCTCGCTGGATTAAATTAGCAAATCTCTCACCAACAACTGAGTGCACACCAGCACCATCTCTACCGTAGTAGTAAGTAGCAACACCATTTGCTTTTTCATTTTTATAACTATCAACTTTAAGCGCGATAACTAGATCAGCATTTACCGAGTTAGCAGTTGCGATTCGATCCTTTTCAAGTGGTGAGTTTTTAGCGCTCCTTGTTAAAACTACATTCACACCCAGTGCTATTAATCTTCCCTCTAAACGTTGGGCTAAATCAAAAACCACCTCAGACTCAATCACGCCATTTTGATTCTCTCCTGTGAAATCACCACCCCAACTTGGATCAATCACAATTACCTTACTTGCAAGTGCTGGTGAAGCAACAGCGTGGCGAACACTTTCTCGCAGCGCAGTGGGTGCACCACCTGAAACAGTTTTTACTAATCTCATCAAAGAAATTAATGTCACCGGACCACACTTACCATCTACTACTACCCCAACTGATTTTTGAAACTCTTTTACCGAAGCCTCAGTTTTACTGCCATAAATACCATCAACTTTGCCACAATTAAAACCCATTTGAATTAATCGATCTTGCAGATTACTAACATCATCACCACGCATTAATGAATCAGATTGCAGAGCTAATATTCGATCACCAAGTTTCCACCTGGCCTCATCTAAACAACGTTGGGTGATTTCATTTATTAAGCCAGTTGCAGTTAAGCCACGCTCTTGCTGAAAAGCTTTTATCGCTTGAGCTAATCCTTCATCAAATAAGTCAGTTGGCTTACTATGAATTCCTAGCCGAGTTAGTGTGTTAGCAATTACTGCAACCGCATCTGAGCGATCACCGATTTTTAATTGATCACTCATATAAGCCCTAAATTTATTATATTAAATGTTACTTAATATAACTTTCAAGATCTTTAAGCAAAGCTGGCTTTGGTTTAGCTCCAACAATAGTTTTAACTACCTCACCATTAACAAAAACATTCATAGTTGGGATAGAGGAAATGCCATATTTCATAGCAATACTTGCCTCTTCATCAGTATTTAACTTAACAATTTTAAGTTTGGCGCCGTACTCATTTGAAATTTCTTCCAAGATCGGGCCAACTGCTCGGCATGGACCACACCACTCTGCCCAAAAATCCACCAATACTGGCGTAGAACTTTTTAAAACAACTGATTCAAAATCAGCGGTTGTTACCTTTGTTGTTGCCATTTTCTTATCTCCCTTATTATCTGCTTATCCTACTTTTAAAAACTAAAATTAATGACCAGATAGAAACCGCTCTGCGTCCAAGGCTGCCTGACAACCTGAGCCTGCTGCAGTAATAGCCTGGCGGTAGGTGAAGTCAACTAGATCACCGCATGCAAATACGCCAGGTATTTTAGTTTTAGTACTTCTTCCCTCAACTTGAACGTAGCCTTCAGAATTTAATTCAACTTGTTTGGCTACTAATTCACTTCTAGGAAGGTGGCCAATTGCAACAAATAAACCAGTAAAATCTTTGCTACTTTCTTCACCAGTTACAGTGTTCTTAAGTTTTAATCCAGTGACCTTATCTTCACCTAACACATCAACTACCTCATGATTAAATAAAAATTCAATCTTTGGATTATTACTAGCTCGTTCGATCATAATTTTTGATGCTCTAAATGAATCACGACGGTGAACTAAAACTACCTTGCTAGCAAACTTAGTTAAAAAGTTTGCCTCCTCCATTGCCGAATCTCCACCACCAACTACTGCAATCACTTGATCACGGAAGAAAAAACCATCACAGGTAGCACACCAAGAAACACCTCTACCGGATAAACGTTTCTCATTTTTTAATCCAATTTCTTTATACGCCGAACCCATCGCCAAAATAACTGCCTTAGCTTTAACAGTATTACCTGAGCCATCAGTTAATTCTTTTACATCACCAGTTAATTTCATTTCCACAATATCATCGGTAATAATTTTTGCATCAAATCTTTCTACTTGCTTGCGCATAGATTCCATTAACTCAGGACCCATCACACCATCTGCAAAACCTGGAAAATTTTCTACCTCAGTTGTATTCATTAACGCACCACCTGCGGTAACGGAACCTTCATAAATAATTGGCTTTAATTGCGCACGGGCAGCATAAATTGCTGCGGTATAGCCAGCAGGGCCTGAGCCAACAATTACTAGATCATTTATCTCACTCACTGCCCCACCCTAAACCTTTCTACTCCGAATTACTTTGAGCAAATCTGATACTTCAGATATTTTTAGCAGCTTTGCAATAAGTAGATAAAAAATACCCGATAGTGATGTAACCAATAATAGTGATATTAAATTCCCGCCAGGTATAGCGCCCCTAAGTAGCCAAATAGGTGTTATTACCAAGGCGAAAATTGCTATTAATTTTAAGTAATACAACATAATTGAAAGTAGCGGCAACTTAACCTGGTGCCGCTTTATTAAATAGAAAGAAATCCCTGCTCCAATAAAATAGTGGAGAGTGAATATTGCTGCTAAGCCAACTGTTACCCATTTAGGCTCGAGCCATACGGCAACCAAATAGGAAAGAACAACAGAGACTAGATTCATTATTAAATTACCAATAACTTGAGATTTTAGATTTTCAAAAGCGTTTAAGCCACGAAGTAAAACTAAATTTATACTAACTGGAATTAGGCCAAGTGCGAAGGCAGATAAGGTTAAACCAAGATAATTTGCATCAGCATCTGAGATGCCAAAGTAAAGTGTATTCGCAACTAATTGACCAAAAGCTAAAAACAAAAGAGCCGCTGGAACAGTAAAAATTCCAATTAATTTAATCGCTCTAGCTAATGAATTAGTTAACTCTTCATGTTTTTTATCAAGAACATAATTTGAAAGTCTAGGCAAAAGTGCGGTAACAACTGAGACAGTAATTATTGAATGAGGCAGAATTAAAATAAGGTATGCATTCGCATAGGGAGTAAATCCAACACCAGTACTATCACCTAGCACTTCAGATTTTACTGCTGCAGTAGTTGCAATACTTACAGTAACCAAATAAGAAACCTGTGAAATAATTGCATATAAAAAACTCCAGCTAGCCAGGCGAAAAGATTTAATAATTTGGCTGTTATACCAATCAAATCTAAGAGTTAATCTAACTCCACTTTTTAACACAACCGGTATAAGTATTACCGCTTGTGCTAAGTAACCAGCTGTAGTGCCGAGACCAAGCCAAGTGATATCAGATTGCGAGATATTACCAAGCGTTAAATCATCTTTATTAACCAAAAACCAAGAGAATAAAATAATTGCAATTAAATTATTAATAACAGGTGCCCACATCATTGGCCCAAACTTTCCCTTTGCATTTGCAATCTGACCAAGTAGGGCAAATAAACCTAAGAAAAAGATCTGCGGCAGGCAGTAACGCATAAAAGAAACAGTGATATCAAACTCAGGGCGATTAGAAAACTCTGGGGCATAAAGATTCACAATCATTGGCGCAAGTGCGATACCCAGTGCGGTAAGTAGTAAAAGAAAAGTAACAGTTACAGTAAATAACCGAGATATAAAAGCTGCGCCTTGATCTGAGTCACGTAGTGATCTAACTATTTGTGGCACAAACACTGCAGTAAGTGCTCCACCAATTAATAAGTTATACAAAATATTTGGCATGGTATTTGCCACGTTATATGTGTCACCTAATATTGCAGTTCCAAGAAGTGCGACTAATAAAAGATTTCTAATTAATCCAGTAATTCGAGATGCAATAGTTCCAACAGCCATAACAGAGCTAGCGCGTAGTAACTGATGATCAGACATTAACTGCGCCTCCTAACTCTTCTCACACTCTGCACCAAGGCTGCAATAATTAAAAGTACCGCAGCAGCGGTAGTAATCCAGGTGGCAACCGGGCTAATTACTGAAAGTTTTAGGTTTATATAAACTGGGTAACCCACTGGTTTATTATCAAGATTAGTAAGTTGCACCAACAACCTTGAATCACCAGCAGCAAAGACCTCAATAGGAAGTAGCACCTGATTTTTTGATTTTGCAGCTAACTCAATATCTTCAATTTGCGCGACAGACACCTTGCCGTTCATCGCTCTACTACTTAGTTTTATTTTAACAACTTGATCAAAATCATTGACTACCGTAATTGGTAGCTCCTCTTTTGAGCTAGTAACCGTAAATTTAGTGTTTTTAATATTTAATTTATTGCGCATAACCGAGATTGATTTATCATAATCTTTAAGTAAATCTAAAAAGAGCTGCTCTTCTAAATTAGGATTTAGCAACTGTGAAAGCCGCAATTGATTCGCTTCTAACTGCTTTTTCTCTAGCACCGTAGATAACAAATCTATTTGGCGTTGGCCATATTTTAAAACACTTAATGAAGCTTTATTAAACTTCTGCTTGGCCGCCTCGACTGAGTCAACCTCTTGAACCGAGCGATTTAAAAGAGTTTCTAATCTAATTTTGCCTACTGCGTTTAAATACTCAATCTGATCAGGCATAATCTCATTTGCCCAAAAACTTGATGGATTTCCATAGGTAATAGGTGTTACTTTTTTATTCTTAGTTACCTTTATGAATTGAGTAAGCCAGCTCTTTGCTAACTCTTGCCCACCAGGTGCGCTGCCATCTGCTATCCCATAACCATTACTCATAGCGATAATTTCATCAATAGTTGCTGGATCAACTAGCCAGTTATTAACGCCAAACGTATTTAAATAAACCACTTGGCCAAGGCTGCCTGTGGGGGTAAGTTTTTGGGCTAATACATCATTAAAGAAAACACCATCAGATAATCTATGTGTAGGTTCAGATATTTTAATTGTCTGTGCAGCATTTGAATTAGGGATAACAAAAAAACTGGACGAAAAAATTAATATAGATAAGGTTAAAAATTTTCTCACGGGGTTAATTTTCCAGATTTTGCAATTAGCTTTCGCTCATCTGGATAAGCTAACTTGCTAACGATCTCATCTATTGGAAACCAACCAACATCATCAACCTCAGTTACCTGTGGTGCTAACTTGCCGCCAACTTCGGTAAATAAAAAATGGTGAACTGTTTTATGAATTCGTTTACCACTTGCCATAAACCAAAAATCAATCACGCCCAGTGATCTAGTAATCTCACTTTTAATTCCAGTCTCCTCCGCCACCTCACGGATTGCTGCTTGTTCAGGTGATTCACCATCTTCAATATGCCCCTTTGGAAGTGACCAAAGTAATCGCTCATGTGAGGCATCTTTAGGATCAAGTCTTCCGATAAGTAAACCTTTGGTACCAGTTTTATCTACTACTAAACCGCCAGCACTTACCTCATCCACCCGTTTGGCATACCTTGAGCGAGAATTTTTTCCACCAGAGTTCGGCTTAGGATTTTTGCGGTTGCCTGAGTTATATTTTTTAGCGGGCTTACCAGAACTACTACTTTGCCCACCCTTGCGAGCACTATTTGAATCCTGATTGCCACCCGCATTAGATGCTGGGGTCATAAGAGTAAGGATACTGCCTCATCTCTTACCCGCTCTGCTCTAACCTAGTACCACCGTGAAAACACCAAATAAGGCTGCCGCTGAACTTGCAATCACCACACTGACAAAGCAAGCACCGGCTGCAACCTCACTTGCAACCGCCTTTAAAGCAGCTGGATTTAAATTAGCGCTAGTTGGCGGGCCAGTACGGGATGCAATATTGGGCCGACTTGGTAATGATTTAGATTTCACAACTAACGCACACCCAAAAGAATCTGAAAAGATTTTAAAGAAATGGGCAGATTCTGTTTGGGATATCGGCGCAGCCTTTGGAACTGTTGCTGGTAAAAAAGGTGAAATAACTGTTGAGATTACAACTTACCGTAGCGAAAACTATGAAAAAGATTCTCGCAAACCTTCCGTTGAGTTTGGTGAAAATATCGAAGGAGATTTATCTCGCCGCGATTTCACAATTAACGCTATGGCACTTGAATTAACAACGGATGAGCCAACATTTATTGATTTATTTAATGGTGTGGATGATCTTGAAAATAAGATAATTAAAACTCCAGGTAAGCCTTCAGATTCATTTACCGATGACCCACTTCGAATGATGCGCGCAGCTAGATTTATGAGCCAACTAAATTTTACAATTGATGAATCAGTATTAGTTGCAATTAAAGAGATGGCTCACAGATTATCAATTATTTCTAGTGAGCGAGTTAGGGATGAGTTTATAAAAATAATTATGAGCGATAACCCGCGCCTTGGAATTACCTTATTAGTTGAATGTGGGCTAGCAGATATTTTTCTGCCAGAGATTCCAAAACTAAAACTTGAAATAGATGAGCACCACCACCATAAAGATGTTTATGAGCACTCATTAACAGTGCTTGAGCAAGCAATTGCGTTAGAGGCCAGGTTAGGCGGGGCTAACTTAACGCTACGTCTTGCAGCCCTTCTTCACGATATTGGTAAGCCAAAAACAAAGGCATTAATAGCAGGAGGTGGTGTTTCATTTCATCATCATGAGGTAGTCGGGGCAAAGATGACAAAAGAGCGGCTTCGAACCCTTAGATTTGATAATCACATTGTTAAAGATGTTGGGCAATTAGTTTTCCTACACCTGCGCTTTCATGGCTATGGAAGTGGGGAATGGACAGACTCTGCTGTGCGCAGATATGTCAGAGATGCTGGTGAATTACTAGATCACTTGCACCTATTAACAAGAGCTGATTGCACAACTCGAAATCAAAAAAAGGCGCAGTTACTTGCTAATACATATGATCAACTTGAGCAGCGAATTAAAGAGTTAATGCAACAGGAGGAGTTAAATAAAATAAGGCCTGACTTAACGGGTGAGCAAATAATGCAGATTTTAAATATTAAAGCATCTCCGATGGTTGGTAAGGCGTATGACTTTTTACTTGAACTACGGTTAGAAAATGGCCCAATCGGTGAAGATAAGGCAAAAGAAGCTTTGCTTACTTGGTGGAAGGAGCAAAATTAGCTTTTCGCATTAATACTGTTGCTGCAAAAAGATATGCAATAGCAATTAAAACCGGCAACAAACGAGTTGCGCCGTTATCTGGCAGAAGAAGTGCTGCGCCAATTGCCCCAGTAATAATTCCAGCATTTACCGCCACATCATAAAAAGCAAAGACTCTTCCCCGGTAGGCGTCATTAATTTTTGATTGAACAAGTGCGTCATTTGTAACCTTAATTCCCTGTCCACATAAACCAACTAAAAAAGCACTAGCTGTCATAGTAAATTCAGTGATATTAAATGAATAGATTACTAATGGCGGGATACAAGCAAACATTAAATAGCGCATCCAACGATGGCGACCAAATCTTAAAACACCAAAAGGTGAAATAATTGCGCCAAGACCAATGCCAATTCCAGCAATTGCTAGTGCAATACCAAAACCAGCCAAACCAGCATCTGGATCATTTGGATCATTAAAGTTATTTCGTGAAAGTAGCAGCGCCATAAGAGTTAGCGCCGTAATTCCACCGCGCTGGATACCAACTGAAAATATTCCACGCAGAGCATCAGGGTGAGCGCGTAAAGTTTTAAATCCCTCAACCATTTCTCGTAATCCTTGATTTTCAGATTTACCCTCATTATCAGTTGGTCCAATTTCAAATTTACTTAATCGGTAACAACTTAGAGCTGCAAGTGTAAAAAAAGCTGCTGATAATAAAATTACTACAGAGTCTGCAAAATCTGCGCTATATGTAGCACTTACAAAGTTTTTAATCGCAATTCCTATTCCGCCACCGATTACCACCCAAATAGTTCCACCAGTTACCGCTAGCGCATTTACTGCGATTAACTCATCTTTTTTAACTAACAACGGCAGCCCAGCTGAAAGGCCAGCTAAAATTAATCGGTTCACACCAAATGCGACTAAAACAAATAAAGTTATAACCACACCAGTACTTCCGTTATTTACTAACCAGGCAATAATTAATAGATCAAATGCTCTGATGTAGTTGCAATTTCTAATAATCCGCTGGCGCGAGAAGCGATCTAAGATGGTTCCAACATAGGGACCAATTAATGAGTAAGGCAGTAGCACCACAGTAAAAGCAAGAGCAGCAGCTACTGCGTTAGGTGATCGCTCAGGGGAAAATAAGATAAAACTGGCTAGCGCTGATTGAAACAAACCATCTGTTAACTGGCCAATCCAACGGATAGTTAATATCCGATTTAACCTTGAGCCACTTGCCACCGGCCAGATTCCCATGGGGTAAGCGTAGTTATTAATTTAGGATTAACCTTGGATCTTATGTTAGCCACCATGCGCTCGTTAGTTGACTACTCATTGAGTAAGCGCCGGACATTAATTGCACTCTTTCAAGGCGCAGTCAGTGCGATGGATGCCTGTGATGCTGATCCGTACTTAAGGCGAGCAGCTAAATATCATGGCGAGTTAACCAATAGAAGCTGTCCTGTTTGTAAGGAGCGGAAAATTGTTGATCTACGTTATGCCTTTGGCGATCAACTCGGGCAATACTCAGGACGAATTAAGAATCAAGATGAATTAGTTCAAATGCAAAGTGAGTATGGTGAGTTTCGAGTTTATATTGTTGAAATCTGCACTCATTGTCATTGGAATCACCTGGTGGAATCCTTTTTATTAGGAGACGGTGAATATAGAAAGCCACCACGAAAGGTTGCCACCTTAGCTGATGAGGATTAACGCTAATCTTGACCAGTGAATAATCTGCTAGCAAAACTGCCTCGCCTTGGGGTATTAATAACCGGCTTCTCATTTGTGGCTGGCGTATTTTTATTTGGCTTTGCCTATTTCACCGTTTCAATTCCAGATCCAAATGCTTATGTAAATTCTCAGTCCACAATTATTCAATATGCAGATGGCAGTGAGATTGGCCGAATGGGTTCTGAAAATAGAACTGTTGTAACACTTGCTCAGATTCCAGTTCAGGTTAGAAATGCAGTGATGGCAGCGGAGGATCGCGGTTTTTATTCAAACCGAGCAATTAGCCCAACTGCAATTATAAGAGCAGTTTGGAATAACGTAAGAGGTGGTTCACTCCAGGGTGGCTCAACAATTACGCAGCAATATGCGAAAACTGCCTTTTTAACACCAGAGCGCTCAATAACAAGAAAAGTAAAAGAATTAGTAATTGCGATAAAACTCGAGAACCAATTTACTAAAGATCAAATTTTTGAGAACTACTTAAATACTATTTATTTTGGCCGTGGTTCATACGGCGTTCAAACCGCATCCCAGGTTTACTTTGGTACAACCGTAGATAAATTAACCACCGCCCAATCAGCAGTATTAGCGAGTATTTTAAGAAGTCCAGGCCTTTATGATCCTGGATTTAAAAAAGAGAACTTACCAAGGCTTGAAAAAAGATTTACATATGTATTAGATGGAATGGTTGCGCAAGGTTGGCTTGAAAAAGAAAAAGCTGAAAAAATAAAATTTCCAGTAATTAATCCTAGGGTTACATCAGGTGCGTTAGCTGGTCCTAAAGGTTATGTAATCTCTTGGGTAGAGCGTGAGTTAAATGCACTTGGGTTTAGTGATGAGCAATTAATGGTTGGTGGCTACATAATAAAAACTACTCTAGTAAAAGAAGCTCAAGAAGCAGCAGTATTTGCAGTTAGTAAAGAAGCACCAGTTAAAGTGCCAGAAAATCTTCATATTGGCTTAGTAGCAATTAAGCCCGGTACTGGTGAAATACTGGCAATGTATGGTGGGCAAGATTATTTAAAGTATCAATTTAATGCTGCCACACAAGGAATTACCTCCGGTGGATCATCATTTAAAGCCTTCTCACTAGTTGCAGCCCTTGAGCAAGGAATACCGTTATCTTCAATTTGGAATGGTGATTCACCTAAAGTTTATGATGATGGAATAGGCCGGCCATATCCAGTTAATAATTACGGTGGTGAAAGCTGGGGCAATCTTGATCTACTTACTGCGACTGAAAAATCTGTTAACACAATCTATGTTCCACTTGGCATGAAAGCAGGGTTAGAAAAAGTTGTAGATGTTGCTCGCCGTGCTGGTATTCCAGAGTCAGTTGAAATGGTGGCATCTCCATCAGTTTCATTAGGAGCTGCAAGTCCACATGTGATTGATTTAGCAAATGCCTATGCAACCTTTGCAGCGCAAGGAGTTTATGCAAAACCTTTTATTATTAATGAAGTTCAAGGACCAAATAAAGGAATCTTGTATCAGGGAAGAATTCAAGCTCAAGAGGTATTTAGAAAAGATGTAATGGCAGATTTAACTTATGCCTTTAGCAAAGTAACATCCTCCGGTACTGCTGCAGTAGTTGGCGCCAGAGTTGGTAGACCTACTGCTGGTAAAACTGGAACATCAAATGACAACGCATCTGCTTGGTTTAATGGTTACACCCCAGAGGTTGCCGCCTCCGTTGCTTTTTATCGAGATGATGCCACTCAATCTTTAAATGGAATTGGTGGCCTAACATCAGTAACTGGTGGTTCATTCCCAGCCCGAATCTGGGCAGAGTTTGTTAAAAAATACTTAGCTAAATCACCAATTCAAGAGTTTCCAGCCCCAGCTTTTATTGGTGGAACAGAGCCAGTTAACTTTATTAATGCAGTGCCAGAGATGGATCCAGCTTTAATCCCACCATCTCCTTCACCTTCACCTAAGAAAAAGAGGTAACTCTTGCTTACCAAATTGGTAAGTAGATCTTTAATAACACTGGTTTTATTAAGTTCACTTATTTCATTTTTAAAATTTAATCACTGCCGTAATAACGATTTCACCTCACCAGATAACTACATCCACGCCTGTTATACCGATATTCCCGCCCTTTTTTCTGAGCGTGCTTTAAACATAAATACATTCCCATATCTTTCTGCGGCAAACTCAATGGAGTATCCACCAGTTACTGGGTTATTTGCCTGGGCTATTAGTTTTATAACACCAAACTCTTCTAACGTATTATATTTTGATCTAAATATTTTGTTTTTAATCATGATGTATTTCATTTCAGCTTTAATCTTAAAGGCGCTTGCGCCAAAGTATCTCTATTTATTTTTAGCATCCCCTGCAGTAATCGCAAGTTTATTTATTAACTGGGATTTAATTGCTGTAGCTAGCGCACTTTTCACAGTTTACTTTTTTGAGAAGAAAAAATATGAAGAAAGTGCTCTTGCCCTAGGTATATCAATTGCTACTAAATTTTTTCCAATCGTTATGCTTCTACCA
>OFQN01000096.1_pt1 | contig 14944 bp, 15 predicted proteins | sample 1542801 | NCBI WGS metagenome assembly OFQN01 (sample SAMN05442515, study PRJEB24371) | freshwater metagenome | isolation source: Freshwater Lake | place: Canada: Niagara | collected 2012-08-09
ATTGGCACCACGTTCTGAAAATTAAAGGAGTAGCAAATGGCAGAAAAGACAGTTGCAATCAAGGGAATGACCTGTGGGCACTGTGAAGGCCGTGTGAATACCGAGATCATGGCAATTCCAGGCGTAGTAGCTGTGGTTGCGAGTGCTGAGAAAGCACAGGCAATAATTACATCCGATCTAGAAATTTCTGGTGATGCTATTGAAACTGCGGTTCGGGCAGCCGGATATTCCCTGGTGCATTAAAACCGTAGGATCCGACTTAATAGACAACTCTTCTGCACTACTTTGTTTCAGTTTGTAGTTGTTTGAGGGCAAAAGTGAGGGCAAGAGCCTTTTTTCAAGGGTAAATGGAATGTGTCCGGCTTATAGGGCGACTCTTCTAATGAACACCATGAAGGGTTCGCTAAATTCGGCTACTGTCCAGCATTTCGTTGAACGCCTGGGCAAAAGCCTTGGTCATGACCATAAATCGACCTTAGTTAACCCCCGGGGTACTTCTAGGCTACTTCTTAAAGTATTAACTTAAGTTCTGTGCCTGCCATGGGGTTTTTTAAACCTTGCAAGGTCTTCTTATGTATTAACTACGGACTGGTCCATTGGCATAAGTCATGTCTACATATTCGCCAGTTTTTCTCTGATTAAAGAAGTCCACTATTTGCTGGTGAGATATGTATCGATTATGTCCAACTTTGTTCGCACGCATCTCTTTCCTAGAGAGCCATGCATACACGGTTGTGGGCTTTACACCCAACATCTTGGCTACCTGGACGGGCGTATAGGAAGTCTGTACTGACATTAGATTGTTTATCATCATTCAATATTGCCACCTAGATAAAATCTATACAGGGTAAACCCCACTTTGGATTCCACGCGATTGGATACACCTACTACGCCCCTAAGGGCGTTAGTAGAGGAGTAGTAGATCAGCGTTGGGGCTTTTTGTTCATCCAAAGCGTCCTGCCTAATATCTATAGGTATTCAGATTCCATGTAACCGCGGCGCGGGAGTCCAGGGCTTATCTGTTAGGGCCACAATCCGACAGGTATAACCCTCCGCATTTTTACCCTTAGTAATTGTTAGCCAACCACCCACCATTAGTTGTTCTAGGGCCCTATCAATCTTCTTATCGCTACCCGCGATCTTGTATTTAAGGTGGCTTTTAGGGAGGGCGCCATATTCCTTCAAAGCTTTCATGATTGCATCCTGTACCTGTCTATCAACTGGAGAAGATTGGGATATAGGCATGTAATCCTCATGACCAAATCGGTGAATCTTTGCGCGGGTCGGATTATCTGTAATCTCAACACTTCCATACTTTCGATCTACCGTAGTGAACCTTCCTTCATATATGTAGTACCTGTCCTTCGTGATTACAAGCTCCAGCATGCCTGAAGTTGCATCTCTGTTTATATACATACAGATATCACTTTGGGATTTCTTGTTTTGAGTTCCCAACGGATATTCAGTATTTCCCGGGTTCTTTGCTATGTGATCGACCACTATTACACAATGACCAGCGGCTGCCAGTGGCTTTAGCGACTCCTTAATTATTTTTCCTACTTCTTGGTCATTATTTGTATCTGCGCCGTACATTAATGCAAGTTCTCCGAAAGAATCAATGACTACAACAGTTGCTGGCATTACACGTATTCCGACTAGTAGTTTCTTTAAATCTGCAATACTTTCTGCGAATAGAAATCGACCAGAATCTAGGTAATGGAAACCCATTTTTCTCACACGGTTTCCCATTTGCCTGGCACCCATCTCTAAACTCAGATAAATGCCCGCGTTCTGTAAGCAGGCAGTTAGGGCGATAAAACTCTTTCCAGTTTCTGAGGGACCGTATAACCAATGGATCAGCCCATTGGCAAAGATTGGTGCTCCCAAATTGTCCGATAGATATGTAGGAACTATTTGCGAAGTGTCTACATCAAGCGGGTTTAAGAATTCTGGCCACATATCTGCATGCTCTAAAAGGAACATGCGCTCTCCAGTTAGTTCATTCTCTGGATAGCCATATATTTCTTCAATACTTAGTTCTTGGCTGTCATTCTCAGTACATTCATCCCACCCTGCTTTTATTACATCAATTAAACTAGTCATTGGCGGCACCATTAGTTTCAATGTCAGAGGTAATTTGCTTAGGGCGGCAAGCGTCGATTGATCTACGAATCTCGTTCGCAGAATCTTCTGTAGCGAATACGTAACTCTTCATCACAGTCGATACCTGGCTGTGCCCGGAATAGTCCAGAAGTTTTCGGATATCACCAAGTTCCGCGTAAAGATTAGAGAATGCAGTTTTACGCATTTGATATCGCTGGTAGTGCTTAACTCCTGATTTAGTGAGAAGTTGCTTCCACATGTGAGAGTCACGGCGATCATCAAGTTTGCCGCCACAAGTGTTTGGGAATATCAAATCTTCATCTCTGCTAAACGTTGGTCTGTAAAGGTTCTGATATTCAAGGTGTTTCTTCAGGATTTCTATTTGGACGTCTGTTAGTGCAATAGACCTTTGCTTGCCTTGTTTGACTGATTGAAAAACTAATCCCTTACCTTCAACTCTCTGGACCTGATGTCCAATAGTTAAAGTTCGTTCTGCCCAGTCAATATCTGACCATCTAAGCCCGGCCACTTCGCCAGGTCTTAATCCGCAGACCATTCCAAGTTCTACTCGTGCATGCATGTATGGGTTTTCCATCGCACACAGATATATTTTTGCGGTATCTTCACGGTTAATCTGTTTCATTGGCGTTGATGTAAGTCTTGGCAATTTCACCTTGGTGGTTGGGTTTTGGGGGAGTATGCCTAGGCGAACACCATCACTGTAAGCGGCGGAAATTGTTCGATAAGTGCCCAGTACCGTTCCGGGTGCATACCCCTGAGAGATGAGTTGGGATATTAGATCTTCGATTGCAATTGGCGACAAGGATGAAGCTTTTAGGTGTCCAATCCTAGGATTTATTTGATTTCTGATTCGCTCAGAGTAATTGCGTGTAGTTGCTGGTTTCTTGTGGTTTTTATTATGTTCTACCCAATTTAGTAGATACTCACCCACAGTTAATTTAGGGTTTTCATTACTCGTGTACAGTCCCTGCGAGCGCGCTTTTTTCTGCTCAAGCAACCATGCGTGAGCTTCATCTTTAGTTGCAAATGACTTACTTATACGCACACCGAGGAAGTTCTTTATTGATGCTCCCCAGCGATTGCGATTTCTTATTTCATATACAGATCCTTCGCCATTGGCTCTACTACGGCGGGATACACGGGTGCTGTTGTTTTCAGTCGTCACGAAAATACTCCTTAAATGTATTTTGATGACAACGCCCTAGGTCCTCTATGACCTAGCACTAAGGCAAGTGCGTGTAGGAATTCAATCTTCCTACTTCTAGTTCCTATATGAACTAGCGCTGGGTTTTACGATTAGCAGCCACTTTGACCACTAAAAACGTTGATGGCCAAAATTTATTACAACAAAATCTGAACTGCAAATCGTAAATTGGTTCTTGCCCTTAAATATCTAAAGTGTTTGCTTTCCTATTGCTAACTTACTGCTAACAGATAGGTGCTTTTTCCTCAGATATTTGCGGATTCCCCGCACCTGGAGCCTAAATCTAAGTGGGTTGTGAGGGACTCGAACCCCCGACCCGGTGATTAAGAGTCACCTGCTCTACCAACTGAGCTAACAACCCGGCTTTTTATTACTGCCCGACCCTATCAGCGATTTAGCAAAGATAAATTCGGGCTTAGGTTTTCCTATTTATTACTACTTTTTATAACGCTTATAGGAGGCGTTTATTTCATCCTCTGCTGCCTTTTGATCAACCCAATCACCACCGTGGACCACTTTGTTTGGTTCTAGTGATTTATAGACCTGAAAGAAGTGTTTTATTTCTTCAAGCTCAAAGCTTGGTAGATCTGAGATATTAGTTAAGTAATCTTTTCTGATATCACCTGCTGCAACGCAAAGTAATTTATCATCCCCACCTGCTTCATCACTCATGCGTAGCATGCCAATTACTCGACATGAGACCACACATCCTGGAAATGTTGGCTCATCCAGCATTACTAGGGCATCTAGTGGATCACCATCGAGTGATAAAGTATTTTCAACAAAGCCGTAATCATATGGATAACGAGTTGATGTGAAGAGCATTCGATCTAATCTAATCTGACCAGTCTCATGATCGATCTCATACTTATTACGTGAGCCTGCTGGAATCTCAATTACAACATCAAAGATCATCGGCTTCATTACTTTCTCCTATGTGTAATTAATTGCTAACTCTTTGCCAAATTAGTGGGGTGAGCGACGGGGCTCGAACCCGCGACATCCCGGACCACAACCGGGTGCTCTACCAGCTGAGCTACGCCCACCATGTTTTGCAAAGGCAATGATACGGCAAATATCTGCTACTTATTTATACCTATTAATTACTGCCTGGTTAGGGAAGAAATATTGCGCTGCGGTAGTAATCAAGCTCTGCAATTGAGTCTCTGATATCACCGAGTGCTCGATGATTTCCATCTTTAGCAGGGGCTGAGAAGTAGGTTTTAGGGTGCCACCTTCTTGCTAACTCTTTAATGGTTGAGACATCAATAGTTCGATAATGCAGATACTTATTTAATAGGGGTAGATCTCTAGCGATAAAGGCTCGATCAACATAGACAGAGTTACCAGCCAGTGGTGATTTACCTTCAGCAGGTGCGTATTTTTTTAGATAGGCGATGATCGCCTCATCTGCTTTATCTAAAGTTGTCCCATTTGGGATCTCTTTAATAAGTCCAGAGCTTGTATGCATATCTATTACAACCTGTTGCATGTTAGCTAATTTCTCCGGTTCACACTTAATAACTAGATCAACTCCAGTGCCTAATACATTTAGTTGGGCATCAGTTACTAGGACTGCAATCTCAACTAGGGCATCATTTTGAATATCTAGCCCGGTCATCTCACAATCGACCCAGATTATGTTTGGAAGATCTGCGCTCATATGGGCTAAGCCTATTGGGTCACCTGCCCGCGTGATTTCACCTCTCGTTCACCTTGTTTTAACCCTGTGTCCTCATAAATAAACTCACAGCACAGCATTATTCCTCTATGACAACCACTCTTCCACAGGCAAAGAGTGCGCCAATACCTAGAGTAATAACCACCCAGCCAAGATTTACTGACAAAGTATTTAGGGGTGTAGTTACATCTGGTGGCTTATTTTCATTAGCACTTTTAGGTTTAATTGGATTTTTCTTAGTTTATAACGGCTTTGAAGCAATACGAGCAGCTGGCCTGGGATTCATAACTGGCTTTGATTGGGTGGATGCCATACCGGAGGAAGGTCAACCTGCAGCTTATGGAGTTGGCGCAATGCTTTACGGAACAATTGTTACTGGAATTTTAGCGATGATTATGGGTGTGCCAATTGCAGTTGGTACCGCATTGTTTTTATCTTATTACGCACCGCAGTGGCTAAAAAAACCAATGGTGGTAGTAGTTGATGTAATGGCAGCAATCCCATCAATTGTTTACGGATTATGGGGTTACTTTGTTTTAATGCCGCATGCAGAGTACTGGGCTAAATTAATTCACAAGTACTTTAGCTTTATTCCATTCTTTGATATGCCAGCACCAGTATTTACTAGATCACCTTTTATTGCAGGCTTAGTGTTAGCAATCATGATTACACCAATCGTGACAGCGGTAGCACGGGAAGTATTTGCACAAACTCCGCTAGAGCGAATCCAGGCAGCGTACGCACTCGGCGCTACTAAGTGGTCAATGATTAAAGCGGTGGTAATTCCTTATGGTCGCGGCGGTGTGATTGGCGGCGCCATGCTTGGTTTAGGCCGAGCCCTTGGTGAAACAGTTGCTGTTTACACAGTACTTAACTTAGTTTATGACATTCGAATTGAAGTTTTACTAAGCGCTGGTGGGTCAGTGGCATCTATGATCGTTAATAAATTCGGGGAAGCTGATCGAGTTGAATTACAAGCATTAATGGCAGCCGGCTTTGTTCTATTTTTAGTTACCTTAGCGGTTAACTTTTTGGCCAACGCTATTATTAATAAGACGGCGAGAGAGTAAAAATGAGCCAAAGTGTCTTGCTGGTTAAGCCAGAGCATCCTTGGAAGCTAACTCCAAAGGACTTAATTACTGATTTACTAGGGGCGTTATTTACAGTTGTTGCAACCTTGGCAATTGTTGGCTTTTCACCATTAAAAGGTAAATTAGGATTTGCTTTGACATTAATTTTTATGTCAATAATTACTGCTACAGCAGTTAGCTGGATCAAAAAAGATCGTAAGGCTGCGGTAAATTCCTCCACCACAGTATTGGTTTATATTGCGGCATCATTTGTCATTATCGCTTTAGCTTCAGTTTTATATGAAATTATCAGATTAGGTGCTTCACAATTATCACCAGGTGCAATGTTCACTCAAGATATGTCACAAACAGCCTCAGAATCTGAACTAACTGAGGGTGGATTAATACATGCGGTGATTGGAACTGCCTACATCGTTACCTTTGCAACCGTGCTCTCCACACCAATTGGTATTTTAACCGCGCTTTATATAGTTGAAGTTAAAGGTCGATTTGCTGGACTAGTTAGATTTTTCGTACAAGCAATGAGTGGTGTGCCATCAATTGTTGCTGGATTATTTATTTTCGCGGTCTGGATGGTGCAGTTAGGAAATGCATATAGCGCCATAGCCGGTGCCTTTGCGTTAACAGTTTTAATGATTCCAACTGTGGCTAGAACCTCTGAAGAGGTATTAAAACTTATTCCAAGTGATCTTCGTGAAGCTGGTTTAGCTTTAGGTGCTACCCAGTGGCGCACAGTTGCCATGGTGGTCATACCAGCAGCAAGGAGTGGGTTAATTACAGCGGTAATTCTAGGAATAGCTCGAGTAGTCGGTGAAACTGCGCCCTTACTTCTAACAATTGGTGGCGCTGATGCAATTAATTTAAACCCTACGCAAGGAAATATGTCAGCTTTTCCTTACTATGTTTGGAAAAATCTACTTATCGGAAGTGAAAATGCTATTAGTAGAGCTTGGCAGGGCGTTTTTGTATTAATGGTTATTGTCTTCATATTTTTTGCACTGGCTAGATACTTTGGAGCAGCTAAAGGAAGTAGGAGAAAATGAGTAATGAGAATTCACCAGAAACTCCCAATGAGCGAAAGGAAAATATGAGTCAGTTAACAGGAAAGCCGGAGAGTGGGCAAAAGAGTAGTTCAGCGCAAGATCGCAAAGTTGCCACTCATTCATTAGCAGATGTTGCTGCGGCAAGAACTGCCAAGGTGGGTAAGCCGATTGCTGGCTTAACTGGCCTTACCGCAAAAGGAATTCATGCCTGGTTTGGTAAAAAACATGTACTTGAAGATATCTCAATGGATTTTTTCTCTGGCACAGTAACCGCGCTAATTGGCCCATCAGGTTGTGGTAAATCTACATTTATTCGAATTCTTAACCGGATGCATGAATTTATTCCAACTGCAGCTCTTGCTGGTCAGGTAATTCTAGATGGCAAAGATGTTTATGATCCAGGAGTTGATGTTACAAAGATTAGATTAAAGGTAGGAATGGTATTTCAGAAACCAAATCCATTCCCATCGATGACGATTAAAGAGAATGTTTTATCTGGGCTAAAACTTGCTCAAATTAAAATTGAAAATGCAGATGAGTTACTTGAGAGTTGCTTAAGAAGAGCAGGTCTTTGGGATGAAGTTAAAGATCGATTAGATGAGTATGGCGGAGCGTTATCAGGTGGGCAGCAACAGCGCTTATGTATTGCCAGATCCCTTGCAGTAAATCCACAAGTTCTTCTAATGGATGAGCCTTGCTCAGCTCTTGATCCAGGATCAACACTTCGAATTGAGGAAACCATTAGAGAGTTGGCCTCTAGCATCAGTATTGTAATTGTTACTCATAATATGCAGCAGGCAGCACGCGTCTCTGATTACACAGGCTTCTTCTTATCAGATGGCGGCCCAGGTCGATTAATTGAAAGCTCATCAACCTCTGAGATATTTACTAATCCAAAGGAGAAGCGAACCGAGGATTATGTCTCTGGAAGATTTGGTTAATTTCGTTACCAATTGTTAACTTAACTAACATCATATGTTTACCTGATATGAGTCTCGAGTTCTCCTGGCCTAAGTAGTTTTCACTCACCGATTACTTCAAGGGGGAATAATGAAGTTACAAAGAAAATTGGCAGTTACCGTAATTGCCACAGCCGCATTAGTTTTATCATCATCACCAGCTTTTGCTGGTCAGATTAATGGTAGCGGTGCAACATTCGCTCAACCACTAATTGATGTTTGTAAAGTAGAGTTTACAAAAGATACTGGCCACACCGTAAATTACACCGCAGGTGGTTCAGGAAAAGGTCGTACTGACTTCACAAAAAATCTAGTTGATTTTGCTGCATCAGATTCTGTTTACACATCAGATTTCCCTGCTCACTTAGAGTATGCACCAGTTTATGCAGCTCCAATTGCAATTATGTACAATCTTCCAACAGTTAAAGAGTCAATTTATCTAAGTGAAGCAACACTTGCTCAGATCTTCTCTGGTTATATTACTAACTGGGATGACAAGCTTATTGCTGCAGATAATGAGCGCACAGTAAAGACTGTTACATACAAGACAAAGAAAGTAACCACCAAGGTTGGTGGCAAGAATGTAACAAAGACTGTTCCATTATTAGATAAAAAGGGTAAGCCAGTCATTGCTAGTACTTCTGAGAAGGTAGTAAATATCGATCTACCAAAACAACCAATTACTGTTTACTACCGTACTGACTCATCAGGAACATCTGAGCAATTTGGTAAGTTTCTAAAAGGTGCTAACGCTGGAACAAATGAAAGATTATGGCCAAAGACAGCGAGTGGAACTTTTGCTAACTCCACACCAAATAACATCTCAACCTTCTTTAACTTCCAAGGCGCATCAGGTTCAGCATTAGTTGCAGCCGGTGTGAAGGGCAAAGTTGGCGGCATTGGATATGGTGAGGTTAGTTGGGCAACTGATAATAAATTAGCTGTTGCAAATATTAGAAACGCTGCCGGTGAGTTTATTGCTCCTACTGCTGCTGGTACCTCAGCATTTCTAGGTGGCGGAACTATTGAAGCTAACGGAAGCCTTACAGCTGATTACAAGAAGTCAATTTCAGGTGCTTATCCAGTAGCTACTGCTTCTTATGGCTTGGTATATCCAGAAGCTGCTAAGAAAGACGCTGCTACTCAAAAGATCGTTGCTGAGTGGCACACATACATGCTACAAAAGTGTCCAGCTAAATTCCCAGAAAAGGGATATGCACAAATTACTGGTCCTTTATACGACAAAGCAATGTCTCAGATTGCAAAGATCAAGTAAATAAGTAAAAAAGAAATCCCCCGCACACTCCTAGAGTGCGGGGGATTTTTTATGCTTAAAACTGGTTGTTCTTGGTTTTAACTCTTTAGTTAGAGTAAGATAAAGATGTAACTGTGACGAAAAACAGATTGCTAGATAAAGATCTGCGTTATGGGTGTGGACTCCGGAGGACCCGGGCCACTGATAATTATGCAAAGGGGTGGAATCCGGTTCACACCGGAGTCAGCCCATGCCAGCCATTAATCCAATTGTTCTTAATTCATTATCTGATCTTCAGCCAGCACTTTATTGGCTAGATGCAGATCCATTAGAGCCTGACTCTCATTCATCTCTTACCAGTGAAATAGAAACTGATCTTTGTATTGTTGGCGCCGGTTACACCGGTCTTTGGACAGCTCTTCTTGCTAAAGAGCGAGATCCAAAGCGTGAGGTAGTAATAATTGAACAACGTGAGACTGGCAATGGTGCCTCAGGCCGTAATGGCGGCTTTTGTAATGGCTCTCTCACTCATGGTTTTGTTAATGGTTACACCCGCTTTGCCGATGAGATGGTAACTATTGAAAAATTAGGTAGGCAAAATCTTGATGCAATTGAGGAAACAATAAAGAAATACAAGATTGATTGTGATTTTGAAAGAAATGGTGAGCTACGAGTTGCAGTTGCCCCATGGCAGATGGCTGGTTTAAAAGAGGAAGCAGTTGCTAGAAATAAGACTGGTGATCAAGTTGAGGTATTAAGCAAAGAGGAAATAAGAGCGCTGGTTAAATCACCAATTTATGAGGGAGCACTCTTTGATCATGATGGCACAGCCTTAGTTGATCCGGCCAGATTAGTTTGGGGACTGGAGAAGGTTTGTCTCTCGCTCGGTGTGAAGATTTATGAAAACTCTAAAGTTGAGGAGTTAATCCAAGATGGGGATCAGGTAATTGTTAAAAGTGCCTATGGATCAATTAGAGCAAATAAGGTGGCTCTTGCCACCAATATCTACACACCCCTTGTTAAGAGTGTGAAAAAGTATGTAATTGCAGTTTATGACTTTCAATTAGTAACGCAGCCATTAACTGCTGAGCAGTTAGAAAGTATTGGTTGGAAAGGTAGAGAAGGATTATCCGATGCTGGGTATCAGTTCCACTACTACCGGTTAACTAAAGAGAATGAGATTTTATGGGGTGGTTATGATGCAATTTATAACTACGCTGGCAAGGTTAGAACTGAGTATGAAACTAGTCCTCTTACTTATGCCAGGCTTGCAACAAACTTCTTTAAAACATTTCCACAATTAGCTGGAATTAAATTTACCCATGGATGGGGTGGGGCAATTGATACCTGCTCAAGGTTTTCACCATTTTGGGGAACTGATTTTGATGGCAAAGTTGCCTACGTACTTGGTTACACAGGCCTTGGAGTTGCTACAACTAGATTTGGTGCATCCACCATGCTGGATTTATTAGATGGTATTGAAAGTGAAGCAACGGAATTGTCTATGGTTAAACACAAACCAATTCCATTTCCACCAGAGCCATTTAGATTTTTATTTATCAGGCTTACCCAATGGTCAATTACTAGGGCTGATAAAAATGAAGGAAAACGTAATTTATGGCTGAAGTTATTAGACCGACTTGGTTTGGGATTTGATTCTTAAGTAGTGCGCGCCTGGCAGGAATCGAACCTGCGACCTAATGCTTAGAAGGCATTCGCTCTATCCGACTGAGCTACAGGCGCATTTAGTGCTTTACGAGGATAAGTCTACCGATCACAACAGGTAAGGTTTGCCTCTATGGCTGAGTTTATTTACACGATGAAAAAGGCGCGCAAGGCGCATGGTGAGAAAGTAATTCTTGATGACGTCACCTTGATGTTCTTACCCGGCGCCAAAATTGGTGTGCTTGGGCCTAACGGTGCTGGTAAGTCAACGGTGCTACAGATCATGGCTGGTATTCAACAACCATCAAATGGTGAGGCATATCTTTCACCTGGTTATACCGTCGGTATTTTATTACAAGAGCCACCACTTAATGAAGATAAAAATGTTTTAGAAAATGTGCAAGAGGGTGTGGCTGAAACTATTGGTTTATTAAATAGATTTAATGCAATAAGTGAAGAGATGGCAAACCCAGATGCTGATTACGATAAGTTGCTAGCTGAGATGGGAACTCTTCAAGAGCAATTAGATCACCGTAATGCTTGGGATTTAGATTCACAATTAGAACAAGCAATGGACGCACTTCGTTGTCCGCCGCCGGACGCTGATGTGAAGGTGTTATCAGGTGGTGAGCGCCGCCGTGTTGCTTTATGTAAATTACTTCTACAAAAACCTGATCTATTACTCCTTGATGAGCCAACAAATCATCTAGATGCAGAATCTGTTTTGTGGCTTGAACAACATTTAAGTAAATATGAAGGAACTGTTGTTGCAATCACTCATGATAGATACTTTTTAGACAATGTTGCGCAGTGGATTTTAGAGTTAGATCGCGGACGTGCTTATCCGTATGAAGGAAATTACACAACCTATTTAGAAACAAAAGAAGCTCGTATGAAGGTTGAAGGACAAAAAGATGTTAAGCGCGCTAAGCGATTAAAAGAAGAGCTTGAGTGGGTGCGAATGAATGCAAAAGGGCGCCAAGTTAAATCTAAAGCACGGCTCTCTCGTTATGAAGAGATGGCAGCTGAAGCTGATAAAACTCGTAAGTTAGATTTTGAAGAGATTCAAATTCCACCAGGACCAAGACTTGGCGATATTGTGGTGGAGAGTAAAAATCTAGTTAAAGGCTTTGATGATCGAATCCTTATTGATGATCTATCTTTCACACTACCTCGCAATGGAATTGTTGGCGTAATTGGGCCAAACGGCGCTGGTAAAACAACATTGTTTAAGACAATTTTAGGAATGGAAAAAGCTGATTCAGGTGAAGTAAAAGTTGGTGAGTCGGTAAAGATTTCCTACGTTGATCAATCTCGTGGTGGTATTGATCCAAAGAAATCTCTTTGGGAGGTTGTCTCAGATGGTCTTGATTTTATAAAGGTTGGAAATGTTGAAATGCCAAGTAGGGCATATGTTTCAGCCTTTGGTTTTAAAGGACCTGATCAACAAAAAATGGCTGGCGTCTTATCAGGTGGTGAGCGAAATAGATTAAATCTAGCTCTCACTCTTAAACAAGGCGGTAATTTATTACTTCTTGATGAGCCAACTAATGATTTAGATGTTGAAACACTTAGTTCACTTGAGAATGCTTTACTTGAGTTCCCAGGCTGCGCCGTTGTGATCTCCCATGATCGCTGGTTTCTAGATCGAGTTGCCACCCACATTCTTGCTTATGAAGGTGAATCAAAGTGGTTTTGGTTTGAAGGTAACTTTGAAAGCTATGAAGAGAATAAGATTGCTCGCCTAGGCATTGATGCCGCCCGCCCACACCGCGCTACCTACCGTAAGTTAACTAGGTAATTAAGAGGTAATAATGAAGTACACACATAAAGCATTTGTTCGCTGGGATGATCTAGATGCATTTGGTCATGTTAATAATGCAAAGTACTTAACCTACGCCCAAGAGGCCCGCTTTGAATGGGGCTACTCACAATTTGCTGAGAACAAAGAGGGCTCAGCATTAATTGAGATGGTTGTAGCTAGAGGTGAGGTTGATTATTTATTGCCAATTACTGATGGTGGCTCTTTTTATGATCTTAATTTATGGGTAGAAAGTATTGGAAACTCATCCTTTGTGATGGGCTATGAGGTAGTAAAAGGTGCTGTGGTTTATGCCAAGATGAAAACTGTGCAGGTAATGATTGATTTAGGAAGCAGAAAATCTCGGCCAATTAATGAAAACGAGCGAGAATTTTTAAATAAATACCTGGCTAATTAATGAAACAAAAAATCCACCCAGCTTGGATAGTTGCCGGTATTACCTTTGGCACATTATTTGCTACCGCAGGTTTTAGAAGTGCACCCTCTGTTTTAATTTTGCCACTGGAGGAGGAGTTTGGCTGGCGCCGCGATGTTATCTCTGCTGCCATTGCAATAAATGTTTTACTTTATGGATTAACCGCTCCCTTTGCTGCTGCCTTAATGGATCGCTTTACCGTGCGCAAAGTGGTGATGGGCGCACTAACTGTGATTGGTATTGGCGCATTTCTAACAATTTGGATGAGTCAAAGTTGGCACCTGATGTTGCTTTGGGGTGTCGTTGTTGGAGTTGGTACAGGTTCGATGGCATTGGTCTTTGCGGCAACTATTGCAAATAGATGGTTTGTTAAAAGGCGTGGTTTAGTAATTGGAGTTTTAACTGCAGCAGGAGCATCTGGTCAATTAGTTTTCTTGCCAAGTTTGGCAAGACTTGCGCAAGATCCAGGTTGGCGCGCCTCTTCATTAATGGTTTCAATCGGTGCTTTTTTAATGGTTCCCTTAATTTATTTCTTTTTAAAAGAGGATCCACAAAGTGTTAACTCCAAGCCATATGGGGCAGCTGATGATTGGCAACCACCAGTGTTACAAAAAGGTAATGCGGCTAAGAATGCAATCCAGGCACTTAAAGATGCCAGCAAGGTTAGAAATTTTTGGTATTTAGTTGGCTCATTCTTTATTTGCGGACTCTCAACTAGTGGATTAATTGGCACACATTTTATTCCAGCAGCTCATGATCATGGAATGCCCCAGGTAACAGCTGCTAGTTTGTTGGCATTAATTGGTGTATTTGATGTGGTGGGCACAATCTCATCTGGTTATCTAACTGATCGAATTGATCCTAGAAAACTTCTTTTCTTTTACTACCTACTTCGCGGCTTATCTTTATTTTTATTACCCTCTATATTATTTTCAACAGTTCAGGCCTCTACATTAGTTTTTGTTATTTTCTACGGTCTAGATTGGATTGCCACAGTCCCACCTACCGTGATGCTTTGTAGGCAAGTATTAGGGCCAGAGAAGGGCGCAATAATTTATGGTTGGGTCTTTGCCTCCCATCAGATAGGTGGGGCTATTGCTGCATTTGGCGCTGGCTTACTAAGAGTTAAATTTGGTGATTACGCAGCTGCGTTTTATATAACTGGAATACTATGCGTGATAACTAGTTACTTTGTATTACAAATTACCTTAAAGGAAAAGGTCAATAATTGAGCCAAAGCTTTTATGAAAGAGCAGGTGGTGAAAAAACCTTTAACGACTTAGTTTCACACTTCTATGCTTTAGTTGCGGTAAATCCTATTTTGCGTCCGATGTATCCTGATGATGATCTACATGGGGCAGCACAAAGACTTCAGATGTTTTTATCTCAGTACTGGGGCGGTCCAACTACTTATAGTGAAGAGCGAGGACACCCGCGGCTTCGAATGAGGCATGCACCATTTCATATTTCAAAAGTAGAACATGATGCATGGCTGCTGTGTATGAAAGATGCTGTAGATGGTCTTGAGCTCACTGATGATTTAAGAGATGAGCTTTGGCAGTACTTAGAGGCAGCAGCTGCTGCGATGATTAACGCTGATTAACGTTTAGTACTGTTTTTAGGTTGAGACTTATTACCAACTTTTAATATCTCACCATTTCGAAGATACCAAATGGTCCCTTTAC
>OFQN01000102.1_pt1 | contig 14305 bp, 14 predicted proteins | sample 1542801 | NCBI WGS metagenome assembly OFQN01 (sample SAMN05442515, study PRJEB24371) | freshwater metagenome | isolation source: Freshwater Lake | place: Canada: Niagara | collected 2012-08-09
GTAATTGAGCAACCAACATAATTGCACTTGGATCTTTTTCTGATGGCTTAACAATTACAGTATTTCCACACGCAATTGCAATTGGGAAGAACCACATTGGCACCATAGCTGGGAAATTAAATGGTGAAATGATTGCAACTGGTCCTAATGGTTGACGAATAGAGTAAACATCAACACCTGTTGAAACCTCTTCGGAGAATCCACCTTTTAGTAAATGGGGGATACCGCAGGCAAACTCCACAACCTCAAGGCCGCGAGTTACTTCACCAAAGGCATCACTTAATACTTTGCCATGCTCTCTAGTAATAAGAGCGGCTAATTTTTCTTTGTTTTGATTTACTAATTCACGAAAGGCAAATAAAACCTGGGTGCGCTTTGTTAATGAGCTGTGTCGCCACTGCTCAAATGCTTTGGTGGCAACATTGACGGCTAAATCAACAGTTTGCGGTGTTGCAAAATTTACCTTCGCACAGATCTGACCTGTAGCTGGGTTATATACATCACCAGTACGGTCTGACTTTTCATTTGATAGCGCGCCATTAATCCAGTGTGAAATAGTTTCCATATCCCAACCATACCTCAAAGGTTTTACCGCCATGAAATTACCCCTTCCTATCAAAATAAGGGGATAAGTGATTAGATTGGCTACATAATTAGGCCAGCCAAAAGGGAGCATTGTGAGTACGCCAGAAAATAACCCAGATAAAGCAGCTAAAGTTTTTGCTGATGATCGTGCCAACGTTTTTCATTCATGGTCGGCGCAGGGGCAAATCTCACCAATGACTGTGGCCGGTGGCGCCGGTTCATACTTCTGGGATTTTAATGGCAAGAAATATTTAGATTTTTCCTGCCAATTAGTTTTCACAAATATTGGCCATCAACATCCAAAGGTGATTTCAGCGATAAAAGAGCAGGCTGATATTTTGGCAACAGTTGCTCCGCAACATGCTAATGAGGCCCGAAATGAAGCAGCAAAGCGAATTACTTCAGTTGCAGGGGAAAGCTTCAAGAAAGTTTTCTTCACAAATGGTGGCGCAGATGGAGTTGAAAATGCGGTCAGAATGGCCAGACTTCACACAAATAAGCATAAAGTTTTATCAACCTATCGTTCCTATCACGGCAATACTGGCTCAGCAATAAATGCAACGGGTGACCCACGAAGATTTCCAAATGAGTTTGGATTTGGACATGTTCACTTCTGGGGACCTTATTTATATCGCACCGCTTTTTGGGCTACTAATCAAGAAGAGGAGTGCCAGCGCGCACTTGAACACTTAGAGCAAACTATTATTTTTGAAGGTCCGAAAACAATTGCAGCAGTTTTAATTGAGTCAGTACCAGGAACAGCTGGAGTTCTTATGCCACCTGCTGGCTACCTAGATGGTCTGCGGGCGCTATGTGATAAGTATGAAATCCTTTGGATTGCAGATGAGGTTATGTCTGGATTTGGGCGAACTGGTAAATGGTTTGGCTTCCAGCACTCAAAATCAACTCCAGATTTAATTGTCTTTGCAAAGGGAGTAACTTCAGGTTACATCCCACTAGGTGGAGTGATAATTCCAGAGAAAATTGCTAAAACATTTGATGAGAGAGTATTTCCTGGTGGACTTACCTACTCAGGCCATCCAATTGCATGTGCAACTGCAGTTGCAACAATAGATGTGATGAAGAGTGAAAAGATGGTTGAAAATGCTGCCAGCATAGGAGAGAAAATTCTTGGTCCTGGCTTAAATGAATTAGCTAAGAAGCATCAAGTAATTGGCGATATTAGAGGCGCTGGCGTTTTCTGGGGCGTTGATATGGTCACCGATAGAAAAACACGTGAACCACTAGCACCATATGGTGCATCAAGTCCAAAGATGAATGAGATTGTGGCAACTTGTAAGAAGAATGGTTTGATGCCATTTAATAACTTCAACCGCATTCATATGGTGCCACCTTGCAATATCTCTGAAAGTGATGCCAAGTTGGGCTTAGAGCTACTATCTAAATCACTAACTGAGATTGGTTTCTAGCATTTAGTAGATTCAAATTAATGCATTTCAAATTATGCGTTAATTAAAGTAATAATTACCACCAAGGTTGGCGCAAGTTCGGTATACATCCCTAATTAGATTACCCTTACCCCATGGCCGCCCGTGATTATCAAGAAGAGATAGGCAAGGTTGATTTAACTCTTAAATCAATTGAGCAAGTCTTAAACCTGCCCAAATTAATCGAAACCGCCGCCGATCTAGAAAAACAGGCAAGTGTGCCAAATCTTTGGGATGACCCACAAGCAGCCCAAGTTATTACTAGTAAGTTATCTAGAGCCCAGTCAACAATAAATAAGATTAGTTCAATTAGATCAAGATTAAATGATCTGCCAGTAATGGTTGAATTATCATCTGCTGAAAGTGATAAAGCTGCTGCCTTTAAAGATGTTGATAAAGAGTTAGATGAGTTAACAAAAGTAATTAATGATCTAGAGGTGCAGACTCTGTTAAGTGGTGAGTATGACGAACGTGATGCATTAATGACTATTCGCTCAGAGGCTGGCGGAGTTGAGGCAGCAGATTGGGCGCAGATGTTGATGCGCATGTATGTTAGATATTGCGAACGCCATAATTACAAAATTGATGTTTTAGAAACCTCCTACGCCGAAGAAGCAGGAATTAAATCAACAACATTTAGAATTTCATCCCCTTACGCTTATGGAAGGCTTTCAGTAGAGCAAGGAACACATCGCTTAGTTCGTATCTCACCCTTTGATTCCCAATCTCGTCGCCACACATCCTTTGCTGGCGTTGAGGTTGTGCCAGTGGTGGAACAAAGTGATCACATTGAGATTGAAGAAAAAGATTTAAGAGTTGATGTTTACCGCTCCTCAGGTCCTGGTGGACAAGGAGTAAATACCACTGACTCTGCTGTGCGAATCACCCACCTACCATCTGGCATTGTGGTCTCATGCCAAAATGAAAGATCTCAAATTCAAAACCGTGCAACAGCGATGGCAGTTTTGCAATCTAAATTATTAGAACGTCGCAGATTAGAAGAGCGAGCAAAGATGGATGCATTAAAAGGTGATAACTCTGGTTCATGGGGTAATCAAATGCGTTCATATGTTTTAGCTCCATATCAAATGGTCAAAGATTTACGAACTGATTTTGAAGTTGGTAATCCATCTGCGGTACTAGATGGTGATCTTGATGGTTTTATTGAAGCAGGTATTAAGTGGCGCAAAGAGCGCGAGTAATCTCACATTTTGGCTAAATTCCCAGCAATAATTATCTGAAATTAGCGCTAAATCACCACAGATAGGTGATTACTTATCTAAACTACTATCAGAAACTTGAGTTGATCTATAAAGGAGTTTAAGTCTGTGATTCAGTTTGAAAATGTAACCAAGATGTATCCAAAGACCGAGAAAGCCGCTCTTAATGGAGTTAACCTTGATATTAGTAAGGGTGAATTTGTTTTCTTAGTTGGCCTATCTGGCTCTGGTAAATCAACATTTTTAAGATTAGTACTTCGTGAAGAAAGACCAACCACAGGTGTTATTCATGTAGCGGGTAAAGATTTAAGTACATTAGCTGCTCATAAAGTACCCGAGCTGCGCCGGCAAGTTGGCACAGTTTTCCAAGACTTTAGATTACTTCCAAATAAAACTGTTTCCGAAAATGTTGCCTTCACATTACATGTTTTAGGTTACTCAAATAAACAAATAAGCCGCGAAGTTCCTGAAGTTTTAGAGTTAGTTGGACTTGAAGAAAAAGGGGATCGAAAGCCAAATGAATTATCTGGTGGTGAGCAACAACGAGTTGCAATTGCTAGAGCTTATGTATCTAGGCCAACAATTTTAATTGCTGATGAACCAACTGGAAACCTTGACCCTGCAACCTCAGTTGGAATTATGAAATTACTAGACCGCATCAACCGTGAGGGCACCACCGTGGTGATGGCAACTCATGATGCTGGAATTGTCGATCAAATGCGCAAACGTGTTATTGAGTTAGAGGGTGGTCATGTAATACGTGATCAGGCTCGCGGTGTTTACGGATATACGGGTTAATAAAGTGATGAAAAAGATAGGGTTACCTGATGCGCGCTAAGTTTGTAATGAGTGAAGTGGGCATTGGCCTGCGCAGAAATCTAACTATGACTTTTGCCGTAATGATTACTGTTGCTATCTCACTTTCCTTACTTGGTATTGGCTTACTAGCTAACTCACAAGTTCGTGTGATGAAGGATTACTGGTATGACAAGATTGAGGTTTCAATCTTTTTATGTGGCTCACTCTCTGAAGGTGCTTCATGTGGCAAGGGCGTAATTACGCAGGAGCAAAAAATTGATATTCAAAAAGATCTACAGACCCTGCCAGTTGTGGCCGAGGTTTACTATGAATCACAGGGTGAAGCATTTAAGCGTTTTCAAGAAAGATTTAAAGGCTCTGCCATTGCGCAAAATGTAACTGCTGATCAACTTCCAGAATCTTTTAGGATAAAACTTAAAGATCCTACAAAGTTTGCCGTAATTGAAAGTGCTTTTGCTGGCCGGCCCGGTGTTGATATTGTGCAGGATCAGCGGGCAATACTTGAGAAGTTTTTTAAATTACTAGCAGTGCTTCGAAATGGTGCGCTAGTAATTGGAGCTGCCTCAGTTCTTACTGCTGCATTATTAATAAGTAACACACTTCGGATTGCTGCATTTAATCGCAGAAGAGAGACTGGGGTTATGAAATTAGTTGGCGCCTCAAGTTTTTCTATTCAATTACCATTTCTTCTTGAGGGAGTATTTGCTGCCCTCTCTGGTTGGGCAGTTTCAACTGGAGTATTAGTCGGATTTAAAGCGGTAGTTGATTCAAGGGTTGCACCTCTTTTAACCTTTACTCAGTTCTTTACCTGGAAAGATGTTTGGGTTGCCTCCGCTTGGTTACTACTAACTGGCTTAGTTGTTTCAAGTGTTGCTTCATTTATAACTCTTCGTAAATACCTAAAGGTTTAGCAACTTCCTCAAAAAAGATTGGGGGTAACTTGTGGTTAAAGAGCTTGGCAAAAAAGTCATTGCCCAAAATAAAAGTGCCCGTCATGATTATTTTATTGAAGAGGTTTATGAGTGTGGCCTGGTTTTAACAGGCACAGAGGTTAAATCCCTTCGGGCAGGTAGGGCATCACTTACTGATGGCTATGCCATGGCAAAAGATGGTGAAATTTGGGTTAGTGGTATTCATATCCCTGAATACAACCAGGGTAGTTGGACTAACCACATGCCTCGTCGTGATCGAAAGTTATTACTTCATAAACGTGAGATTGCTCAGATCGCTGGGATAATTAAGGCAGGTGGCTTAACTTTAGTTCCACTTTCACTCTACTTTAAAGATGGTAAGGCAAAGGTTGAAATTGCAGTTGCAAAGGGTAAGAAAGCCCACGATAAGCGCAATACTTTAATGGAGCAACAAGTTACTCGTGAGGTTAACCGAGAGTTATCAAGGCGTAAATCTGGCAAAAGTACTACAGCATCTAAGCGCAAAAACTCTGATCAAGATTACGATTAATACCAATTAACAGTATTTAAAATAAGCCTGTAAAATAACTCCTTCACAACTAAATACTGAAAAAATAAATCGCTTAATCTTGGGGGTGAACGGTCTCGACTTTAGTCGTTACTTCAAGGCAAGCGGGCCGAGGAAGCCGTGATGATCTCGTTAACCACAAAAACATGGCAAACTATAAGCGCAAGTAAAACTGCCGCTGATTATCAACTAGCTGCCTAAGCTAGCTCTGTTATCCGTTACCCGAAGTTTGTTCTCGCCTTCGGATCTAACGTCGCTAGAGGACTTACCCCTAACCGTGTTACGGAGGTTAATGGGGACATAAATCTGTAGCTGAGTCCGCAAACTACTTGTGCATGTGAGAGTTTGGACTGAGAAAGCGTTAATTGCACTACGCCCGTAGAAACTTTGAAGCAGTGCTAGAGGACCCGGGTTCGATTCCCGGCACCTCCACTTTATTTAATCTTTGGGATTATTTTTATAATCCGATATATCGCTATCGCTGCAGTTGTTATTCCAAAAATGGCCATAACTCTAGATCCAATTGAATTCACATTAATAATCAGCATTACTCCAATAAAAATCGCAATTAATGCGATAGCAAGAGCTAATAGCTTTATTATTGCAAGCGGTAGTAAACGCTGTGGCAGAAAAGTTAGTGCTAACGAGATTGGCCCACCGAGTACTGTTAGAGAAACAATTAGAGCTGCTAATAAAGCTAGTGATTCCATGGCTTAAGAGTATCTGCTTACTATCTAAACCCATATAGTGATATCAATAATTAAAGGACTGAGATTTCTCTCAGTCCTTTTGTAAGCACTAATTGATGAATTATTTTAAGTATACGTTTAAATATACTTATCCAAGATTGACTAACTCAATAATAATATAGCATAAAATCTACTTACTTAATGCTGTTCATAATTACTATGAGTGGTTATTTTTAGTTCTCTACAGATTAATTTAATCTTACTTTTTAATCATACTTATGAATTATATTTATAAAGCACCTCTGTAGCTCAATGGATAGAGCCCGAGATTGACTAACTCGAAGATGTGGGTTCGAGTCCCATCAGGGGTTGATTGACGGAAAACTCGGAGCTCTAGTCAAGTTCCGAGTTTCTCTAACTTTTTATCCAGAACCTTCAGTATTTCCAGCATCGGCTGCTTTAACATCATTAATCTGATACTTCTCAATTGCTTTCATAACCTGTCGCCTGCTAATCATTCCTTCATCAGCTAACTGAGAAAGGGCTGCAACAGCGATTGATTCGGCGTCAACTTTAAAGTGACGGCGCAGGGCCCCTCTCGTATCAGATAGACCAAAGCCATCTGTGCCGAGTGAGTAAAACGGTTGGCTAACCCAAGGCGCGATTTGGTCTTGAACTGATCTCATAAAGTCACTGACTGCAATTACTGGACCCTTTTCTCGCTTTAGTTGCTTAGTTACAAATGCTGTTAATTTCTTACCTGGGTTTAATAAGTTATGTCTATCAACTGTTAGTCCATCGCGGCGAAGTTCATTCCAAGATGTTACTGAGTAAATACTTGCCGCAACTTTAAAATCATCATTTAAAAGCTTTTGTGCTTTAAGCGCCCAATTAACTGAAACACCAGAGGCAAGGATTGCCACCTGTTTGCGCCTGCGCTTAATTGGTTTCTTAAGTAGGTAAATACCTTTTAGTAATCCTTGAACATCTAAATTCTCAGGCTCAGCAGGCTGTTGGTATGGCTCGTTATAAACAGTTAAGTAGTAGTAAACATTCTCACTATTTTCACCATACATACGATTAAGTCCATCTTTAACAATATGTCCTAATTCATAACCAAAAGCTGGGTCATATGAAATTACTGCTGGATTAGTTGATGCCAGCAAAATTGAATGACCATCTTCATGCTGCAGACCTTCACCATTTAAAGTTGTGCGCCCAGCTGTGGCGCCTAGTACAAAGCCTCTAACTAATTGATCACTGGCTGCCCAAAATGAGTCACCAGTTCTTTGGAAACCAAACATTGAGTAGAAAATATAAATTGGAATCATTGGTTCATCATGGGTTGCATATGAGGAGCCAACGGCTGTGAAGGAGGCAACTGAGCCCGCTTCATTAATTCCTTCATGCAAGATCACACCCTCTTTAGATTCCTTATAAGAGAGCATTAACTCTCGATCAACTGCTGTGTATCCCTGACCTTGCGGTGAGTAGATTTTAAGAGTTGGAAATAATGAATCCATTCCAAATGTTCTTGCCTCATCTGGAATAATTGGAACTAATCTTTTACCAATACCTGGATCTTTAAGTAAATCTTTAAGTAATCGAACAAAAGCCATAGTTGTGGCAACCTCTTGGGCGCCAGAGCCACGTTTTACCGACTCATAGCTTTCATCCTTTGGTTGCGCTAAAGGTTTAGAAACACTTCTTCTAGATGGCAAGAAGCCACCTAACTCATTTCGTCTCTGCATCATGTATGCATACTCAGGGGAAGTAACACCTGGATGACAATATGGCGGTAGCTTGGCATCTAAATCTTCATCTTTAATAGGAATAAATAAGCGATCTCTAAAGTTTTTAAGATCATCTAATGTCATCTTCTTCATCTGATGAGTTGAATTCCTTGCCTCAAAATGTGAACCAAGAGTCCAGCCCTTAATAGTCTTTGCCAAAATTACAGTCGGGCGCCCATTATGTTCACTAGCTGCCTTATATGCTGCGTATAGTTTTTGGTAATCATGCCCACCTCGTTTTAGATTCCAAATCTCATCATCACTCCAAGATGAAACCATCCCAGCAGTTCTAGGATCTCTGCCAAAGAAGTTCTCGCGCACAAATGCGCCATTTTCAGACTTATATGTTTGAAAATCTCCATCCGGAGTCTTATTCATTAAATCAACTAGCGCACCTTCTCGATCTGCTGCAAGGAGTGGATCCCACTCTCGCCCCCACACAACTTTAATTACATTCCATCCTGCGCCACCAAAAACAGATTCAAGCTCTTGAATAATCTTGCCATTACCGCGAACTGGTCCATCTAGTCTTTGTAAATTACAGTTAACAACAAAAGTTAAATTATCTAATCCCTCACGCGCTGCTAGTGAAATAGCACTTAGCGTCTCTGGTTCATCAATCTCACCATCTCCTAAAAATGCCCAAACATTTTGATCAGAGGTATCTTTAAAACCACGAGCATGCAGATATCGATTAAATCTTGCTTGATAAATTGAATTAATTGGGCCAATACCCATGGAGACAGTTGGAAACTCCCAAAAGTTTGGCATAAGACGTGGGTGTGGATAAGAAGATAAGCCGCCACCATCATGAGATAACTCTTGGCGGAATCCATCTAATTGTTTTTCAGTTAGCCGGCCTTCCATAAATGCTCTTGCATACATACCAGGGGATGCGTGTCCTTGGAAAAATATCTGATCGCCCCCTCCTGCATGTTCTTTGCCACGGAAAAAATGATTAAAGCCAACTTCATATAAAGAAGCAGAGGAGGCATAAGTTGAAATATGTCCACCAACTCCAACACCAGGGCGCTGAGCGCGGTGAACCATTACTGCTGCATTCCATCTGATGTAAGCACGAATACGTCGCTCTAAATATTCATCTCCTGGAAATTCTGGTTCAAGTGCGGGCGGAATAGTATTTATGTAATCAGTTGTGCGAAGACCTGAGACACCAACATTTTTTTCATTAGCACGTTGCAAGAGTGAGAGCATTAAATAACGAGCTCTAACTGGGCCGGCATTTTTTAAGACTGCATCAAATGATTGTTGCCACTCTGTGCTCTCATTTGGGTCGGTATCAACTAATTGGTCCACTAAGTGGTCTGGGGCCTTAAAGTTTTCACTCACGGGCATATTCTCTCTCCTTTAGGGGCATTTGGTCATATTTATAACGAAAGTATGCGCAATATGGCCTAAATCCACATTCTTAAGTTGCACCAAGTGCCAAAGTTGGGTGGACTACTCCTAATGAACTCAGCCCAGTCACCTGCGGCCACTGTTGAACGCCTTGGCATTGGCTCCGAACAATTCATACTTGAAGTTGGCTTTGACGATAGCGATTGCGATAAGTCACTGCGTGATGCAATTACAGCTAAATCTGGCACACAATTTTTAGATGCAACTGCGCAAGAGGTAGTAGATGTAGTAATTCTTTGGTGGCGAGATGGTGATGGTGATTTAGTAGATGAGTTAGTAGACGCCCTCACTTATCTAACTGAAGATGGCCCAATTTGGCTCTTCACTCCAAAGGTTGGACGATCTGGCTACGTTGAGGCAAGTGAGATTCAAGATGCAGCTCCAACTGCAGGTATGTCACAAACTACCTCTTTTCCAGCAGCACCTGATTGGACAGCTACAAGATTAATAGCACGGCATGCTGGTAGTAATAAAAAGAAACCTAAAACTAAGTAATAACAAGAGGAGATAAGTAAATGGCGCTCGCAATTGGATCTGTTGCACCTGATTTTGAATTATTAAATCAACATGGTGAGAAGATTTCTCTTTCTTCCTATAAGGGAAAGAAGAATGTCGTAGTTATTTTTTATCCATTTGCCTTCTCAGGTATCTGCACAGGCGAGCTTTGCGCCCTACGTGATGACTTATCTGCTTTTCATAATGATAAAGTTGAACTAATTGCGATCTCATGTGATCCGATGTATGCAAATAAGGTTTTTGCTGAGCAAGAAGGATATAAGTTTCAAGTTCTTTCAGACTTTTGGCCACATGGCGAGATTGCAAAAGCTTATGGAACATTTGAAGAGAGCAGAGGATGCGCTAAGCGGGGCACATTTATTATTGGTCAAGATGGAAACATTAAGTGGATGGTAGTTAACGGACTAGGAGATGCTAGAAATATCTCTGAGTACAAAGCGGCATTATCTGCGCTTTAAACAGAGATAATTGGGAGTAATACTGATCTACTAGTAATATTCTCAATCTCACCGGGTGGTTAGCTCAGTGGTAGAGCGCCTCGTTTACACCGAGGATGTCGGGGGTTCGAAACCCTCACCGCCCACAGTTATTGATTCCAGTTGTATTCCATTTGTTTTGCAGTTCTTAAGGCAAGTGCTCGGTCAGATAGCACTTGGACCAAGTGAAGACTTAAATCCATCCCTGCACTAATTCCACCAGATGTAAAAATCCCTTCAGATTCAACCCATCTTTGGTTAGGAATGACAGTTAAATCAGGGAATCTATTTTGTAATTCCTTCTGGTCCTCCCAATGCGTTGTAACTTTATTTTTTCCAAGCAATCCTGCCTCAGCCAGAATAAATGCACCTGTGCAAATGGATGCAATTATCGTGCCACGTGCTTTCGATTTCACTAAGAATTCAAGCAATTTCTTATTTTGTTCCGCATTAGTTGTAATTCCGCCTGAAACGATAATGAGATCAAATTCCTGATCCTCATAGATATTTCTGTCTGTGAGAATTCTTAGTCCATGTCTTAATGTGACACTTTTCTCTTCTGAATCAGAGATTAGGACAACTTGAAATTCAGAAGGCTCACTAATTCGACCGGCTACTGAAAACACTTCATATGGACCCATAACATCTAAAACTTCAGCATTGTCAAAGACAATGATTCCAACTTTTCTCTGGGCCATGACTGGATTTTAATGGAGAATTGTCTGCCATGCCCTCCAATATGGGAGGTGATTTAAGTACAACATTCTCCCGCTATGTCTGACCTAATTCTTTTTTATCAAAGAGGCGATGAATAACAACGCCAATAAGTAGAAAGCTGCCGCATTTAATGCTTCACCAGGTGGTGTTCCTGTGGAGGTTAAACTCATCATCTGTCCGGCAATAAAGCGCATAACAGGATCAAGGGCAAGAGTTAGCAAAATTAGTGGAGTAAATCCTGGATAACGGAAAAATAATACAAACAGGAGCACGGCAAGAATAAGTTGTATTGCACCCCATTGGTGAAATATCGCAATTATGTTATTTCCGCCTTCAACGGATGTATCAATGCCAGCGATGCTCTGAGCACCGCCATCTGCTGCAAAGAGGTGAATGCAACTACGCACCACCATTACTAACAGATAGATGGCTGTGACTATGCGAACTGCTCGAACACCTTCAAACTTTGCGGGATTCTTTGGAAGTAATTCTTTGATATCAAACTTCACAAATTCGCCTATAAACCTAAATTACCAAGTTGGACATTAGTGCCATACATTTTTACTGCTAGTCCTTTGCTGCTTAGTGATACTGATTTTACTTTAAGCCCTTTAGGGGGTGTAAGGCTGCGTTGGCTCTTGCTTTTGATCTGAGTTTGAAGATCAGCCGGCAATGATGAAGCAGGAATTTCATTACCGAAAAGTGAAACGCTCTTAAGTTCAAAATAGAGTTGATTATTTGCATACTTTGGAATCAGACTTGCTTTGCCCATTCCACCAGCTCCTGCTGCAACCTGCAAGGTATTTCCCACAATTTGAGCATCACCAAACTCTGATGCCTTTGCGATGGTTGATACCGGAATTGTGGCGGTTATCTCTAATGAGCCAATAAGTGTTGGCTTAGATTTACTGATATTTCCTGCAGAAATTTTTATTGAAGAATCTGTATTACTTTCCTTCAAGGGGTATTTTTCTATATCTATATTAGCTAACTTGATTGAATCTGAAGTTATATTACTTGCTATATCAGTTAGCGGAATAGATGCGCTAACCCCAGAAGCATTTGGCATCTCACGCTTTACACCTGAAGTAATCTGGGATGAAATGTATTTTTCAAGGCCAAAAACTCCAGCAAAAATAGATAAAACAAGTACTGATGTTGCGATTAGTTTAATTTTCATCAGCGGAACTTAACAGTGCAAACTGATAAATTTCATTGATTCGGTGTTAATAACCTGTGAATTTGGACAGAAAATATAATCGCAAGATCTGACCTAATCCCCTCGAAATCTACTTCCAGGCTTGATACTCCTTCATTAAATAAGGAATTGCACTCTGTTTGTACCAGTCATCAACGTTTAACTTAAAAACTTTTTCGAATGCGACCTTCCAATCTGATGTGGAGCGTATTTCATACCACCAATCCATAACTTTTTGATGACCATATTCACCAACTAATCTTTCATAAAGCAGAGCACCTGAGCCGTAACCGAAGTTGCCTATTTCTGGATCAGGATTGCAATACATTTGATTTCCAAACCTATTTCCATCCACTGAATTCAATTTGTCAAGCCATTGAGAAGCACTAAGTTCTAATAAATTGGTTTTCGGAGTCCAGTAAGAAAGTATTGGCTTACTTTGCTCTCGCCTCTCGGTGGCGTAATCAGAGCCGCCAATTGTTCTAAAGTTTCGATCCATAATGGCCATGGCATAAAATTGTGCTGCGCCCTCTCTTCCCCAACAACCTGCAAGTAAACTCTTGTCCCCAGTTATTCTGCCTTGAATTCCATGCACAACATGGTGGATTGTGTTCATTTGAAGATTATTACGTAATAGGGCACCTTTTGAAGCAAGCAAGATCATTGGAGTTTGTGGAAATCTGCTTTCGCTTCCAATCATGATACTGGTGGGTCCAATTCGCCTGCGCGCATTTGACACAGCTTGTTCAAATAATTCATTTCCGACTGCTTCATATCCATATTTGCGCCACTCCGCAATGACCCAATCAAGATCTGCGTCTGACCCGTAGAAGATGGGATAAGGCTTAGTTTCTTGATAAAAATCTACAAAAAACTCCATTGTCGCTTTAGCACTTTTCTCTATTACATTTGACATGTCTTTCGCCGCGTTTGGTCCGTAATTGTAATTTAGTGCTTGCGGAGTTTCCTTACTTTTTGGAAATTGAGCAATGTTATCTAATGCTGCTTTCATGCCAGCTGACATAGGAGCGGTATTACCAGCGGGGGAGGCACCAGAGGTTGTTGCACTGCCGATTAGTTGGACTCTAAAACCAACTCCTGATCTTGAGAAACCCTGGGCTCCCACGGTAACAGACTCATATCTCCAAGGCTTTGGTAGAGGATCTTTGTCCTTTTGTTTTAGAAAAGTTTCAAGTATTCCTTTTTTTCCTAGAACTTTATTACAAGCGATATCATAGGTATAAATCTGGTAACTTCCCTTTGGAAATTTAACTCCTGCTATTACTTCGTTCTTGCTAACTTTGTAAATTCCACATGGTGTGCCTTGTTCAGAAGCAACTGCTGCTGGGGTGAGAGTAGGGAGAGCCATTATTGGCGCAAGCAGCGCCAGGCAGATCACGCGGCTTCTCATGCTGCTGAGCGTAGAGAGGGCTATAGAGATGGTCAAGAGATTTGGAAAACCTGATTCACCCTTATGTTTTGTCCTTTTTAGGAGTATCCTTTTGATATGTGTATGGGATGCATGATGGCGGCGCAGGATTTCTATCTGAAAACTGATTTAAATGATTTAGAGGTTTATGCAGTCAATGAGGCAAAGTTACTTTCTCAAAAACTAGAAATATTTGTTAAGCTGCTTACACAATTTAAGTAATCTGCAGTAAATTAATTGATTATGACCCGACAATCTAAAAGTCGGGGAAGCACCCGAAAAAAGCGGAGTGAAACCCTCACCGCCCACACAGCACGCATAGCAACTTACTTTGGTAATTAATTCAGGATGTAAGACCACAAATTCTTATAAGGAAGTAACTCAAATTACTCTAGTTTTAGATGCCTGATTCTTCTTTAATAACGAGGCGATGAACAACAAGGTTAATAAGTAAAAAGATGCCGCATTTAATGCTTCACCAGGTGGTGTTCCTGTGGAGGTTACACTCATCATCTGT